>Ga0180432_10000635_pt1 | contig 58402 bp, 56 predicted proteins | sample SS_ome_10_FD_132414 | JGI IMG/M metagenome (GOLD analysis project Ga0180432, IMG submission 132414) | Hypersaline lake sediment archaeal communities from the Salton Sea, California, USA - SS_1_MS_2 metaG | ecosystem: Environmental > Aquatic > Non-marine Saline and Alkaline > Hypersaline >... | reverse complement strand
GGAAGTGCATCCTCCCAGTTCGGGAATCGTGGTGGAGGAGTACGCCATAGTAGTTCCCTCCTCGCTGGAGCCAGCGCAATACGATCTCAGGCTTGGCATCGCGGACGTTCGGGGGCAGGGCAAAGGGGAGACGATACTACCCGACTCGGTGATCCTGACCCAAATCGAAGTGGGGGAATGAGCATGACAGTTCGACGGAAGTGGTTGTTGAGCATCGGCGCAAGCCTGTTGGGAGTGATGCTGCTCGCCGCGTCGTTCTGCGTGGGCGTCTGGGTGGGGGAGCGGGGGTTGACGAGGGACGGGCTACAGTCTGATCGAGTGGTGCCTGGCGCGCCAGTCCCAGGGGAACCGAATCAGGCCCCACCTCCTGGCCTGCCGGTGGAGGATGACAGGGTGCCTGTGCTCAGGGGCGTGGTCCGAGGGGTGAGACAGGAGTTGATCACGCTTGAGACGGTGGAGGGACTCCGGTTGATGCAGGTCTCGCCAGAGACCGTCGTTGTCGTGAGAGGAAACGGGGAGCGGAGCGGAAGCGTGGAGGACCTGAAGGCAGGCGTGGCGGTGGCGGTGGTCGGACGAATGGATCCGGAGACTCGCACCTTGCTAGCCGAGAATGTCATCGTCCTTCGGTTGACTCGGCGCGAGTAGTTGGCTCGGGCGCAGAGTGCGCCCGAGCCTGGGAACACAAGCTCGCTGTACTGGCAATAGCTGTACCTCATGCACGGCCGAAGCCATGGGATGCACACCGTCTGGCGTTCATCCCCTCTTCGCATGTGTGCCAACGAAATCTGACTCGACGCGGAGGAGCGAGCTTCTACCGTTGCCGGTTGGCCTTCGCTACTCTTGCCGGTGTCCATCCAACAGCGACGCAGACTCTCGATCCAGGTAGAGCTTCACATGCGGCAACGTGCGCAGAATCGAAGCTGGACAGTTGGGCGAAACGGAGCCTTCCAGTGCAGCTTTGACCGCGGAAGCCTTGCGGAGTTCCGGCACTACTGCCAGGACGTGCGGCGGTTTCAGCAGAGCAGGTACGGTAAGAGAGAGTGCTCGTCTGGGTACGTCATCGAGAGTGGCGAAGTGGCCTTCCCGCACCTGCTGCCTACGGGCAACCGCGTCTAGCGTCACGGTGTGCATCACACTGCTGGTGTCGAAGTCCGCGGGCGGGTCGTTGAAGGCGAGGTGTCCATTCTCCCCAATACCGAGGACGCAAGCTACCGGCTGGTGCTCTTCGAGAGCTGAGGCGTACCGTATCAACTCGGCTTCGATGTCTTCAGCGTCGCCCCTGATGGCGTAGAACGCCCGCGGATGTACGGTGTCTGTGAGTTGCTCACGGATGTAGCGCCGGAAGCTGGCTGGGTGTTGATCGGACATGCCCAGGTACTCATCCATATGGAACACCGTCACTCTGTCCCAGGCGATATCTTGCTCGGCCCGCAAAGCCTTCATGAAGGTAATCTGCGAATTGCCTGTAGCGACTATGATCGAAGCCTCTTCACGCTCCGCAATCGTTGATCGGATGATCTCGGCCAAGTCATCCGCAGCGACCGCTCCAAGGCTCTCGTTGGACTCAAGAATACTGACCTCCATCCGATCACACTTCATCGACTCCATGATACCTTCCTTTCGTGACGGTGTGTTCGACCAGATTGCTCACTACGCCGGCGAATCGGGCTGCGCAGCGTGGACCCACCGACCGCCGATCATCGTTCTCCAACAGGTGAAATCACTTTCGAAGATGGCCACATCAGCATCCTTGCCGGCCTCCAGACTGCCCTTGCGGTCATCGACTCCGAGGATCCGTGCCGGTGTGAGGCTTGCCATGCGAATCGCCTCTGCCAGCGGAACGCCGACGACGTCTCTCAGGATGGGCACCATCTGATTCAGGAGCGTGGTGCTGCCCGCAAACGCCGTGCGGTCCAGCAGCATGCCTACCCCATCGTGAACTTCGTACTCCATGTCGCCCATGCGAAACCGTGCGCCTTCCGGCATCCCTGCGCCACTGGTCGCATCGGAGATCACACAGAGGCGATCTGGCCCCTTGCACTTGTAGGCCAGCTTCATCAGAGTAGGAGGTAGGTGCTTGTTATCTGAGATCATCTCGGCACTTAGCTCGTCGAAGACCAGCGTCGCTTCGAGCAGGCCAGGCTTGCGCCAGGGCCCCTCGCGTACGGTACTGGATTGCCCGCTCCAGACGTGGATGGCATGGCATAGGCCGGCCTTGATCGCGGCTTCCACCTGCTCGTCTCTGGCCGAGCTGTGTCCCGCCGCCGGCACGATTCCGAGTCTTGCCAGTCTGGCCGTCAACTCCAGCGCACCCGGCAGTTCCGGCGCGAAGCTCATAGTCCTGATCACAGTGTGATGTTCCAGTAGGGCGTCGACCGTGCCGTCGTCCGGCGTCCTGATGTTCTTGGGGTCTTGTGCACCCTTCTGCGCCATGCTGAAGTACGGACCTTCCACGTGCAGGCCCAGGATCTGGGATCCTTCGTGAGATTCGTCCATCCACTGGCGGCTGAACTCCAGACACTCGACCATGTCAGGGATGGGGGCAGTTGATATGGTCGCCACCAGCGAAGTCACGCCACGTGTGGCATTCTCTTTCGTGATGCACGCGAATGCCTTTCCTGCCGCGTCATTGAAGCTATGACCGAGTGCACCGTGAGAATGTATGTCGATCAGTCCCGGGCAGATGTAGCGCCCCTCTACATCGATCCTCTCCGTATTCGAGTCCAGGGAGTCGGGGTCGGCGATACCCAGGATCTTAGCTCCTTCTACGATGACCGCCTTGCCGGTCACAATCGCCCCTGGCAGGATCAGTCGACCGTGGGTGAGGCCGAATCTACGCTTGGGATTCTGCGGCTTTGCCTGTTTCACGATCTACTCCCTCTTGAATGCGGCCTGCTAGGCGGCAGGGCCGGCCTGACGCGCAACCTGGGCGGACCAGCTTTCCACTCTTGCTTCGCAGCGAGTTGACTCCATTGTGACCAGTCTCCGTCACGATAGCAAGGAGCTACCAGAAGCACTCACAAGAAGCGGGCACTCCGGTAGGATTCAGACCCCTCGTGTTTCACCGGTGGTGAAGTGTGACGCTGGGTGGGTTCAGCAGGCTCATTGGAGAGCGTCACAGCGCTCGGTCCCATCGACCCCCGGGGCTCCTGAGGAATCTAGAGCCCCATTGGCTGCTGGCGCGCCTATGAGCCTTGATCTCAAGCCCCAAAGGCTGCCCCTCGTGTCCCGAGTTCCATGAAGAGAATGAGATTGTCTCTTGCGGCGTCGCTGAGGGGATCGTGGAAGGGCGTTGCCGTCTGTGAAAGCATGTATGGAGCATGCGATCCCATGGCGTCTTCAAGGCAGGATGCCACCGCGGCGCGGACCTCATCGGGCCGACCGGTCATCAGAGTCACATCATCTATGCCGCCGAACACGATACCCCTCCTGCCTGATATGGCAAGAGCTTCGGCGATTGATACATTGCCCCGTGGCGGAGGTTCAAAAGGCTCAATGAAGGCGTATCCCATGTTCCACACGCTGTCCATGATTTCGAGTACAGGGCCGTGGCAGTGAAAGGCGGTAGGAACACCGGCCTGTCTGGCAATGGAGGCTACTCGTTTGTAGAACCTGTCCTCGAAGCGCTCAAAGCCGTCGCGCCCCATGAACGGCGGCACGGCCATCTCCGCACCTATCAGACGGAGGATGAATGGGCATCCGGCGCCCGTACACAGCCTCTCGATACCGTGAATGATGCGTTCTTCCGTCTGATCCAGCAACCTGGTGATTCTGGGGAGATCGGTCCGCGTTTTCGTATAGAACAGCTCGGTGGGAAACATCTCACAAACCGTGTAGAAAGGATCGGCGACTTCCACATAGGGAAGCCCGTGCTGACCAACTTGGAGTTCCTTCGCCCTCACAGCGTCGATATCCGGTTCTTCGGGCGTGAGCCCGGTCAAGGTCAGGAACAGACTCAGATCCTCATCACTGTTTATCCAGCGCTTGCGGACCTTCCAGCTTGCGTCATTCTCGGTTTGCGTTTCCTCCATGTGTAGCATACAGTCAGCCCCGGTCAGTTCAAGCCTTCGGACGCGTGTGCCGTCCTTCTCTACCCCTACATTGACCGCTATCCTGACTTCACCCTCTCCGAGGAACAGGGGACTGGAAAACGGAATCACCTTGGGTAGCAGAGTACAGTGTTCGAGGGCGAACGCACACACCTCACCGTAGCTTTCCCTCTGGCCATGCCAGCCAAACGGATCGAGGCCAAATGGGATAACCACCGGTGGCCACGAGACTCTATCGTCAAGCAGTGCGTTCAAAGCCTCTCGTCCCTGCGCCGTCATAGTGCCCTCCGAGGATCGGCCGCACAAACGAAGCAGTTTGGCTATCCGCTCAGTCATCGATAACGTAGTCATTGAATTGGAGTGAGGGGTTCAGAGTCGCATGGTCAAGTTCAGAGATGGGCCGGTCTACGTCGTGTTGCTCTGCGCGACGAACGGAACATCCGGCCTTCCCGAGTGATTGCTTGCCACGCACCACCAGGACTTCGGTTGCCGGGAAGTAGCGATCCGATTGGTCGAAAGCGTCCACTGCGCAGTGACAGGCTCTCGATGGGTAGCTCTCATACCCCTTCTGTCCGGTGATCTGCGCTATTCCGCATACACGAGGCCGTGGCGGATGGCCTCGGCGAAGGCCCGGAGATTGCCGCCGCAGTGGCGTATCCCGTACGGCTGCAGTCTCTCGGCCAGGTATTGCTCGTACGGTATGAGGAACTCCTCGCATGTGGTGGGAGAGACCATGTACACAAAGCAGTTGCTGTGCAGGTCAGTCTTCGGGTCGACGTTCAGCATAGAACGATTGGTCGCTACTGCGCACGTTCCGATCTGTGACTTCACACAATTGGCAACCTGCGCATACGTCCCCGTCAATATGCTCAGCAGGCGATGCACCAAACCCCGGTCTTCCCGGGAACCTACGAACAACCGCGGACGACGCCGATGGGGATTGAATACGGTCTCGACAGGGATTCCGTCACTCGTCACGTTCTCGTCCGGAGACCAACGATCACAGCCCTAAGCATGTGCCTCCAAGTCCCGCAGCAGCGATTGCTTGGCACGCTCCAGGTGATGGCTCATTACCTGCTGGAGTACGGCCACGTTCCTGGCCTCGAAAGCTCTCAGGAGTTCTTCGTGCTCTTCCTGTGCAAGATCGAGCTCTCTCTCTGCACTCCGGTACCGTACGCGGGCCATCTGCACGTGCATGTTGACTTCTTCCCAGGTGCGCTTCAGCGGCTCGTTCCCGGCCAGTTGCATGATCAGTCTATGCAGTCTGTAGTCCAGAGCGACGTATTCCTGGTAGATCTGGCTCCAGTCCTCGGTCTCGGTGAGGGTCCGCAGTTCTTGGACCATCTCGCGCAGTTGCTGCAAGTGTTGCTCTGTCATTCGCTCGGCGAGCAGTTCGACGGCGTACATTTCCAGGACTCGCCGCACATCGAACGACTGGGCTATCTCGGTGGGGCCGGGATCACTCACGAAAGTCCCTCGGGAGGGTCTGATCTCTACCAGCCCCTGTAGTGCCAGTCTGTTTAGGGCCTCTTTGAGGGGGGTGCGGCTGACGTTCATCTGTCTTTCTATCTCGCCCAGATGCAGGCGTTCCCCGGGTGAGAACTGCTTGCTGATGATTCTGTCTTTGAGGATGTCGTACACCTCTTCACTCATGTTTCGCGGGCTCAGTCTTGGTAAATCAGTCATCGCGACCTCTCGTACCGCAATGCAAAATGCGAAATATCGGATCTATTATGGCACCGAAACCTTGTTTGTCAAGAGTCTCTTCAGCCATCGTGCTGCGTGGTAGGTCGGGAGAGGTACGCGGCTGTTGACGGGGCTCCTCCGCGATGGTAGTATGTTCGCCAACACTGTCTGGAGGTGGTGGTAGGGTGAGCAAGGTTTACATAGCACGCTGCGAGACGTATGAGTACGAATGGGTCGAGGAAGCGATCAGGGAGGCTATCGAGGCCCTGGGAGGCATGGGACACTTCGTGCAGAGGGGTCAGCGCGTGCTGCTGAAGCCCAATCTGCTGCGATCGAGCACGCCAGACGAGGCTATCATCACGCACCCAATGGTCGTGCGGGCGATGGTGACGTTGGTACAGGAGGTGGGGGCTCAGGCGGTGATCGGGGATAGCCCCGGCCCGCCCTACGGTGTGGCAGGCATGCGCAGCCTCTATGAGAAGGCGGGGCTCATGGCGGTGGCGGAGGACACGGGGGCCGAGTTGATCTTCTCCTCGCCGCCGGTGCAATTGCCGAATCCGTCCGGCGAGCTGGTGAAGATGATCGATGCCATGGAAGTTGTGACGCAGGTCGATTCGATCATCTCGTTGCCGAAACTCAAGACCCACGGACTGACCGGTTTCACGGGCGCAACGAAGAATCTGTTTGGGCTGGTGCCGGGCCTCGTGAAGATGGGATACCACGCCAAGCTGCAGACCGCCGAACAGTTCTCCGAGATGTTGATAGACCTGCTGCAATTCCACAAACCCGTCCTCACGGTGATGGATGCCATCGTGGGCATGGAAGGCAACGGCCCGTCCGGTGGGGATCCTCGCCCGCTCGGGTATTTGCTGGTCGGGGAGGATGGGATCGCCCTGGACCTGGTGGCCACTTCGATGGTGGGGATTGCGGCGGAAGATGTTGCTCCCTTGAGGGTAGCCATGCAGCGGGGTCTTTGCACGGGAGATGCGGGAGACGTTGATGTGCTCGGAGTATCGCTGGATGAGGCGTTCGTTCCGGACTTCCGGCCGCACGAGGCGGTGGCGTCGGCGGACCGGGCCACGATGCCAACTCTGGTCAGAAGGTTTCTGGCGAGGCAGCTTGTTACCTCTCCTCGGGTGGGACCCAAGTGTGTCGGCTGCGGGACCTGTGTCGAGACTTGCCCTACGGGGGCCGCAACGATGGATGGCAAGCGGGCGACCATAGATCTGAGTGAGTGCATTCGGTGCTATTGCTGCCACGAGATGTGCCCGGAGAACGCCATCGTGCTGAAACGGTCTCTGATTGGTTCTCTGATCGGTCGCCTGTAGGCTATCGCGTCGATTGAGGGGAGCGCTTGCTATCGGAGGAGGGTCACGAGGCTGCACCTGTGGCTGGAGGTTCTTCGCCTGTGTTACGCTCCGGCTCAGGATGATTTGTTTGGAGCCCTCGCCCGCAAGGGGTCATCCTGGGCGACCGGCGCGAAATGGCCTGGACCCTCTGACAAATGGATGCTTCGCTGCAGCCAGAACCTGCCTGCTGGGTGTTCGTTGCTGTGGCGGTATGAACAGCTTGTGCAGGACCGCGCTGGCATCAATGCCAGCGCTACATAACAGCGCCGGATGAATCCGGCTTGAGGGCCGACGGACTTCGCCTAAGGGGGCGCTGTCCGGTAGCCTTGCAGCTGCATCGCGGGGTGGTCTGCGTTGAGGAACGGTGAGAAGGCGGAACTCGCGGAAGGATGCGGCGAGAGACCGGAGAATTGTGTCAAGCTCAACGCGGCGGCACACTCGGGTCACCAACTGTGCTCATCCGTTGTCCAGAGCGGTCAGAGGGAGCGAAGAGATCCCTGCTGAGCGTGATGGTTGAGATCCTTCCCTTCGGTCTCGCTCAGGGCAGGCGTCGCTGCGGTTCGGGTGAGAGTGGTCGCCTGTGACGCGCTGCTGGTCCAAGTCACGGTCGCAACCGGATAGCCTAGGTCTAGCCTTTGACCAGCTCACCTATGATGGTCTTGCCTTCCAGTTCCGCTGGGGTCATCCGCTGCGCCCGCTTCGCCGTGACGCACGTCTTCTTGAAGTGGCGTAGCATGTCCACCGGAGTGCGCAGGGCGTTTCGCCGGCCATACTGGGTGGGGCAGGAACTGAGCACTTCCACGAATCCGAACCCCTTGTGTTGGAACGCCTTCTTCAGGGCCTTGATCAACGGGCGGACATGATAGACCGAGTATCGAGCCACGTAGGTCGCACCGGCCGCGGAGGCCAACCCGCAGAGGTCAAAGGGTCGCTCGTGGTTTCCCCGGGGGGTAGTGGAGGTGTACGCATTCTGAGGGGTCGTGGGGGTGAGCTGCCCCCCGGTCATGCCGTAGATGAGATTGTTGGCACAGATGACGGTGAGGTCCACGTCGCGTCGGGCCGCGTGAATCAGATGATTCCCCCCGATCGAGGCTATGTCGCCGTCACCACCTATCGCCACCACGTTGAGCTCCGGTCTGAAGGTCTTCACCCCCGTTGCGAAGGCAACGGGGCGACCGTGGGTGACGTGAAGCGTATCGGCGGCGAAGTGAGGGCTGGGAATCCATCCCCCACATCCGATCCCTGAGACGAAGACCATCTCGTCGATGTCCCAGTCCAGCTCGTCCACGGCTCTCAGAATAGCTCCCAGAAGGATACCGTGGCCGCAGCCCGAACAGAAGGGGGTTGGGAAGGCCTCAGGACGAATCATGCGTCGAATGGACTCGGTCGTGCCCCTTATCACGTCAACATCTCCCTCATGGCCCGCAGTATCTCCTGGGGCTTGATCACCTCGCCGTTCGTCTTTCCGTACCCTTGGGCGTCGGGAGCGCACCTTTGAACCTCGCGCAATACCTGACCCTGGTTCATCTCCGGGACCAGGACGTGTTTGCACCTCTGGGCGAGTTCCCCTACCGCCGCCTCGGCGAATGGCCACAATGTCTTGAGACGTAGGAGCCCGGCCCGCATCCCACCCTGCCGAGCCGTTTGGACAGCTCCCAGAGCGCTTCGGGCGGTGAACCCATAGGCCACCAGCAGGAAATCGAGCTGACCCTCGCAGTGAAGGGCTTCGGTCTCGACGATCTCATCAGCGTGGGACAGGATCTTGGATCGCAGATGTTCGATCAGCTTGGCCTGAGCCTCGGGGCTGGAGGTGCGTCGATAGCCCCAATCATCGTGGGTCGATCCGGTTATCAGCAGCTTGTGCCCACTCCCGAAGCGGGGCATGGGCGGTATTCCTGAGCCGACGAAGGGTCCGTCCGGGCCGGACTCAGTGCGCCGGTAGATCCTGACCTGATCGTCGATCTCTACCTTTTCTCGCAGGTGGCCCACGGCCTCATCGGCCAGGAGGATCACCGGGACCCGGAATCGGTCGGCCAGATTGAAGGCCCGGATGGTCTGGGAGTACATCTCCTGTGCCGACCACGGGGAGAGAACGATCATCTCGTAGTCACCGTGAGCGCCCCAGCGGGCCTGCATCACGTCTCCCTGACCCGGTCTGGTGGCTTGGCCCGTGCTGGGGCCTGCTCTCTGCACGTCCACGACCACGCAAGGCGTCTCGGTCATGAGTGCGTATCCGATGTTCTCCAGCATCAAGCTGAGGCCGGGACCAGAAGTGGCGGTCATGCTCCTGGCACCGGCCCAAGAAGCGCCGATGCACGAGGCGATCGAGGCGATCTCGTCCTCCATCTGCATGAACTTGCGCTCCGGCATGTCGGAGAAGCGGTTGCAGATGTGCTGCATGATCTCGCTGGCCGGGGTGATGGGATACCCGGCGTAGTAGTCGCAGCCTGCCGCGATGGCTCCTTCTGCACAGGCTTCATCGCCCTGCATGAAATGGCGTCCGGGCTTCAGCGTGCTCGGAACGCGCGACCATTGTGTAGTCGTCATGTGGAGATGTCCTCGTGTTTGTCTTCGCCCATTCTAGCTCCTCTGCGGGGGCGAGGTATTTCGCTATGAGTGGCCGGAGTCATCATCTTTCGTGACCGTGATGGCCAGATCAGGGCAGAGCAGTTCGCAGTTGCGGCACAGAGTGCACTCCTCTGCATGAGCCACCACGACGGGATGAAAGCCCTTCAGCCACGCTTCCTTGTCTACAGCGAGTACGGTGTTGGGACACGCGTCCACGCAGATGTAGCAGCCCTTGCACCACTCGCTCTTTATCTCAATCCTTGCCATGTTCTCGGTATCTACTTTCGATTCGCATGATCACAGAGATTGATCCGCACAGTCGGCTGCGTGCGCCAGGAACTCGGGATGCTGAGAGCACTCGGCACAGCAGAAGATGGGTCTCTGCGTAGCGTGCCAGCGCGAGCCGTTTGAGTCAAACCGTAGAGTCCCTTATGCAGTCTTCTACCTTCGTGCTGAGTTGGTGTTCACTCTCCAGCAGGTGCTGGGGAGGAGCATTCTCCTCTCCAACGTGAGTGAGTCTGGCGGTCTATCTCTCCAGCTTGTTCCTCAAGTGCTCGGTTAGCGCAGGGACTATCTCGAAAAGGTCGCCGACGATGCCGTATGTAGCTACGCCGAAGATCGGCGCTTCAGGATCCTTGTTGATGGCCACGATGATCTGCGAGGTCTGCATCCCGGCCAGGTGCTGGATCGCCCCGGAGATGCCGCAGGCGATGTAGATGTCGGGTCGTACGGTCCTGCCGGTCTGACCCACCTGGTGGGCATAGGGGATCCAGCCCGCATCCACGGCCGCACGTGACGCTCCGAGAGCTCCGCCGAGCGCGTCCGCCAACTCCTTCACGGGCGCAAAGCCTTCTGGCCCACCGACTCCACGGCCGCCAGACACTATGATGCGCGCATCGGCTAGATTGACTTGCCCCTCTTCGCGAAGGAAGTCGACTACCTTGTTGGCGATCTCCTCCTCACTTACGGTCGTGTCGACCCTGATGATCTCACCCTCGCGCGTCGAGTCGGGGTCGGGGACTTCGAAGACTCGATGTCTAACGGTAGCCATCTGCGGTCGGTGGTTGGGGCACAGAATCGTGGCCATTATGTTCCCGCCGAAGGCCGGTCTGGTCTGCCGCAGAAGCCTGGTCTCCGGGTCGATGTCCAGGCCGGTACAGTCCGCCGTCAAGCCGGTATGGAGCTCCGTTGCGATTGCACCTGCCAGGTCCCGTCCTCGGGCACTGGCGCCCAGAAGGAAGATCTCGGGCTTGTGCTCATGCACGAGATCTACGAGAGCCCGGGCGTAGGGCTCGGTTCGTACTTCGGCCAAGGTCGGATCATCGAGTAGAAAGACGCGATCGGCCCCATAGTGTATGGCCTGCTGAGCGATGCTTTCCACCTGGTGGCCAAGCAGGCAGGCGGTGAGCTGCATTCCAAGCTGGTCCGCTATCTTGCGTCCCTGGCCGAGCATCTCCCAGGAGATGCTGGCTGCCTGCCCCTTGAACTGCTCGACCCAAACCCAAACGCCCTGATAGGCAGAAAGATCGACTTCCACGGCCTCAGGTCGTTCCAGGACAATCGCCTCGGTGGGACACTCCTCGACACAGGCGCCGCAGAGCGTGCACTTCTCATTGACGACGGCGATGCCGTCGATGACGCCTATGGCGTCAAACGGGCAAACCGACTCACAGACCCCGCAGCCGGTGCACTCATCTGTCAGTATCCGTAGTTCCGCCACCTTTCCTCCTCTGGGAATAAACGAGCCAAGACCACCTACCGCCGAGTTCGCGGGGATCGCGGAGAGCCAGGAAAACCGTCATTTGCCCTTTCTTGTCTCAGTGTTCTCACCGATCTCTGCGGTGGTTTCCGGCTGTTCTTTTCTACCGCTGAGTTCGCAGAGAACGCGGAGAGTCTGGAAACTCGTTTGCCACTCGACGGATTCCATCTTTCAAGACTTTGACATTGAAGTTGATCAACAAACCAATGCGAAGCCCAGAAAGCTTCAGGTACGACAGGATCTGAGCCTGATGGATAGACACCAAGCGATCAACCGATTTGATCTCTACGATGACTTTCCTCTCGACCAGAAGATCCAACCGATAACCGCAGTCCAATCTTACCTCCCGATAGACCACGGGCAGCGGTTTCTGTTGCTCTACCTCCAGACCGCGCTCGGCAAGCTCGAAGGCCAGGCAGGCCTCATACGCGGACTCGAGGAGGCCCGGCCCCAGGGCCCGATGCACCTTGATGGCGGCGCCGATGATGCTCTCCGTAATCGCGTTGAGTTCGTCTGCCTCAGTTGTCATCTGAGCGTCTTTCCCTCCAGTCAACGGGCACATCCTCTCTACCGCTGAGGTCGTAGAGAACGTGGAGAGTCAGGGAAGGCACTCTCTGTCCTCTTTCACCTCGGTATTCTCGGCGCTCTCTGCGTTCTCGGCGGTGAGTGTATTCGACTCCCTAGATGATCTTCTCGGCCAGGAGTTTGTCGCCCAGAATCTCGGCAGCCTGGGCCGGGGTGTCGGCCTCGATGATGTCTGCCTCCTCGCCCCGTGGCGGCGGCGTGAAGATTCGAACTACCTGAGTGGGCGAACCGCTGAGACCCAGGTGCTTCGGGTCCGCACTAGAGAGAGCCTGGGCATCCCATACAGGGATCTCCATGCGGGTAGCTCTGCGAATGCCCCGGAAACTGGGATAGCGGGGCTGGTTGATATCCTTGACCACGGTCAGCACGGCAGGCAGCGAGGATTCAACGACTTCCCGTCCCTCTTCAAGCAATCGCTCGACGCGGATGACTCGGGAGTCGAAGTCGATCTCCTGGATCTTGAAGACGTACGTGAGCTGAGTGACCCCGAGCTGGCGAGCGATGCCAGGACCGACCTGTCCGGTGTCGCCGTCGATAGCTTGCTTTCCGCACAGGAGGATGTCGAACTCGCCGATCTCGCGCACGGCTTGCGCGAGCGTGTAGGCCGTGGCCCAAGTGTCGGCGCCCGCGAAGGCTCGATCGCTCAGCAGGATGGCCTCGTCACACCCCATGGCGACGGCTTCCTTGAGGGCCTCCATCGCCTGGGGTGGCCCCATCGAGACGACCGTCACCTTTCCTCCGAACTTCTCCTTGAGCAGCAAAGCCTCCTCGATCGCATAGGTATCGAAGGGGTTGATAATGCTCTCGACTCCTTCGCGAACGAGAGTGTTCGTTTCGGGGTTTATCCGTACGTCGGTCGTGTCGGGAACCTGTTTGATGCAGACGATGGCGTGCACGGTAGTGCGCCTCCTTCGTGATGGGTGATTGGCCGGGGGCTTTGGTTTGACCGCCAAGGCCGCAGAGTGCGCGGAGAAAGCGATAGCGATCCTCTCCGCGATCTCAGCGAGCTCCGCGGTTCGACACTAGCCTTGCGCCGGGTAGCTACTGCCTGTAGGGCAGGAACTCGTTCCCCAGGAGCTCCCGAGCGATGACGAGTTTCATGATGTTCATCGTGCCTTCCGCTCCGATGGAATAGGAGCGCACGCCACGGATGCCCATCTCGAGAGGACACTCCTTGGTGTAGGCCATGGCTCCCAGCCAGTTGGCCACCTCATTGAGGGCGCTGAAGGCGACCGTGGGAGCACGAAGCTTGGCCATTGCCGACGCCTGCGCGACGTCGAGATGCGAACAGCTCTTGTCCTCGTACATCTTGTCCATCATCCAGGCCGCCCTGTAGGTGAGCAGTTTGGCGCTCTCGATATCGGTGTACTGCTCGGCAAGGGGGAACTGGATCCCTTCAAACGCCGCGATGGGGCGGCCGAAGGCTTTGCGCTGCTTGATGTAGTCCAGGCCAATCTCCAGGCCGGCCTCGGCTGCCCCAATGCAGGTTGCGCCGATCAAGCAGCGGGCCGAAGAGAAGCCTTCCATAGCGTAGTAGAACCCTCGACCCTCTTCGCCCACCAGATAGTGCTCGGGTATGTGAACGTCCTCCATGGCGTATCCGCCAGTGGAGATGCCCGCCCTGCCCATGTCCTCGAGCAGGGTCGGCGTGATGCCGGGAACGTCCTTCAGGCCTACGGCGAACATGGACATACCCTTGTGGGCCTTGGCGGGATCGGTCTTGGCGAGGGTCATGTGCACGCCGCCGCGCTCGAGCGATTCGGCAATGCCGCTTATGTACATCTTCTCGCCGTTGAGGACCCACCCATCACCGGCCTTCTCGGCTCGCGTGCGAATGGCCCCGACGAGATCCGATCCGCCTCCTGGTTCCGTGGAGCCGATCCCAAGGATGTACTCCCCGCTGGTGACCTTGGGCAGGATCTCCTCCCTGGCCTGCTTCGTGCCGTAGCGGTCGAAGATGAAGCTCCACCCGGCCTCCACCAGATAGAGCACGGGGATGGCGATGCTGATGTCGGCGCGCCCCAGCTCCTCCGCCGCGATGCAGGCCATGACCCAACTGGACTCCATTCCCCCGTACTCCTCCGATACAGTGGGGGCTAGAAGGCCCACGTCGGCCATCCCTTTGATGATGTCCTCTGGTATCTTGCCGACGGTGTCGATCTCGCGGACCCGGGGGGTGATCTCCTTCTGGGCGAAATCCCGTACCGCCCGTCGCCACATCTGTTGCTCTTCCGTCCAGCCGAATTCCATCGTTCCGATTGCCTCCTTGCAAAGTGAACGCTCGGGTACTTCCCGGCACTCGCAGGCGCTATTATACCATCATCTAAGAGTTCTGTCACGGAGGGCGCCTGGGTGAGCAGGAGACGGCCTATCGCTCATTCGTCCGCAGGTCTGGTGGCTGGTCGGGTAGGACAAGGTGCGCACTCGACGCACTGGTGTGCTCCGACTGGAGGGATGCTGAGATTCTTTGGCCTGCGGCTTCAAGCGGACGTGGGGCAGGGGGAGCGGCATCGGACGAAGTGAGAACTTCCCTGGAGCCATCTGTGGGTGGTCCCCATCGCTGGCCAGCCGGGCGGCTTCCGGACAGCCCTCTTCTGAGGGTTCTAGTCCCAAGCCATGGGGGAGTGCTTGACTATCCGGCCCCCTAGACAGTACAATGGCGGCTGGTCGACGGGCAGGGATTGGCCGATCTGGGACCAGGACGATTCTGCATCGGTCTGCCTATGGGCGTAGTAGCGACCTTGCTACGGTGCCGACTGTTCAAACACCCTGCTGGCCGGGGCACGCCAGATCGGCATGGGGGAGGCGACGATGGTGAAGACCGTCTTGCTGGACAACGTCATTCATCCTAAGGCTCTGCATCTGCTGAAGCAGCATGCCACTGTGGTGGAGATGTACGGGAGTTCTGTAGATGGATTGCGGCGGGAGCTGGCGAAGGCGAGTGCGGCTATCGTGTCAGCACAGTTCCCCATCCGTCGACACGAGATAGGGCTGGCCCAGCGTATCGAGGTTATCGGGCGGCCAGGGGCGGGCGTGGATAGCGTGGATGTCGCCTCTGCTACCGAGGCAGGGATACCGATAGTCTTCACGCCCACGGGGCCGACCAAATCGGTTGCGGAGCATGTCGTCTGTCTCATGTTGATGTTGGCCAAGCAGATACAGACGGCAGTGGGCGCTCTTCGCGAAGGAGACTTCGCCGTTCGCTCGCGATTGGTCGGCATCGAACTCGAAGGCAAGACTCTGGGCATTGTGGGTATCGGCAACATCGGATCACGGGTCGCTGAGATCTGCCGGCTGGGGCTGGGCATGAGGATCCTGGCCTACGATCCATACGTCGCGGAGAGCCAGATCACGGCCGTGGGGCTGAGCCCCTGCACGAGTCTCCTCGAACTGATGTCGGAATCCGACTTCGTCTCGGTCCACACGCCCCTCGTGCCCGAGACGCGCGGCCTGATAGGGGAGCCCGAGATAGGCGCGATGAAGCCCACGGCCTATGTCATCAACACCTCTCGCGGACCCGTGGTGGACGAGGCGGCATTGATCCGAGCTCTCCGAGAGGGGCGCATTGCGGGTGCCGGCCTGGATGTCTACGATCCTGAGCCGCCTCGCCCAGATAATCCACTGCTGTTCATGAGCAACGTCGTGGCCACTCCCCACATGAGCAGTTTCACGGACGAGGGTAGGGCCAGGATGGGTATTGGGGTCGTTAGCCAGGTTCTCCAGGTGTTGCGAGGGGAACGCCCTCCTCATCTGGCGAATCCGACGGTGTGGGAACGAAGGCGCGTGTTCACGAGCTAGGGGGAAGATCAAAGCAATGAGAGACAACCAGGTTCGGCGTGCGTTAGGGCAAGGCAAGACCGTTTATGGCACCATGATCCAGGAGATGCGCTCTCCCGCCGTCTCCCAGGTGATGGCCGCTGCGGGATTCGACTTCGTCTTCTTCGACATGGAGCACGGTGCCTACAACATCGAGACTGTGGCTGATCTCATCAAGGTGGCCAGGCTTTGTGGCGTGGTTCCCTTGGTGCGGGTGCCTGACGACCACTACCATCTGATCGCTCGAGTGCTGGATGCGGGCGCGCAGGGCATCATGGTGCCTCGCATCGAGACCCGTGCGCAGGCCGAGGCCATCGTCAAGTGTGCCATGTATCCGCCGGAGGGACGCCGAGGGTGCTCGGGGCTGAAGGGCCACTCCGACTACCACCCGGAGCCTGTTTCCCAGTTGTGCCGCCACGCGAATCAGAATAACCTGATCATCCTGCAGATCGAGCGCAAGAAGGCCATTGAGGATATCGAGAGCATTCTGTCGGTTCCGGGAGTTGGTGGCGCAATCATCGGACCCACAGACCTTTCCCTCTCCTTGGGTGTGCCTTCAGACATCTCTCACCCGGCTATGGTGCAGAGCATTCAGAAGGTCGTAGACACCTGCCGAGCGCTGGGGGTCCCGGCCGGTCTACACATCAGCGACCCGCGCGTGCTGAAGAGCTGGATGGCCAAGGGGATGCGGATAGTGATGTATTCGAGTGATCTCGCACTTCTGTTGGCAGGCGCAAGAGCGGGACTGAGTGAGTTGAGGGGAGAAGAGAGCGCAATGCTCGATCGCTGAGTCTGGCGAGGACCGGGCCTCCCGAAGAGCGTGTGAAGGGCGCTACTCGTACGTGGTGGGCAAAAAGCAAGAGGAGAACGCAGTCTCGCACTCGCTCTCCTCTGGTAGCGTTACTCACTTGAGGCGGAAGCGACGGGATTCGAACCCGCGATCTCTGGCTTGACAGGCCAGCATGTTAACCGCTACACCACGCCTCCGCATCACACATCTCCTATGATACCAGATTAGCGGGCTTTCGTCAAACCAGCATCTCCACGAAGGCATCGATCATGCCAGGACAGACCATCAGGACGAAGTAGACCACCGCGCTACAGCCGATGCTGGCCGTCAAGCCATAGCGTTGATTCACGTAGCCGTAGATCCCGCCCAGTCCAGCCATGGCGCCTATGATGATCAGGAGGGCCAGGAAGGGCGTGCCGGGCAGCCAGTAGATCAGGCCGGCGAGAGCATATGCCCCGACCGCGGGCATCAGCCCTCGTTCCCGCTGCAGGTAGCCTCGGAAGAAGGCCTCTTCGATGGGTGCCGCGATGAACACGAGCCGGTGGAATAGGGCCAGGGAGTCTCGGGTTGCGTAGAGCTTGAACGCCATGGCATTCAGGTAGTCCTTCAGGAACACGAGCAAGGGTAACGAGACGATCAATCCCAGAAGAACACCGCGGCCCAGATTGAGCAGCGAGAAGTCGAGCTCCAGGCCCCCACTCTCGGCGTACAGGAGCACTGCGGTCCCCAAGACAATCCACAGGACCGTAAGCCTGAGCGGCGGAGCTACGGCCCACATGCCGAGCCCCAGTCCGGCGAAGACGAGGAAAGCAAGATAGGGATCAAGGCCCTCCTCGGTATCTCTGCGACTCCTCAGCAAACGTCCGGGCACGTCTCACCCTCCTAGCAACCGCTTAGTCTCGGAGAGCACACGAAGGATGTCCTCCTTCTCGATCCCATAGTGGGTCACGGCTCGGAACCGGTGATCCCTCACGGCAAGCATCTTGATCCCCACCTTGCCTAGCTCCTGCCTGAACTGCTCAGGTGGCATCGCGTCCTGGGTAAGGCTGAAGTAGACCAGGTTGGTGCGTATCTCTTCGGGAGCGATGTCCACGCCCGGTAGTTCGGCCAGGCCGGTAGCGAGAACGTGCGCGTTGGCGTGATCCTCAGCCAGGCGATCGACCATCTGCTCAAGGGCAACGATTCCGGCAGCGGCGATGACGCCCGCTTGCCTCATCCCTCCTCCGACGATCTTTCGGCTCCTGCGCGCCTCCCGAATGAAGTCGGCGCTGCCGCAGATCATGGAGCCTACCGGAGCCGAGAGGCCCTTCGAGAGGCAGAACATCACCGAGTCTACGTCTTGGACCAACTCGCTTGCGTCCACACCCAGGGCAGTGGCAGCGTTGAAGACCCGGGCGCCATCCAGGTGTACGGACAGACCTGCCTCGTGCGCGACTGCGCTCAGCGTTGCGGTCGTCTCCTGGGTCAGCGGAGCGCCTCCACAAAGGTTGTGCGTATTCTCCAGGCAGAGCAGCCTGCTGCGAGGATGATGCACGTCGTCTGGTCTGATGGCTACCCTGACTTCTTCCGGGTCCAGACTGCCATCAGGTAGGTTGCGGACCGTACGAGTGTGGACTCCGCCCAGGGCAGATACCCCCCCGGCCTCGTACATGAAGGTATGCGCCAGGCGGCCCATGATGATCTCGTCGCCGCGGCCACAGTGGCTCAGGATGGAAACCAGGTTACCCATCGTGCCGCTGACCACGAAGAGCGCCGCTTCCTTGCCCGTGCTCTCGGCGGCCAGCTCTTCCAAGCGATTGACGGTGGGGTCCTCCCCGTATACATCGTCGCCCAATTCTGCGCGGTACATTGCCTCCCGCATCTCGGGGCTGGGCAGAGTCACTGTGTCGCTGCGTAGATCGACGATCTTCATTCGGTACCTCCTGGGCAGGCGATGTTGAACATGCCCATTATAGCCGCGACCCGGCGCCATTGCAAGCCCAACGGTAGGCGTGGGCGGGGCATCTCGCATAATCCGGCAGGGCCTCAGGAGGAGCTAGTACATCTTCACCACCTCTCGGTACGTGCGGGGCAGTCGTGACTGGAGCAACTTGAACTCCTTGCGTGCTCGTTGGACTTCAGAGAGATCGATCCGAATCGTCTGGCAAGCGTCCTCCTGCTCCTGGTCGGCGGATTCCACGGCGGAGAGAACCTGGCCCCTTGGGCCGATGACGACGCTGTCTCCGAAGAAGGCGTAGGTGTATTCCTCACCTGTTCTGTTGGTGGCCACAACGAAGGCGGAATTCTCGTAGGCTCTTGCAGAACAGTACGCACGCCACTCGCCGGCATGGGGGCTCTCCCAGTTCGAGGGGACGCAGAGCATCTCTGCTCCTTGGAGAGCGAGAGTCCGGGCGACCTCGGGAAAGGCCAGATCCCACCCCAGCATGACGCCCACGGTGCCGAAACCGGTTTCGGTCACGGAGTAGCGGTAGCCGGGCCGGAAGATGAGCTTCTCCTCTCCCTTGAGGTGAGCCTTGTGATAGACATCCAGGATTTCCCCATCGGGGCCGATCAACACCGCTGCGTTGTAGATCACGCTGTCCATCTTGCCCTTCTGGGCCATCCCGAACAGAAGATGAATCCCGAACTCGGAAGCACGTCTCGCCAGGTAGTTCGTGGTGTGCCCGGGCACACGTTCGGCCAGATCGTTGAACCGGACCCCGCACTCGTACCCGGTGGTAGACAATTCGGGGAATACTATCAGATCGACGTGAGAGGAGGTGCAGATCGACTGAATGCGGCGATCCATACGCTCCAGGTTCTCCTCCACGGCCCCGACGATGGGGATGGTCTGCACGATGGCTACGTTCACTTCGCGCATGGCGCCCTCCTTGTTTGAGCTTGGCTCTGCTAGAACAAATGTGCTATATGACGAGTATACAGGAAAGCGCTCCTCACGTCAAGGGTGGTGTGTGATGCCATTGTACAGACCTGGCCGCCGAGGCCACGGTGGGGAGCGCCAGAGTATGCTGGGCCGGAAGACTCGTGTGGGAAGCCTTGAGGCCATGGCGCGATCCGCGGGCGTGCCATCGCCGTTGCGCCAGTGGCTGCGCGGTTGACAGAAGATGTGGGCGGCTATATAATCCCGGTAGAAGGGGAGTCAGATCGCTAGGATCGGAGCGCGCATCCCTGTGGCATGTGAGCTCGGGTGGCCCTGACCTCGACGCTCCCCTGGATTGGCAGGTGTGAACCTGGTGTGTGCCTCGCCGGAGACAACGAGAAGCTCATCGAAGAGAGGGGGGCTGCGCGGGTATGTGAGTTGGATCACCAGACACGAACTATGGTTCGTTCTCTTGGCTTCTCCCCCGCTGTGGATCCCCACCTATCTGCCTGCGCTGGTTCCTGTCGCGTTTGGATTGCTCGTCTTGGTGACCGCGTCCCGGTGGATAGTCTGGAGACGACCGGTGCCTCGCACGGCCCTGAACTGGCCCATCCTTGGCCTGCTGGTAGCGCTTCCGATTGGACTTTGGGTCTCGCCTGATCCGGCAACTAGCTGGGAAGTGTTCTGCAGAGTAGTGCTGGGTGTAGCGTTGCTGCATGCGTTGGTCAGCAGCCTGCGAGGTGAGGTCGGGGTGCTGCAGGTCGCGTGGCTGCTCGCCGCGGGCGGAGTGGGTATCTCCATCCTGGGTCTGCTGGCCGCCGACTTGCATGCGGACAAGCTGCCATTCTTGGGGCCGGCATACGAGTCTCTCCCCAGCGTTTCTCTGCCCGGTTTCCTGTCGGGACGAGCTGGTCCAGATGCCGGGTTGTTTCACCCCAACATGATTGGTGGGGCTCTGGCGATACTGATTCCCATAGGAGTTGGGCTTCTGGGCCGAACTCTCTCAGCGTATGAGGGGAGTCCGGGGGAGCCCCTTGGGGAGGGGCGTTACGTCCCACGGTGGGTGAGGCTGGCCGGTTCGGTCGTCCTCGGTCTGGGCCTGGTGTTGATGTGCGTGACCCTTCTGCTGACCCAAGCGCGGATGGCACTGCTGGCGGTGGGCTTGGGGTTGTGCCTGTGGGGTGCGGTCTCGTTGCGCAGGCTTCGACTGGCAATGGTTGTGGTTGCACTGGCTCTGGGCTTGTCAATCGGTGTCTGGGGTGCGGACAGGTTCAGGAGCGCCATGGAGCAGATGCCGGGTGTGGAGACTTGGTACGCGCGGCCAAAGCTCTGGGGCACTGCCCTGCAAGTGATCAGGGACTATCCCTTCACCGGAGTGGGTCTGGGGTTGTTCGATCCTGTGGCACGGGCCAACTACGAGGTCCGAGTATCGCCGGAGTGGTACTTCGGCCACAGTCACAATCTACTGTTGCAGGCCGGCGTTGATCTGGGACTGCTCGGCTTGATCTCGTTCCTGGGTCTGCTGGCCGTGGGCATGCACGGCGCATGGTCGGCTTGGATCAGCTCGAATCGAAAGGCCAGATGGCTGGCGGGAGGAACCGTAGCCAGCCTGGTGGCTTATGTGGTCTTCGGCGTTCTGAACTGCATCCCCCTAGGATCGAAACCTGGCATCCTTCTCTGGCCTGTGCTGGCATCTGCTTCCATGATGGTGCCCGAGAGAGACTTGTGGAGTGCAAGGGGTGGTGCGAAGAGAACCTCGCGTAGAGCGCGAGCGGCCGTCGGTGCGGTTCTGGGTGTTGTCATCCTGTTGGCCGCGGCGCGATCTTCTCTTGGGTACTCACTGAACCTGAACCTCGGTGCTGTGATGCTGGATCGGGTTCAGCTGGCTGGGGACCCGGATAGCATGTCGGAACCGCTTGACTCGGCGACGCGACGGTTGGAGACGGCTCTTCGGTATCGTGATACCCAGGCAGTGCATCGACGGCTCGGGCTGGCGTATATGCTACAGGGTGACCAGACGAGGGCGCTGGATCACTTGGGTCAAGACGATGGGGCGTTTTCGCTATTGCTGCTGCGAGCAGAGCAGCAGTTGGCTGAGAAGGACACCGCGTCTGCGAAGATGACTTGTGACCTAGCTCTGCGCCTTGACCCCGGCGCGAGCGAGGCCTGGTACCGATTGGGCCAGGTCAGCGAGCTTCAGGAAGACCTTGACGAAGCACTGGTGGCCTACGAGCGGGCCCTGGCCCTTGGGAGCTTTGCCAGCACGGAAGGGGAGGCGGAGTGTCACTCCCGGCGGGGCGCGATCTTCGGTTTGATGAACGAGTGGGACCGGGCGGAGAGTGAATACGCCTCGGCGGCAGGCCTCTTGCCCACGGTTCCGGCCCATCATGCCGACCTGGGCTGGGCGTCGTACATGTGCTGTGGCGACACCGAGAAGGCTGAGACCGAGCTCTTCATGGCGATCGAGCTCGATGCTGAGTATGAGTTGCCGTACAGGAGGCTCATTGCTTTGTATGAAGGCGAGCGACGGCCCGAGAGGGCTCTTGCCGTTGCAGATGCGGCAGTTGAGGTGGCGGGCCGCAAGCCGTGGGGTCATGTACTGCGGGCTCAGGTCCATGTGGCGGAAGGGAGGCCGACGAAGGCAAGGGACGAGTATGAGGCGGCACTGGCCATGGGGTCTATTGGGGCGGCATCACACTACAGTCTGGCCAAGACCTATTGGACTCTGGGACAGAGGAACGAGGCCATAGAGCACTACGAACTGGCCGTGGCTCAGGCACCAGGTGCTGTGTGGTATCACATTGGGTTGGCCAAAGCGTATCTGGCGACGGGGCACGATGATGAGGCTCGGGCTGAGTATGCCGAGGCACTGAGACTGAGCCCATCGAATCTTGTTGCACAGGAGGGTGTGCGGAGAACAGAGAGATGATGAGGTGCAGGGTAGTTCCAAGTAGTTGTCCAGCAATGGGTGGAGGGAATATGTATGAGCGATAGGAGAAGGGGAAGATCAAGGAAGGGAATGGAGTGGCGGAGGATGGATCTACATCTCCATACCCCCGCATCGCGGGATTTCCAGGAGCCAGATGTCACCTATCTTCAGATTCTGCAAAAGGCAGAGTCGCAGGGATTGGACATAATCGCGTTCACGGACCACAACACGGTTGTCGGGTATCGACGTCTGGCGGAGGAGATCGAAGGGCTGGAGTTCCTGGAGCGTACCAAGCGATTGAGGAGCGATGAGAAGCGAGCGCTGGAGGAGTATCGGCGTCTGCGAGAGAAGATCCTGGTGTTGCCGGGTTTCGAGTTCACTGCCACCCTGGGGTTCCACATCCTAGGGATATTCAGCCAGGAGACGTCGGTGAGGGCATTGGAGCACATTCTGCTGCGATTGAAGGTCCCAGAGGACAGATTGGATCTGGGCGAGACGGAGGTTGGCGCCACAACCGATGTCTTGAACGCCTACCGCATCATGGCCGAGGCGGGGGGATTGGTCATTGCTGCCCATGTGAACTCGACGCACGGGGTGGCAATGCAGGGATTCGGGTTTGGGGGCCAGACCAGGATCGACTATACCCAGGACCCGAACCTGCACGCTTTGGAGGCGACGGACCTCGAGAGCCGGAAGCGACGCAGGACGGCGCTGTTCTTCGATGGCTCGAAGCCGCAGTATCCCCGGAGGATGCATTGCATTCAGGGGTCCGATGCGCACCGACTCAATCGCGATCCCAACGACAAGAATCACTTGGGCTTGGGGGATCGGGCTACCGAGATCCTGCTGCCCGAGGTAAGCTTCAAAGCGATCAAGGAGGTCTTCTTGGGGGATGACTTCGCCAGGACGCGGCCTTACCGGCCGGCGGAGGTGCCCTTCGATCATGTCAGAGTTGCGCGCCAGCAAGGGGCGAACATCGTGCAGTCATTCCACGAGAGTATGACCAGGAAAGGCGGGCGCATGCACGCCATCCTGCGCGATGTAGTGGCCTTCGCGAACACGAATGGTGGTACGATCTTCGTGGGGTTGAGCCCGAATCCGAAAGTCAAGCCAGTTGGGATCAAGGACTCGGACGAAGTGGCTTCTCAGCTCCTCGCCGAGATCCAGCGTATGGTTACCCCTCCCATTGACATCAGCATTGACGTGCAGCAGACGGAGGGAGCGCGAGTCGTACGCGTGTTGGTGCCCAAGGGCACGGACCCGCCCTACGTACTGGAGGGCAGCAAGATCTACATCCGCCAGGAGTCGGAGACCAATCTGGCGATGAGAGACGAGATCGTTGCCCTGATCGAGCAGGTACTGCGAAAGACCCATCCGCCGGCCACCGCAGAGAAGCCACCAGAACCGACTGGCGTTCCTGACACGGAGACCACGGTTGCCGAGCTAGGGGAGCCGACTGTGCAGGTCTCTCCACCGCGAACGGGGGTCGAGATCATCGCCACCGAGGAGCGCAAGGGAGTCTTGTACCACACCATGAAGGATCTGCGCAATGGGAACGAAGTGCGCAACGTCACTCGTTCTTCGGCACGGAAGCTCTGGCAGTACGCCATTGCGCAACACGAGAAGAACGCCCTGAAAGGGGCGCAGATCACGTGGGTGGGTGACCTTGGCCTGCTGCGACGTCGCAAACGGGCCGGCAAAGTGCGATACGATCTGGTGAGCCGCGAACCCGACGGACAACTGCACGTGTACTATGGCGTGACGGACGACGGCATCGATGGTCCCTGGAAGCAGGTCGTGGGCGGTGACTAGAGTGTCCTGAAGGCAAGCCTGTGGCCGGTGACGCGCCGGCAAGGACCGGGATGATTGTCTGTGCCTGCATGGTAGCTGCCGGGTTCGGTAGGGCGGCGCGACCGAGGGTGCCAACGGTTTTCAGGGGAGTGCGGTTTCGGCGAGCGAACCGCGAGACACGTGCCCAGGATTGGGAACCTGTGTTGCCGGTGGCTCGTATATGTACTGGTGACGAATCGGGTGGCTGTGGAGTACGGTCCCCAGGTTTGGGAGGCCGTCACGCGGTTCCTTTGCCAAGCGCATGAACGTGTGCTATAGTTGTACCGGCTCCGAGGACGAGTAGGAGAGCGTATGTCAAACGAGAGGTGGCATCCCATCCCCGGGCCGACTCCGGTGGCTGAGGCCGGTGAGGACCTGGGGGAGATTCGTGAAGCTCTGCGGGATGTCTTCGCAATACAGGATACCACGCAGGGCATAGGTGGCTCGAAGGCCATTCGGCTTCGCGGCAGACTGCTGGTCGAGTCCCATGAGGCGTATCAATGGGCGAGCGAGCGCCTGGGGCGATTGGGATACACAGTGCTGTTTCGCCGGGTTGGCGAGACAGATGTCATCGTGTTGACTCCTGCCGTCTTCGATGGGGGAGGCTCGAGAACCGGCATGGCGGCGGTGTTGCTCGTTCTGACCGTGGCCAGCACGCTCTTCGCCGGCGCGAATCCGTCGGTCATTGAGGCGCGAGGATGGTTCTGGGGCATGCTCTCTGGCTGGCCCTTCGCGTTGAGCTTTCTCGCGATTCTGATGACTCATGAACTGGGACACTACTTCACTGCCCGGCACTTCGGCGTGGCAGTTTCCCTGCCGTTCTTCATCCCGATGCCCTTCAATCTGCTCGGAACGATGGGTGCCTTCATCAGGATGAAGGCACCGCCCAGAGATCGACGCCAGTTGCTGGCTATCGCTGCGGCTGGTCCGTTGGCAGGACTGGTCGTAGCGATACCCGTGTTGGTCATCGGTTTGCTGCTGTCGAAGGTGGAGGTTGTCCCGCAGGGTGGTGGATACCTCGTGTTGGGCGACTCGTTGCTAGGGGTCGCTCTGCAGCGACTCGTGTTCAGAGGGATCTCGCTGGGGACCGGGGAAGACATCTTCCTGCACGGTGTGGCACTTGCCGGATGGGCGGGACTCCTGGTGACCGCGATGAATCTGCTACCGATGGGCCAATTGGACGGAGGGCACGTCGCGTACGCGGTTCTGGGTAACAAAGCCAAGCGACTCCATGGGATCATGCTCGCGATTCTGTTCGGCCTGGGTTTCCTGTGGGATGGCTGGTTCTTCTGGGCGGTGCTGGGGCTGCTGTTCGGGCGATTCGCTGCCGTTCCATTAGATGACATAACGCGAGTGGGGCCTAGGGGCAGGGCAGTGGCTGCGATTGTGGCTGTGGCCTTCATCCTGGTGTTTGTCCCGGTTCCCTTGCGAGTGGTTCCCGGTGCGGTGTCCGTTCCCTGAATGTGATGGCCGTCTGGGCCGCGCTTGGTTTGGTTTCGTGGTCGGGTGGAGCATCGGCGGCAGAGGCTGCACTTGACGGGGAAGAAAGGGAGGTATGATGGAAGTCTTCAACCGGGTGCTCGTTATTCTTGTGTTGATCGGGCTTGCAGGCACGTTGATCTGGGGTATGCTGCAGCCATTGCAGATACTGGAGGTGCTCAAGCTGGCCTCGAGTGGGCTGGAGGAGGTGATGTATTCGAACTACTTCCTCTATCTCGGCGTAACCGCTGGGGGTCTGCTCATCGTGCTGATCCTCCTGTGGTTGGAGCTTCGCCGCAAGACCCGGAAGACGGTGAGGGTGTACCAGGTGAGTACCGGTGACGTGGAACTCAGTGTGGCGTCGGTCGGGCAGAGTCTGGTGCACTACATCGATGGTCTGTCTGGTGTCGTCCGGGTGAAGCCCAAGATCGTCAGCAGAGGCAAGGCCATGGACGTCGTCCTGAACGTGGAGACGAGACCGGATGTGGATGTTCCGTCCAAGACCAGTGAGATCTGCGAGGTGGCACGGGAGGTAGTGGAGGGCAAGCTGGGCCTGCAATTGCGCAAGATCCAGGCGAACATCAAGCACGCTCCGTACCCTCACGGTGCCAAGCCGCTTGGACCCGTGGCGACCAGTGCGAGACCCTTCAGCATGCCGGAACCGAGGCCGTACGTCCCACCAGTGGAGTCAATCTCGATGGACTCGCCAACCGCCACGCGATCGGATGAGCCGGCGGAGGAAGAGGAGCCGGGGGGGCCAGAGGAGTTTGTGCTGCCACCCTTGGAGGGAGACGACGATCTCGTCTAGGTAGTGCACGACGGCGCGGCGCCTGAGAAAGTCTCTGGGTTGGCTTGGCCCAGCCACGGCTGTCAGCAGATGTGAGACACCTATGTGCTGCGGTGGCCCAGGATCAGGATTACGCCGTCCTGAAGCTGCACTTCCGCGATCGAGACGTTCAGGGGGACCGTGTCCAGAGCCTGGTTCAGGTGGTGGTCAATGGATGCTCTGAGGAATCGCGGTAGGTTGAAACACCCGATCGTTGCCTGCCGTAGGTCTACTCGGACACGTGTGTCGACTACCTGAAGGGAGCACACGATCTCAACGTTTGTCCGGATTGGCCGTGTCATACGCGCCGTCGCGTGAAGTGCGTCTTCGAGGATGCGGATCTGAGGGTCGCGGAGGAACGCCTCAGGGAAGTTGATCGATAGGTAGGACGTGACCTCCTCCTCGGTGGCACGGAGCTGAAAAGGCTGGCCGTGGCTCAGGTGCATGACCCGCCTTAGTGATTCCTCCAGGCTGAGTGCTGCTTGCTCGGACACGTGGACGCGGCGTGCGGCCGCATTTGGCAGGGTACCGTCCGGCCTGCGGCACTGGTAGAAGGCCAGTGCTGCAACAGCCAGGCTCAGCACAACGACTACCGCTGTTCCTACCCTCTTTGAGAGTCGCATGAGTGGGTGCTTCTCCATAGTGTTGCACACGCCGGTGGGCCGCGTCTGTCGCGCGCTGAGCTGGACGAGCTTGCCATGAGGAGCGTGGGTTTGAGCCAAGACACTGAGTTGGTGCTGGAGGCCGTTCTCTTCGTAGCTGACGGGCCAGTCGCCATAGCCGATCTTGCCAAGGTGATGAAGACGGAGCCCGAGGTAATCACGGAAGCGTTGGACCGACTCTCGGATCGACTGAGGAGCAGGGGGATCCGCCTCCAGTCGGACGGAGACCGAGTCCGGTTGGCGTCTGCTCCGGAGGCTGCCCCGTATTTGGAGGAGTTCCTGGGCGTTGTGGCCGCCAGCAGGCTATCCAATGCTGCTCTGGAGACACTAGCCATAGTCGCCTATCACCAGCCCGTAACCCGGGCTCGAATCGAGGCCGTTCGCGGGGTCAACTGTGATGGAGTGCTTCGAACGCTTGTGGCACGGAACCTGCTTCAGAGCGTTGGCCGCCTGGAGCAGGCGGGGAGACCGCTGCTCTATGGGACGACTTTCGAGTTCTTGGATCACTTCGGGTTGCACAGCGTGGACGAGCTGCCGCCCATAGAGTTGGGCGATCCGTCTGAGACTTCCGGCGCTGAACTCTCTGTTCCGGAGAAGTGAGGTCTGGATCCCCTGTCGTAGCATTACCGCCACAAGCGCTAATCCCGGGCTACGCCACTTCCTGCGTTCCGCCGGCCCACAATGCCTCTTCGAGATTCTTTGGCGTCTCGGATTCCTGTCTTCCCGGCATGCGTAGGGAGATGGTCTTTGATGTCCCATCTTCCTGCATTGATACCCCGTAGATCGCGCGTGCCGCCTCGATAGTTACTCGGTTGTGACTGATCACGATGAACTGCGTGCCGACGCTCAACTCCTGGAGAACCTCACGGAATCGGCCTACGTTTGCCTCGTCCAGCATGGCATCGACTTCGTCTAGAATGCAGAACGGCAGAGGGTTGACCTTCAATAGGGCGAAGAGCAGAGCGGTTGCAGTGAGCGAACGCTCGCCGCCGGACAGCAGCGAGAGACTCTGCGAGCGCTTCCCCGGCGGTCTCGCGGTGATGTCGATCCCCGAGTTGATGTCCTCGGGGTCGGCCAGTACAAGCTTGGCGGTCCCCCCCCGGAAGAGCAAGCTGAAGTAGTGCTTGAATTCCCTGGCCGCCGCTTTGAAGGCAGCTCTGAAGTCGGTCTCGATGATCTCGTCCAACTCGGCGATGACATCATGCAGCGCGGCCATGGCCTCTTCCAGGTCGTGCGATTGAGTGAGCAAGAAGCTGTGGCGCTCCAACGCTTCTGCGTGTTCCTCGGGCGCAGTGGGGTTGACGGGACTGATGCGCTTGAGACGAGCTCTCAGGTTCTTGATCTCCTGTTCCAGTCCCTCTGGGAGAGCGGAAGTGGTGGGGAGCGGAACTGCGTCCGGGCCCATCCCCAGTTGGAGCTGGCGGGCCGGATCAGCGGGTATCTGCACGGGCCCGAGCGCCTCTTCGATCTCCTGAGTCAGCCTGTCTAGGGCGTCCTGGATCCGGGCTTTGTCCAGGGAGACCTGGCTGAGCGTGGATTCGAACTGCCGCAGTCGCTCGCGAGCCTGTCGCTCCTCGGTGGCCCGTTCGCCGCGGGCTTGTTCGAGTGCCTCGGTTTCCTTCTCGGCCGGCCCCGTGCTCTGCCGGACCGATTCCAGGCGTTGGGACAACCCCTCGGTTTCGTCTCTCAGTGCACCAGTTTCCGTCTCGATTGAAGTGCATTCGCGTCCCAGGCGCTCGACACGCTCTTGCTTCTCCTTGACCTGTTGCTCCAGTTGCCTCAGATTGGCGCGATGGCTCTCCAGCAGATCGGTCTGGCTCTGTCGTGAACGTTGAGTGACTGCCAGTGAGGTCTCGAGTTTGGCGATTCTCTTGCGCAGACCAGAGTCGACGAGGCCTTCCAGTGATTGCCTGAGCCGCGCGATCTCCTCGGCCTGTACGCTCTGTTCGTCCTGAGCGGCCTGGAGCTGCTGCCGAAGAGCGTCCCGTCGCTCAGAGTCGGCCTTCAGGTCAGACGTCGATTGGGCAAGAGCCTTCTCGCGCCAGGCGATCTCTCCATCTACCGCGGCATGCTCCTTGCGGAGCTGGGCTCTCCTAGCCTCGGCGTCGCGAGCCTCAAGTCGGAATTGATCACGTTGGCCATCCAGCCTCGTGATCTCCTGCTGTAGCTCTTGCTGATGTTTCTCCTCCTCTGCAAGCGCGGATACCGCCAGCTTCTCCTCTTGCTGCGCGGAGGATATCCGTTCAGGCAATGCACGCCACTCTCTCTCCTGTCTGAGGAGGCTGGCCTCAACCTTGCGGGGGCCGACGGTGACCGTAGCGCCGGAACCGAAGGTCTCGCCGGCCAGAGTGACGACCCGTGCCCCAGCATTCCGTAGCTGTGCACTGAACTCGCGGGCGTCTGCAAGGTCGCGCACCAGGACGACGTCGCCCAGCAACCAGCCGAACAAGGGCTCGTATTCCTTCGCATATCCGATGAGTTCAGATGCGGTGCCGATAGCCTGAGCAGGGAGCCTCCGCGTGGACGGCTTCCGTCTAGGTAGATGATCCAGGCAGATCAGGGTCGCCTGGCCGTCATCGAGTTCCTGCAACAGAGTCGATGCTGCTTCGACGCTGGTCCAATCCTTGACTACGATGGCCTGCACCAGGTGTCCGAGCGCCGCATCCACGGCCTTCTCGAGCTCCTCGGGCACCTTCATGAGGTTTGCGATCGGTCCGATGATGCCCGGCACGCGCTCGCGGCGCCCCAGCAGTCCGCGAACGGCCGGGTTGTAGCCGGAGGATTCGCGGCGCATGCGATCGAGCATCTCGAACCGAGCAGTGAGTTTCTCTGTCTTCGCGTGAGCCCGGTCTGTGCTGGTACGGAGTTTGGCTTGTGTCTCCATGCAGGTGGCCAGATCGCTTCTTTTCCCGTCCAGGCCAGCCTCCACTGCGGCGCTCTTCTCTTCTAGCTGGGCCAGAACTCTGTCCACGTTTGTGAGCTGCTCGGACAGGGCCTCACGTTGGGCTGAGCGTTCCTCGAGGAGTCGTTCGTGCTGGGAGATGTCCGCTTTGGTTTGGTCAGCGCGACTCTCGATCTGGAGCAGCTCGCTCCGGGCAGCGGCGACATCTGCAGCCAGGCGATAGGATCGCTCCTGCGCTTGGGTCAACTGGGTCTTGGCTTCGTCCCGGCGTCGGTCCAGCAGATCGAGTTCTTGTCTCAGACTCCCGAGAGTGGCCGAATCGGCCGCTTCGCATTCGATGAGACGCTCGAGTTCCAGTTCGCCAGACGCAATGGCGCTCGCTATGACCTTGCTGCGAGGCCCCGTGGAGGCGACTTCCTCCCTGATCTGGGCGGCCTGGCGCTTGTACTGCCGGGTACGCTCCTGGTTGACGGCCATGGCCCGACGCCGTTCCTCAACCTGACTCAGCAGGTTGGCCTGCTCCTGGCGCCAAACGCTCAATCTTTGGACCAGACCCAGGCGACGCTCTCGGATCTGCTGGAGGCTCTCGCCCAGTGCTCGCAGCTTGGTACGCTGGTCGGCGAGTCGGCTTTCCTGGCTGGTGAGCTTTCCTTCCGCTTCGGTCATTCTTCGTACGGTGGTGTGCCACTGATAGCCGTACCAGATCCGGAGCACGTTGGAGAGATCGCGCGCGAGCAAGGCGTGCTCCTCGGCACGCTTCGCCTGTCTCTCCAGTCTCCTGAGTCTGGGCGTGATCTCGTGGATGATGTCGTTGACCCGGAGCATGTTCTGCTTGGTCTCATCCAATCGAGTCATCGTGGCCTTTCGCTTGGCCAGGTAGTTGGCTACTCCGGCGGCCTCTTCGATCAAGGCGCGTCTCTCTACGGGACGCAGGCTGAGCGCAGCGTCTACCAGTCCCTGGCCGATCACGATGTACGTACTGCGCCCCAGGCCGGCCTTGCCAAGAATCTCGAGAATGTCTCTCAAGCGTACCCGGCTCCCGTTCAGCAGGTACTCGTTTTCGCCCGAGCGGTAGGCACGCCTGGTGACTGTCACTTCGGTGAACTCCGTGTCTAGCCACCGGTCCGAATTGTCAAAGGTCAGCGATGCTTCGGCCATGCCCAGGCGCGCCCTCTGTTTGCCCCCGGCGAAGATCATGTCCTCAGTCTTCTTGGCCCGGAGAGTGCTGAAGCTCTGTTCTCCCAACACCCATCGGACAGCGTCGGCGATGTTGCTCTTGCCACTTCCGTTTGGCCCGACTATGGCCGTGATCCCCGAATCGAACTCGAAATCCGTTGGGTTGGCAAAGGTCTTGTACCCGTGCAGGCTGAGACGTTTCAAGTACATGTGTTCTCACCCTCAGGGATCTCTGTGCGGACTACGTCGGTGCGGCTCGACACCTCGGATTCCTTGGTGTCACTGTGTGCGGAATCATCGGGGAAGTGCTTCCGCAGAGCATCCGCTGCCGCAGCTTGCTGGGCGGCCTGCTTGCTCGATCCCTTTCCCTTGCCCAGAACCTGACCATCAAGTCTGACCACGACGACGAATCGCTTCGCGTGATCTGGGCCGGACTCTCCCGTGGTTTCGTATGTCGGAGTGAGTCGCGGACCGGCCTGGCACAACTCTTGCAGGCGGGTCTTCGCGTCCTTGAGGTCCGGTGTCGCCAGTAGCTCCTCGACCAGAGGCTCAATCAGGGGGAAGATGAGCGATCTCGCTTCGTCGATGCCTCCATCCAGAACCACGGCGCCCACCAGGGCCTCGAAGGCGGCACACAGATTCGTGGGCTTGAGGCGCCCACCACCAGCTTCCTCCCCACGGCCCAGCCGAAGATGATCGCCCAAGTGGAGATCATCGGCTAACGATGCCAGTGTCTCCGTGCGAACCAGCGCGACCCTCAGGCTTGTCAGTTGCCCCTCGCTCATCTCCGGGAAGCGCTGGAACAGATGCTCCGCGGTCAGGAAGTCGAGCACTGCATCGCCTAAGAACTCCAGCCGCTCGTTGTCGCGAGTGTCTGTGCCGGGATGCTCATTGACGTAGGAAGTGTGGGTCAGCGCCCTGTCCAGCAGACTCAAGTCCGCAATGACATGCCCCAGCTTTCGTTGCAGAGATACGAGATGCGCTCTACGTTTGGCTTCGTGAGTCTGGCTATCGCTCATGTTACTTGCCATGGCTCTTCAGCCCGCTCCCCGTGAGTGGCACGACTGTGATCTCTCCCTCCTGAAGGTGTGGGGCCAGTTTGGCCACGGCCGCCTGGGCAGTTGCAGACGTGGGCTCGACATAAAGTCCCAGACTCGCCAGTTGGCGCCGGGCGCTGATGACCTCTTCGTCGGTGACGGTCACCACGCAGCCGCCGGATTCCCGAATGGCGGCCAGAATCTCCCTGCCTCTCACGGGAGCAGCGATGGCGATGCCCTCTGCGATGGTGCGAGTCCCTTCTATCGGAGCCACGTCTTCCGCGCCCGTGCGGAAGGCTCGGAAGATGGGCGCACACGATTGAGCCTGGACCGCATAGATGCGGGGGAGGCTGGCTATGGCGCCGGCTCTGAGTAGCCTCTGGAATCCTCTCCAGATTCCGAGTAGCAGGGTCCCATTGCCGGCAGGAGAAACGATGTTGTCTGGGGACGCCCAGCCAAGCTGCTCCGCTATCTCGTACGCGACGGTCTTCATTCCCTCAAGGACGAAGGGATTGTAGTAGTGGCTGGCATAGTAGGAACCTGCGTCGGCGGCTCGAAGTACTGCTTCTGCGGAGCGCTCCCGGGGGCCGGGCACCTTGGTAAGATTGCCGCCATACACCAGGATCTGAGCCAACTTGCCCGAGGACGTGTAGTCCGGGACGTATATGTCTGCGGAGATGCCGGCCCTGGCACAGTAGGCCGCGAGCGAGGCTCCGGCATTGCCGGAGGAATCTTCCACGACCTCCTCGATGCCAAGCCCGGTCAGGACACTGGCAAGAATGGTCGAGCCCCGATCCTTGAATGAACTTGTAGGGGCCAGGAATTCCAGCTTGTGATATAGCCGCAGTCGAGGGTGAGGTGCGGAGACCAAGGGGGTGTACCCCTCGCCCAACGAGACGCGGTACTGGCTCTCGATGGGGGGAAGGCAAGCTGCGTAGCGCCAAAGACTTGGATCAGACTGTTCAATGTGCTCCCGGGCGAACGGTGGTACGCCATCCAGTGCAAACAGACCGCCGCAACGGCACTTCCACAAGCGCGTATCGAGCGGCCAAGTGCTGCCACATCGCTCACATCTCAGCATCATGGTCTTCACGAGAGCAGAAGGCACGCGGCACCTAGAAGGCCGACATCGTCACCCAAGGAAGCCGGCACTATCCGGACGCCCTCGCGCATGCTGATCATGGTTCGCTCGTTCACCACCTGGCGTATCGCGTCAAAGAGCAGGTCTCCCGACTTGCTGACACCACCTCCGATCACGAAGAGCTCAGGATTGAAGATGTGAATCAGGTTCACTATGCCCACACCGATGTAGAATCCTGCGAGCCTGAGCATTTCTGTGGCCAGCGAGTCTCCTCCTGAGGCGGCTTCGGACACGTGGGCTGCCGTGATCTTGTCCAGGTCTCCATCGACCAACGCGGGAATGATGCTGGCAGCGCCACCTCTGAGTCGCTCGACGGTCCTTCGGGCGATGGCGGGACCGGAGGCAAGCACCTCCAGGCAGCCGGTGTTGCCGCAGTTGCATCGGGGGCCACTCGCTTCAATGGTCTGGTGGCCGATCTCGCCGGCAAGCCCTCTGGCACCCAGCAGGAGTTCCTCGTCGACGATGATGCCTCCACCGATGCCCGTACTGATCGTCATGTAGATCATGTCGGTGCTGCCACGACCGGCCCCGAAACGTCTCTCGGCCAGGGCGGCCAGGTTGGCATCGTTCCCCAGTCGGGTGGGCAGCTCGAAGTGCTCCTCGACGAGGTGTGCCAGAGGAACGTGATGCCATCCGCCGAGGTTGGGCGCTTCGAGGATCACGCCGGTCCAAGGATTGAGTGGACCGGGGGCACCAATGCCGATGCCTTGGATGTCCTCTGGGGCCACCGATTGCATGACTCGGGTGGCGCACCGGTAGATGCGACCAAGTACCGCCTCCAAGCCCTCTTCAGGCAGGGTCAGTGTCTTCTCTCGGGCATGGATCATGCCCTCGCGGTCCACCAGTGCGGCTCGGACCTGTGTGCCTCCCAGGTCCACACCTACGACGTAGTTGGCCATGAATACTCTCCGGTTACTCTAGATAGGCGATAGTATACCACAAGTGTGTCGCCGGAGGCAATCCGAACCCACGACGGGTCGGCGAAGCGCATAGGCTGCAGGCACTACTTCGAGCCGAGGGCGAATCAGCGAGTGGACCCAATCCGGTAGGGGCTGGTAGTTGACAGGAGACTGGAGATGGTATAGAATACTCTCGCGCCGAGGTAGCTCAGTTGGTAGAGCACATGACTGAAAATCATGGTGTCCCCAGTTCAACTCTGGGCCTCGGCACTGACCGAGCGGAAGTGGCTCAGTGGTAGAGCATCTGCTTGCCAAGCAGAGGGCCACGGGTTCGAATCCCGTCTTCCGCTCCTTTCGGGCGACGTCGCCAAGTGGCAAGGCAGGGGTCTGCAAAACCCCCATCGCCGGTTCAAATCCGGCCGTCGCCTCTGAAAGAGCGTGGGTACCATCGAGGAGGGCTGATAGTGCATAATCTATGACTATCAGCCTTCTTGTAGTTTGCGGGGCGGTGGCGAAATGGCAGACGCTGCGGACTTAAAATCCGCTGGACCTCGGTCCATGAGGGTTCGAATCCCTCCCGCCCTATAGAGATGATCGAGATGCTTCCGCCCTATGTGGCTCCGAGTCGACAGTATGCTGTGCCATGCGGGTCAGCCTGGATAGCTTCGCCCCCACTCTCCAGCCACCACGTAAAACCGATGGTGGCGATCACCACCGGCACCACGACGATCCGACCATTGACTCTGAGTAGCTTCGGACATCGCGAGTCGACTCCGGCGCGCCCGTGAATCCCCACTTGACGTGCTGTTCCCCCACAGTATAATACTTGTGGGAGCGCCAGGCGGTGCCGTGCCTCCACGGCTGACCTCCCGGACCCCGCACGAGAGTATCTACGGAACCGCTTCTGCTTGTTCAAGAATCTTCCGTTCCGAATAGAACCTGCCTGGGTCAACAGGGAAGGAGCAATAGGTTGGTGGGTTTCACCTATGTAGTTCTGGCGCTGATCACCTTGGCGGGAGCAACCATTGCGGTGTTGTCGGAGAACCTAGTCAGGGCTGCAGTGGCTTTGGGGTTTGGCAGTGCAGCCCTCGCTTGTCTGCTGTTTCTGCTCGACGCTCCCTACGCGGGTGGGTTCGAGCTGAGCGTGGGGGCCGGGCTGACTGCTGTCCTCTTCATTATTGCCATAAGTCTTACCGAGTCAATGGGGAGCCGACGTCGTGAGCCGTGAGCGGGCACTGTGGTTGGTCTTAGTCATCATCGTGGTTCTGGTCGGTGGTTTGCTGACCCGTCAGTATTCTCTGTCTCGGTTCACTGATGCCTGCACGCCGTCCACCGTTGTACCTGGGGGTCTGGAGCAAGGCCGAAGGGCGGGCGAAGCGTTTCGTCCGTCGCTCTGGAGAGATCGCGGTCTCGACCTGGCTGTCCAGGCTGGGTTGATCTTCGTTGCTGCACTGGGCATAGCGGCGCTGCTGCCCAGCCACGCAGAGGACGGTGAAGAGTGAGTATTGCCACCATTCCCTGGCTGGGTCCGCTGAACACGTCACTGAGCGTTCTGCTGTTCCTGATCGGCTTGTTCTGCCTGCTCACGCGCCGCAATGTGATCAAGCAGGTGATTGGCCTGAAGATCATGCTTCAGGGTGTGACCGTCAGTTTGATCCACGCCGGCAAGGTGTGCGGGGACCTACACCTTGCTCAGGCGATGGTTGTCTCGGCTCTGATCGTCGAAACGGTGATCATCGCTATTGCCCTGGCACTAATCGTGAACGTCTTCCGGGACTATCCCTCCGGGGACGTTGACCATCTGAACAGGCTACGGGGTTAGTGTGTTGACCGGATTGATCGCAAGCTTGGTCGGCCTGCCGCTGTTGGGGGCGGTGTCGGTGGCAGTGGTGTCGCGTCGGGCCACCAAGGTTTCCCTGCATTGCATTGTACTGACGACGACTGGCTTGACGGGGCTTTGCGCTCTTGGTCTGCTACCCAGCCTTGGGGGTCGTCTTGCGATCGCAGCCGAGTGGCTGCCTGGTACCGGTCCTTTGGGATTGAGCGTCGGTGCCAAAGGCCTGTACGCGTCACTGGTGACCACATGGGCGGCCTTTCTTGCGACGCTGGGCGCCCCACGGAGCGACGTGCAGCGTCACCCTCTGTCTGGGGCCTTGACCCTCCTGGCGCTGGCAGCGGCAAACGTTGCCTTTCTAGCTGACCATTTCTTGCTTCGATACGTGGCTCTGGAAGTGGCAGCCCTGTGCGTCGCTGCTGCCCCGCTGGCAGAGGTGCGGGGCAGGGCGGCCATGCTCATCACCTCGAGCAACTACCTGATCTTGCGGCTCGGTGACGCGGCCTTGCTGGCGGCAATGCTGCTGCTGATGGGAGCCGCGGACACGCTGAGAATCGAGCCGGCGCTGGAAGCGGTGGGTGAGTTGGATGCCCTGCGTTTGGGTTGGATTGCGGCTGCTTTCGTGGTGGCGGTATGGGTCAAGGTCGGCGGTTGGCCGTTCCATCTCTGGAGTCAGTCGGGGCGGCGGCTCGATCTGGCCACGCGTTCCTGGCTCTACGCCACACTGATGCCGAATCTGGGCCTGTACTTGCTGTATCGCGTGACACCGCTGCTGATGCAGAGCGGCCCGGTTCGGGTGGCTGCTGTCTGGATTGGGGCCGGGGCCGCAGTGTTGGCCACACTCCTTGCTCTGTCCCGCACGGATCCAAGCGCCGCACTCGCCTACATTGGAGCTGGTCAGGGAGGTTTGGCTCTGTTCCTCTCCGGCTGTGGGCTCGACTCGGTCGTCTGGCTGGGACTCCTGATCATGACCCCACTCCGTCTGCTGCTTGCTCTGGCGGGTGACACGGTTCGCAGCACCGGCTCTCCTGCGCGGCGTAGAGTTGCGGTCTGTCTCTTTGGGCTAGGAGGGCTGGCACTGGCGGCCTTCGGCCTGCTGGGAACCTGGTGGGCAGACGAAACGGGCGCTCCCCCAGTGGCGGTGACAGCTGTTGGGGTGATGGTGGCGCTGACCGCGATCTGGGCCGGTCGCGCAGCGTGGCAGCTCTCTGTCGCTCAGACCGCGCCGCAGGAGGCGCGCGCAGTGAGCCGGACGAGGTGGATGACGCTTGGACTGCTGGGTGCCGGGACTTTGATCGGCGTCCTGTGCTCTGGGCCGATGATCCACTATCTGGCGAGTGCCGCAGGCCTGGCTCTTGGGGAGTTGCCCACTGTGGTGGCACTGGGCCGCTTCGCGGCCAGTGTGCCAGTGTTGGTGGCGGCGGCAGGTCTGGCGCTCGCCGTGCAGTGGCTTCAGCAGCGGTCGAGAGCGGGTCGTCTCGTTTCAGCGGTGCTAGTCGACGAGGCGCACGACGCCGGAGAGGGGTTGGTCCGTCCGGCGCAAGCATTGCGCGCCGTTGTCGAGACGAAGATTCTGGAGCAGATGTCGGCTTTGGTTGCGAGGACAGTGGCGGGTGGCGCTCAGCTCGTCCATGGAGCTGTGGAGCGGAATGGATTGGAGAGCATTCTGCGGCGCATTGTGCAGATCGTGGTGGATGGGGCTCAGCTCATCCATCGCGTCGTGGAGCAGGGGGGACTGGAGGGCATTCTGTATCGTAGTGTGCAGGTTGTGGTTGGTGGGGCGCGCCTGGTCCACGGCACTGTGGAGCAGGCGGGGTTCGACGGTATGCCCCGCCGCACCCAGAGGATCGTCCTGGCTGTGAGCCGGAGGTTGCAGCGGTGGCACCTGGGGAGGCTTCGGCGTAACCTTCTGTGGGTGGCAGCCAGTCTTGCTCTTGTGATCCTGATTCTGATGCTGGGTGGCTGGTAGAAGCAGAGCTAGCGAAACGGCACTCTTGAGCTGATCTGGCGCTCCCGTGGAATGATCCCTGCCCTCCTTTGTGGAAGGAGAAGAGAATGGAGCTGGACACGCTGTGGATGGTGAGCATTCTGGGTGCGCCGTTGTTAGCTGCAGTGTTGCTGTCCCTCTTGCGTGGTCGCGTCGTGCGAGCCGCTGGCTGGATTGCGGGCGTGGCTGCCGCGCTGTCGCTGGCCGGCGTCCTGGCGTTGCTGCCGTCACTTCAGAGAGGAGATGTCCCCACGCTCAGCTTCGAATGGATCCCGGCGGCGAGCATCCGCTTGGCGCTGCACGTCGATTGGCTGACCCTCCCCTTCCTGCTCACGGAGGCGGCTGTCACTCTTGTGGCGGTGGTTTACGCCTGGGGCTACCATCACACGGACCAGAGGACGCCCTTTTTCTACGCCCTGCTCATGCTCTTCGCTGTCGGCATGTCCGGAACCACGCTGGCCGATGACATGTTCCTGTTCTACATCTTCTGGGAGTTGATGCTCGTGGCCTCGTGCGCGCTGATCGCGGTTTGGGGCGAGGGCGAGCGGGCGGGTGCCGTGGCGCTGAAATACTTCATCTTCACGCATTTGGGTTCACTGATGGTGCTGGTGGGGTTGATTGTATTCTACGATGCCACCGGGAGCGCCAGCTTCTCACTCTTGAGGGAGGGTGTGACCTTGGCGCCTGCGATTGTTGGGATCGTAATCACACTGTTCATCGTCGGCTTCAGCGTCAAGATGGCCATCTTCCCGTTGCATCTCTGGCTGCCAGATGCGCACGCGGTGGCCCCTATGCCGGTCACTATCATGCTTGCGGCCGCGATGCTCAGCATGGGCACGTATGGGATTCTGCGATTCCCGCTGTCTCTGTTCTCGCGGGTCCAGATGGCTCCCTTCGGCGTGCCGATGATGGTAATGGGCATCGTATCCGAGATCTATGGGGCGTTGATGGCCCTCGCGGAGCAGGACATCAAGCGTGTGATCGCCTACTCCAGCGTCAGCCAGATGGGCTACATCCTATTTGGCCTGGGGACGCTGAGCTATGACGGGGTGGCTGGGGCGACCCTACATGTCGTTTTCCATGCCATCGTGAAGGCGCTGCTCTTCATGAGCGTAGGCTTGGTGATACGCGCTACGGGCCGGCGGCGTATCGCGGAGCTGGGCGGGCTGCGTGGTGCGATGCCTGTGGCGGCGCTTTGCACGGGCGTGGGTGCCTTGGCCATTGCAGGCACGCCGCCGTTCTGCATCTTCAACAGCGAGTGGATGATATTCTCCGGTGGATTTCACACCGGCCAGTTCGGCCTTGCTGCGCTCACGCTGTTTGGGTCGCTGCTGACCGTGGCCTACGCCCTCTGGTTCGTGGGCCGCATCTTCTTCGGTTCTCGGCCCGCCGGACTCACGGTGAATCGGTCCCCGTGGACGATGGTGGCGCCGACAGTGCTGCTGGCTGCGTTGTCCCTCATCGGGGGGCTCCTTCCGGGGCCGATCTTCGAGTGGGTGTCCAACGGGTTGAGTTTGATTCTGGGAGGAGCGTGGTGACGGGGAATGTATGGGTGGCATTACCCCTTGCTTGCCTTGCTGGCGGCGCGGTTGGCCTATATCTGTTTTCCCGGTTGATCACCGCTCGCAATGAGTTTCTGGCACTCCTCACGGCGTTGGTTTTCGCCGCGGGGCTGTGGACAGTGGTTCCGCTCCTCGGGATGACGCGCCTGGCTCTGAAGACTGGCGAAGAACTGCCCGTGTGGGGCCACCTGGGACCGGGGGGAGCCTTCCTTCGCGCCGACCCGGGTGCACTGGTGCTGGCGAGCGTGGCTTTGGGCCTAGGGATGTTGGTTGCCCTCTATTCCGGTCGCTATGTGGCGTTGGATCATCGCCGTGAGACCTACTATCCGCTACTACTCTTGTTGGTGGCCGGCCTGGTGGGGGTGGTTCTGGCAGCCGATTTGTTCAGCCTTTACATGTACTGCGAGTTGATGAGCGCCGCCGTCTACGTGTTGGTCGCCTTCCGGCGCCGCACCGACACCGCCGTCGAGGCTGGGTTCAAGTACTTGGTGATGGGCAGTCTGGGCACGATCATCATCTTGATGGGGATATCATTCGTCTTTCGTGAGACGGGGCAACTCGTGCTACCTCAAGTGACAGGTTCGCCGGAGTCGCTCGATCTGGGACGGTCTATGAACACCGTGACGGGACCATGGACCCGGGTGGGCCTGGCTTGCCTCTTGGTAGGTCTGAGCGTCAAGAGCGGGATCGTGCCCGTACACACGTGGCTGCCGGACGCTCATGGGAGAGCACCTGGCACCGTCAGCGCCATGCTCTCCGGTGTCGTCGTCCAGAGCGCATTCTATGCCATGCTCAAGGTGACCCTGGGGCTGGGCTTTCCAGCGCGGATGCTGGGAACCTGGCTGATCGTGCTCTCGCTACTGAGCATGACGTTGGGCAACGGCCTGGCTCTCGTGCAAACCAACGGTAAGCGACTCTTGGCCTACTCGACCATCGCGCACACCGGTTACGTGATGCTTGGCGTGGGCATAGGACTGCGACATGGCAGTTCAGCGGCTATTCAGGCCGGCTTCTTCCTAATACTTGCCCATGCCGCGATGAAGGGGCTGGCGTTCCTGTGCAAGGGTGCCTGCCACTTCTACTGTGGCGCCACTGAGATCGTGGATCTGCGCGGAATGGCGGCCCGCCTGCCGATGGTGACTGGGGCGTTTGCCGTGGCACTGCTTGGATTGGCCGGTGTGCCGCCGCTGGCCGGCTTCACAGCTAAGTGGTTCATCTTGACTCGAGCCCTGCGTCCGCGAGACCTTCTCGTCAGCATTGGGGTGGGGGCCTTCTTGCTGAACGGCCTGGTCTCACTGGGGTATTACTTGCCACTTGTTCGAACCTTGTCTTCCCAGAAGGCGGATCTCAAGGGGGATGCTTCGCCTGCCGCAACTCTGATACCCACGTCACGCTGGATGACGTTCCCGCTGCTGGTCCTCGCCGGCATGGTTGTGACCATGGGCGTCTATCCCGGGCCGTGGCTGACCTGGGTGGCGGACGCGGGTGCCTACTTGCTCTCGGTGGGGAGATGAGGATGACTGCGAACTAGGGGTTGAGCCCCCCCATTGCGCTGTGCTTCTTTCTGGCGCTGGCGTATGCCATCTGCCGCGCCGGAGGAGCGCTATCCGCGCGAGGCGAGGAGCACCCGGGCAAACACCAGCCGTATGCCTGCGGTGAAGACCTGCTGCCACCGGAGGCGCGACTGTCCTACCGCGCCTTCTTCCGGCTTGCGCTGGTCTTCGCGGTATTGCACCTGGCTACACTGGTGGTATCGACGTTGCCGCCGGGAGGCGGGTCGCGCCGCCTGGCATTGGCGTACCTCATAGGCATCGGGGTCAGTGTATTCGTGTTGACCGACGGAGATGTGTAGATGCTAGAGCGTATCGTTCGCTGGGCGCGGCGCAAGTCCCCCTGGATACTGCACTTCAATACGGGGGGCTGCAACGGCTGCGATATCGAGATCCTGGACTTGCTCACGCCGCGGTACGATGTGGAGCGATTGGGCATTCTGAAGGAGGCGTCGCCGCGCCATGCCGACGTCTTGCTTTGCACCGGGGCGGTGACGCGCCAATCGCGCGATCGGCTACGCCGCATCTACGAACAGATGCCCGTCCCCAGGTGGGTCGTGGCCATGGGCAGCTGTAGCTGCTCAGGTGGCGTATTTCAGGGCGGGTCCAACGTCCTTGGTGGCGTGGATCAGGTAGTCCCTGTGGACATGTACCTGCCGGGTTGTCCCTGCCGACCGGAGGCAATGATCGATGGGTTGGCACGGTTGCTGGAGGCGATCGAGTGAACGTTGATCTGATTGTGGAGGCGCTGCGGGAGGTCTTCCCGGCCGAGACGATCGAGGTTCGGCCGGTGCCACTGGATGAGGTCTTCGTCGCCCTGCCGCCGAGTTGCATCCACCCGGCAGTGAGACTACTCGTCGAGCGATTCAATCTGCGCCATCTGTCGGCCATCACCGGGCAGGACTTGGGAGACGGGATCGAACTGCTGTACCACTTCTGGGACGGCCGAGGACTGACCTTGCGTACGACGCTGCCGTTGGAAGCGACGAGCATCGTGACTTTGACCGATCTGATTCCCGGTGCAGCATTCTTCGAGCGCGAAGTGTCCGAGATGCTGCGGGTGAGCTTCAATGGGCATCCCGATCTACGAGTGCTGTTGATGCCCGATGACTGGGATGGGCAGCCGGTCATGAGGCAAGGCGGAGGTGAGTAGACTGTGCCCAAGATGACCATCCCCATTGGGCCGCAACACCCTGTGCTCAAGGAGCCACTCGGCTTCCTGTTGACCGTCGAGGGCGAGCGCATTCTGGATAGCGTACTGAGGATCGGCTACGTTCACCGGGGGATAGAGCGGCTCTGTCAGGAGCGTAGCTACGTGCAGAATCTCTACCTGATGGAGCGTGTGTGTGGCATCTGCTCGCACGTGCATACGACTACCTATTGCCAGGGTGTCGAGGCCTTGTTAGGACTGGAGGTTCCCCCCCGAGGGCTGAACCTCCGGATACTACTGTGCGAATTGGAGCGCATCCACAGCCACCTGCTGTGGCTGGGCGTGCTGGCGGAGAACATCGGTCTCACGGCGGTATTCATGTACGCCTGGCGTGATCGTGAGATCGCGCTGGACATCATGGAGGAACTCTCCGGCGGGCGTGTGGCCCATTCCGCGAATGTGATCGGCGGCGTGCGCATCGACATGGATGCCGAGCAGGTGCACAGCGTGTTGGTGAGGCTGGATCAGCTGGAGCAACTGATGGATGCTTTCCTCGGCGTGATCCGACACGAACGTAGCTTTCGAGCACGCACCCGGAATGTGGGCCATCTATCCGCTGAGCAAGTGCTCCGTTACTGCGTGGTGGGGCCGGTGGCGCGCGCGTCCGGCGTGGACGTAGACCTGCGGCGCGATGCGCCGTATGCTGTCTACGACCGGCTGCACCTGGAAGTTATCACTCATGACAACGGGGATGTTTGGGCTCGCACACTCGTACGGGCATTGGAGACCGTCGAGAGCCTGCACCTATGTCGCCAGTTGCTGACCGGGCTGCCCGATGGTCCAACCGCCGTGCGTGCGCCGCGTCGCGTTCCGCCGGGTGAGGTCGTCAGCCGGGCAGAAGCGCCTCGGGGGGAGCTGTTCTACTACATTCGGAGTGACGGTAGCGAGAAGCCGGCGCGGATCAAGATACGCACGCCCACGCTTACGACGCTCATCACCCTGCGCGATCAGCTCCGGGGTATCCACACCGCTGACGTGCCGACTGTGCTGGCCGGAGTGGACCTGTGTATAGCGTGCGCGGACCGGTGAGGGGACTAGAACTATGAGCGAATGGCTGTCCGCGTTGTTCACGATGCTGGTCTATCCGGGCTTCACGTTCCTGTTCATCTGTGGGTTGGTCGCGCAGTGGATTGACCGGAAGGTTGTGGCCCGTTTGGAGGGGCGCATCGGGCCGCCTTGGTTCCAGCCGCTGGCTGATTTCATCAAGCTGATGGCCAAGGAGGATCTCCTACCCACGGGGGCCAGCGAGCGGGTGTGCACGGCTCTTCCGGTTGTCTCGTTGGCGGCAGTACTGTGTGCCAGCCTCTACGTACCCGTGGCTTGGACGGCTGCCGGCGCCTTCGAGGGCGATCTGATCGTGGTTCTCTTCTTGTTGAGCATCCCGGCTTTGGCCTACTTCCTGGCTGGCTGGGCCTCTGTCGGGGTCTACAGCGTAATTGGGGGCAACCGCGCGCTGCTGCAGTACTTCGCCTATGAAGTGCCCTTTCTCATGGCGCTCAGCAGCCCCGCCATAGTCAGTGGCTCCTGGTCCATCTCGAACATCGCGGCGCAGCAATCCCGCTCGGTTTGGATGGTGCTCATGCAGCCGCTTGGGTTCGTGCTCGCCATCGTGGGCCTGATTGGCAAGCTGAAACGAGTGCCTTTCGACATCCCCAAGGCCAAACCGGAGATCGTGGCCGGTCCCTTGACGGAGTTCAGCGGACCAAAGCTGGCCATTTGGCACCTCACGATGGACATTCAGACCGTGGTGGGCATCTTCCTGCTGGTCAATGTCTTCCTGGGTGGAAGCAGCACTCCGCTCGAGGTCCCAGTCACGTGGTGGAGTGACCTTGGCGGGGGGCTCATCTTCGGCGTCAAGGCGCTGATGATCCTGCTCGTCCTGTCGGTGGTCGAGGTTCTGTACGCTCGGCTACGCATAGACCAACTGGCGAGCCTCGGCTGGCGGGTGCTCGCGCCGCTGGCGCTGGTACAGATGCTGGTGACGGTCTGGATGGGGGTCGGGCAATGATCTCTCGTTTCCACTCGCTCGTCTATCTGCTGCCGCAGTTGTGGCGTACTCTGCATGCCAAGCCGATCACCGTACGCTACCCCTTCGGACCGTTGGAGCTTCCTCGCTACTTCCGCGGCAGGCCGGAGATCGATGAGGAGCTCTGCCGGGGGTGTGGTCTGTGTGTGCGCGACTGCCCGGCCGACGCGTTGGAGCTCGATCGCAGGAGCCGTGACGAGTTTCGTCTGGTACTGTACCACGATCGGTGTGCCTACTGCGGGCAATGTGAGACGAGTTGCGAGTTCGGAGCCCTCCACATCACCAACGAGTTCGCCCATGCCGAGCCGCAGCGTGGCGCGCTTGCGAAAGTGCTAGTAGACCGAGACGGCGCTGCGGGCACGTAGCCGGCCAACGATCCGGCTACGACCTCCGTGTGACGCATGGTGCCCGAATCCTTGCTTCCCACACTGAAGGCTCTCGCATTTCGGGAGAGCCTTCAGTGTGCGCAGGATGCGGCTCGGGGATTGACTGCAGAGTAGGCTGACTGCTGCGCCAAGCCAATGGCTATGCAGCATTGGGGCCACCACTCTGAGGACAGGCTGACAGTGCCCTCAAGTTGCTCACTGTCGAAGCGATAATGAAATGTGCTCTGCCAATCAGGGCCGGTGGCTACAACCCTGCCGTCTCCAACCACCACAGAGAGCAGACGATCGCGATCGCCACCGGCACTACGGCGACCCAATCGTTCACCTTCAGTAGCTCGGGCAGCCGGATCCGGCCGAAGTACCCGACGTGCAGTATGCTCTTCTTCAGCTTCGGGTAGGCGGCGGCGAAGAGGGGCGTCAACCTGCCACCCATCACGCGTGAGGCGGGCCCTGCAGGCCAGGTTTGACCGGATCTCGCAGGAACTCCGGCCAGTTCGGATACGATTCCTTGCTGCCGCAACGACTCGTAGATCGCGTCCAGGAACAGGTATTCCACTGCAAGACCCGAGAGGTCGCGCTCCGTGAACGCTTCGTACTCGTCCCACAGAACCTCCGTGATCTGACTGACCGCTGTCTGGCTCAGCGGTCGATCGCCCGTCGCTTCTTCCAGGGCGTCCTCGATATCCCGCGTGGACAAGCCTGGGGCGCAAATCTATACAGCCATTCGTTCGAGGACGTTGTTGTCACCCCGCAAGAAGGTCATCAGCTGCGAACGGTAGGTCTCTGGCGCCTCTCGCGCTTGAGGCAGGTGGACCACGATCTCCCCTTCAGCAGTTCGAATGTGCCCCGGCACGTAGCCGTTCCGATAGCCACGATGTTCTTGCTCTGGCAGGCGGCGCTCATAGTAGCCGCGTTCCAGATAGTCAGTCACCTCCTGTTCCACCATCTCTTGAACCACTTGCTCAATGCCCAGACGGACGATGAGGGTGGTCAGATCCCCTTCTCCGCCCACTCCCTGGTCCAACAGCTCTTCCGTCTTCTTGCGAATCTTCTGACTCGGTGGTATCCTTTGGATGGTGTGAGAGTATCCTTTCTGCTCTTTTGACGCTGCGGTCAGAACAGCCAAAGAGGGCCTTCCATGCCTCCTTCAACGCCTTCGGCAGTGTATGCTTGACAGACTTGGTCCACACCTAGCACACTCTGTGGGCCAGGGGCGCACCATAGGCGCCGCAGGAAGGACTAGAGGGCAACCAAGGACCAGATGGTTGCCCAGGGTGAGCACCCGGCTTCCGAGCCCCGAGTGCCGACCGATCCTGCGCCTAGTGGCACGCAGCGGGATTGTGCGTCCCTGTCGGGTCGAGCACGGCGTGCTCCAGACTGGAGGTGTGTCATGGAGACATGGGCAGCGAGACTCCCGAAGAAGTGGATGCCCCCCGCGCTGGCGTCGTTGCTCCTGATCGTCATGGCGACAATGGCATGCAGGCCGGACGACGCTACGCTTACGCGCGGGCCGCCGGTGGCGCCTACGGCCGCAGCTACGCGGAGCCCCGCCGCTGCACCTACGCGGACACCGATGCTTGTACCGACGGCCACGCCCACGGAAGTCCGCACAGGGATATTCCCACTACCCGGGGGTGGCATGCTCATCGTTCCGCAGGGCGCCCTGCCGTCGCCTGTCCAGGTTCTGATCAGGCTGACCTGCATGCCACTCCTGACCGACGACGTTGAGGCCATTGGTGAAGCAGTGGCCATTACCTCCCCCGAAGTGCCTTCCCGCACGCTCATCCTGTCGATACCCGCGCCGGAGGGTGAAACGGATACATCCCCGTACGTGATCATCCGCGTTGAGCCTGACGGGAGTACCACCTACCTGATGGCCGAGCTGGCGGGCGAGAATCTGATGGCCTTGACGCCCGGCTTTGGCACCTTTGTTGCCGCACGGCTGAAGAGCTACAGCGGGCCTAACCTGTCCGGCCCGGCGATCCTCGTGCCCGGCGAGGTGGGCACATTTGCCACACTGTCCGACTGGCCGCTAGAAACGCGCGACGAGACCTGGAGCGCAACGGCCGGCACGCGGCTGATTCAGCAGGGCATGCAGTCTGGGGTGGTTGTTGCGCTCGAGCAGCCTGACTGGGGCGAGGTCAGACACAGTTTCCTGGAGACCCGGTCGGGCGCGAGATGGTTTGGCGCACGCAATCCTGCGATCAAGCATGGCCCCGAGGGATACGATGGGCAGCCATTCAAGGTCAGCCTGCTCACCCACACGCCAGTGACCTATGCCGGCAGTGAGGTCCAACTCGGCGCCCGGCTTCATGGTGCCGTCCAGGGGCCGATCACCTGGACCTGGGACTATGGGGACGGTGAGAGTGGCGGCCCGGTCATGACCAATGAGGATCTCGCAGCCTACGAGCTACCTCCCAAGCGCTACGACACTCAGGATCCGGTAACGGACTATCAGATCACGTTGACCGCCCAAGATGCCCTCGGTAGCGAGGTCAGCGGATCTGCCTCAATCCGGGTGTTCATCACGGAGTTCCCGTACCGGTTGGCGCTGGAAGGCCCGCTGCGTCTACCGTGGACGGGCATGGGCGCCTCAGCGGTGTACACGGCGAGAGCGAGTGGCGGGGAACCTCCTCATTCGTACACGCTGAAGCTCTTCCCTGACATCGACGAGCTCTCATACGATACCGGCGACGCCCTGGTCCAGGAATTGTTGTTCGATCAGCCGGGCGAATACCGGATCGTCGGGCTGGCCACTGATCATCAGGACCCGAAGCTCCGCGCATACGCGGCGATCCGCGTGCTGGTCGAGGGGCGGGAACCGCTGGCTGCAGGCCTGCGATTCATGCCAGAGACAGGGAGACCCAATGAGCGTATCCAGGCCCTTGTGTTGATGCGTGGGGGCGTGCTGGTGGTGGCGGGGAAGAAGGGGGGCTATACCCTTACGATCGATTGGGGCGATGGCAGTCCCCGCGAGATTGGGCAGGACTATGGTCAAGATCACACCTCGCTTGAGGTCACCATGCAAAGCGCAGTCCACACGTACAGCGCACCCGGCACCTACACGGTGAGTGCCGAAGTGTGTGACGCGACCGGCTGGATCGAAGTCGCATCGCGCGACGTCACCATCGCTGAGCCTGGGGCGATCCTTACTCCGACCCCCACGCGGACAGGTACACCGCCGACACCCATGCCAACATACATACCAACTCACACACCCACGGTGACGCGTACGCCGACCGAGACACGCACGCCAACCGTAACACCGACCGGCACGCTGCCGACAAGCACGCCGACCACAACGCCGACGAGCACGCTGGCGACAAGCACGCCGACCAACACGCCCGCGTACACCCCGACGGCGACCGACACGTCCACTGGTACTGTCATGCCGACCTACACGCCCACTGTGCCCCGGACGCCGACTGCGACGCGCACGCGTTCACCAACAGCCACGCGAACCGCGACCCGCACTCGCAGGCCGACGGCAACGCCAACCGCGACGCGCGATCCTGGCTGGTTTGGCGACCTGCCAACGGCAACGCCAACTGCGACCCGCACGCGCACGCGTACGGTTGCCCCAACACGGACCGCCACGCGCACGCCCACTGCCGAGATCCCTGCCGGCACCTTGGTTTGGGTCAGACAACCCGACCCGGTCGTCAACCCGCACAACGCCCCACTGGGGTTCGAGCAGTCGGAGCCGCGCTTTGCGGGCTCGTTCACCCTAATGACCGCGAGCGAGACGAGGTTCACCACGCAAGAGCGATGGGTGGACCACGGGTTCGAGTGGTACGACCTGAAGATCACGTGCAGCTTCGACACCCCGCCGCTGGTACTGAACCCGGGTCTGCGGTACAGTATCGAGGCTCGCTTCACCCACGGGGGAACCCACACGCAGGGCGGGGAAGGAATGGGAGAGCAGTTCTGGTACGCCGCGCAGAGGGGATACGAGGGCATCATCGATCCGCGGACGGTGTTACCGTACTATCCGTGGAATCCCAACTTCGACGGCACGGCCAGGAAGGAATGGATGGTGACAGCCCCACCAGCAGTGCGCGAAGGGGATACCTTTGATCTATACGCCAGTCTGTGGAATCGTCCTCCTTGCTTCGTCGTTTGGACCTACCGGGCAGAGATCCACTAGCGGTTGGTGCAGGACCACACTGCGAGGGCGGAGGGGGCACACGAGGACGCGTCTGCGGCAGTTGGGCTCGTTCTGTGCGGCGCGAGGCCAAGGATTGCGCCTCGTCCTGCGTCTGATGGCGGAGCACGCAAAGGGCGAGTCCCGCGTACAGCGACTGGGGCGTTACGATGACGCAGGGCGGCGGACGCGTTGTGACTGGCTTCCACCGGAAGAGGACATGAGAATGCTGCGACCCCAAGACGCATCCGCCGGGCATTCATTGTGTCTGTGCTCATGAACACCGTCACCATTCGACTATGGGCCGGGCAACACCGTCATCTCCGGTGATTCCTCAGTGATCTCAATCGCCGCATACTCGGTCACCCACTGCCACACGCGCAGGAGGTCGTCCGCCTCCCAGTCGAGAAACGGCGTAAAGTCGAAAGAGAAGGTGCCGTCGCCGGCCGCCTCCGTCTCCAGGGCATGATCTCCCCCGCTGAGACGCATAACCAGCGCCTCGACGCGCGCCCCGGGCTCGGCGACGCCGACGATGGTGTTCGCCCCCGCGTCCGCGGTCGCCGTGGGCAGCTTGACCTCGAAGGTCACTTGGGCGCCGTCCGTGGGGATCAACGTGATCCGGTCTCCCCCAGCGATCCAACCGAATGGATGATGGAACGTGACCACCAGCTCTCTCCACTCGTCGGCCGTGCCCAAGGTGGAGTCCTTGAGCGCGCCGGACGGGCTTCTCAGATCCACGCGCAGCGTCTCGTGGGCGGGCCAGACACCCCCTATCGTGCTCCATACCGGAATCACATGGAGGGAGCCATCCACCACCGGCTCTGATGGGTTCCCTGCCTTCAAGACGACCGGTAGGAATGCCTCCGGACAACCTCGGCTGGCCGTGCTGCGCATCGAGAAGTAGCGATCGGGAGTTACTTCCTCTCTGTCCACCACGAACAGCAGATCACGGCTGCCGTCGCCATTGATGTCCCCGAAATCGAATGGCGTAAGGGCCAGGGGCTGCTCCCATGGCGTGAAGGTGCCCCGGCCGTCGTTGATATAGATCGGGCCAGGGTGCCACCACATCTGCAAAGCGGTGACCAGGTCCAAATCGCCATCGTAGTCGAGGTCAATCAGACTAGCGGTCGGGATGTCCGCCTCGTCGTTTTCCTCCTGCGGCAGACGCGTCTCCGTCTCGTCCCTGAAAGTGCCATTCCCGTTGCCGATCAGGATCTGGATGTAACGACCCAAGTAACCGCCGGGCGGCGGTAACATCCGTGTAAGGACGAACACCAGATCAAGACGCTGGTCGCCATTGAGGTCGGACGCCTGGATGTCGAGCGCGTGGCTGTAGAGCGTGTGGCCCAACTGGTGCGGAGGCAACCCACCGGGCAGCAGCGAGAACCAGCCCCGGCCATCGTTCAGTAGGACCTCAGAGTTGTCGGGACTGCCACACTCCGCTCCACACGTGCCGAGGATCAGGTCGGGTGTACCATCTCCATTGACGTCGGCAAAGAGGGAGGCGGAGTAGGCGGTCTGACCGAGGTCCCTCTGTGCTTCCGGCAGGCGCTGCGCCTCCCCCCTGGTGAATCGGCCACTGCCATCGTTAAGCCAGAGCTGAGGGTGGGGAAGTTCGTAGATCAAGTTGCCGATGTACAGGTCCTGGTCGCCATCGCCATCGATGTCTGCGGCGTCGGCCGAGTGGGTCATGTCCGACTGCTGCGGCAGGGAGGCGGTGGCGTCCACCAGCTTGCCGCCGGGTGCGGAGAGGATCAGTATGTTCTGATGTCCGGGCCAGGGCCAGTCGTCGAGTCCATGATCCGCAACGAACAGATCCGCATGGCTGTCCCCATTGAAGTCGGCGGCGACGATCTCGCGGGGCACCTCGAACGCTGGAACCGGCCCACGGAACACTGATGCTGTGGCCTCGACAAAGCCTCCGTGGCCGTCGTTTGCCAGGACGACGGCGCCAACGTCTGCACCGCCGCCCTCGTAGGTCGGAATGGCAAAGATGTCAGGATGGCCATCCTGAGTCCAATCCTCGACGATGAGCCAACCCGGATGCCCCTCGCCCCAAACCTCGGCCAGCAACCTCGGCCGGCTGAACCGCGGCAGGTGTGGGCAGAGCGGACCGGCTCGACTCAGCTCCAGGTCGAAGCTCGTGTCGGAGCTGCCGCGACTGCACTGGTGGATCTCTACCGCGATGACGTTCCTCCCCCGTACCATCTGGTCTGCGCTCACAACCATCTCGTGGAACAGATCCTCCTCGTCCCAGACACAGACGGAAGCCAGGGTTTGGCTGCCGATAGTTCCGTTGGGTAGGTTGGTGCGAAACACATCGGTGCCGTTCAGGTGGACCACGGCCCCATCGTCGCGCAGCAGGCGCAGACGCACGGCGGAGGGCGCCGTCACGGTGAAGGTGTGTCGGAAATAGGTGGTGATATGCTTGTCCTCGGCATCAGGGCCGTAACCCACCACGGTGGCCTCGTCCCCGTCGCCGTAGCCCAACTGTGCCTGCCCCGAGGCCCAGGCGCTGTCGTCGAAATCGGGAGATGTCCAGGCCGTGCCTTGATCCGAGCCATCGTCAAGGTACTTCCACGTAGCTCCCTGGGGGACCAGCGTGTTGCCGTTCACAAGGTGAAGGTCAGTGAGTGGTGGTAGTCCAATCTCCGCTACGTCCGTGGCAAGAGCGGAACTCGGCACCGTGGAACCCGTCAGGCAAAGGCAGATGATGCAGAGAGGGATGAGACAGACGGTTTTTGACTGCATTGTGTGCTGTCTCCTAATGGCAGTGTGGCTCCAGCTGTGGTGTGACCCGTGGAGCGCAGAGTTTGGTTGTCAAGAGGGGCGTGGGCACCTTCGCTTTCCTTGGCCGCCCCGCAAACCAAGGTTCCTGGGTCATCCTCACGTCTTCACTGGCCTCAGTATAGCGCATCGTGTCCATCCTCGCAACCGCTTAAGTGCGCGGTGCCGAAGACGGACCGTAAGGGTGTTGACACGGATAACTGAGCACATCAGGAAGGCGGTACGACGAGCAAGGCCCAGCGGTGGGGAGCTTGAGCAGGGGCAGCACCACCCGTGGGTGGTGCGCGCCAGCAACTTGACCTCTGATCGGGGCAGTGCCGCTAGGCCCTCGGTCTGACGCCCAGATCGTTGGAGACAGTGTCTGTCTCTCCTGAGAGTGGACAATGGGACACGCGCTGCGATCAGAACAGCTCAAGAGGGCCTTCCATGTCTCCCTCAAGGCCTTCGGCAGCGCATACTTGACAAACTAAGTCTAGCAAGTAGACTTCACGTTCCAGTGGCGCAGCATATGCGCCGCAGGAAGGAATAGGGGACAAGCGATGACCAACTGGTTTCGAGTGTTCGCGCCGTTGCTGATTATCTTGGCAGCCGGCGCATTCATACTTGGCGCGTTGCAGTTCACACGCCAAACCCCGGTTTTCGACCGCGATGAAAGGAGCACAGCGGACATGACCATCCAGGAAGAGGCGCTGGAGGCCAACATCCCGCCCATCGACACCGCTGCGCCCAGCAAGACCGAGACGGCCACCTTTGCCCTGGGTTGATTCTGGGGCCCTGACTCCCGGTTCGGGAGTCTGCCAGGCGTGGTCCGCACCCGTGTCGGGTACGCCGGCGGGAGTAAGGTCAACCCGACGTACCAGAACCTGGGCGATCACAGCGAGACCATCGAAATCGACTTTGACCCAGCCCGCACCAGCTACCGCGAGTTGCTGGACGTGTTCTGGGCCAGCCATAGACCGGTGCAGCCTTCCTACTCGCTCCAGTACGCCTCGCGGATATTCTTCCACAGCGAGGAGCAGCGCGAGGCGGCGGAGGAATCCAGAGCGCTGGCCGAGGTGGCGTACGGCCGCAAGGTGCACACGTCGATCGAACCGGCGGCGCAGTTCTACCTGGCCGAAGACTATCACCAGAAGTACTACCTGCAGGGGCAGGCGTTGCTAGCGGCCGAAGTGCGGGAGATCTACCCGGACGTGGAAGGCTTTGTCAACTCCACGCTGGCCGCGCGCCTGAACGGATACGTCGGCGGGCGAGGCAGCAGGGAGCAGTTGGATGCAGAGCTGGACAGCTACGGGCTCTCCGAGCAGGCAGTGGAGCTGCTGAGGCGCATAGTGCGCTAGTTCAAGCCCTCGAAGGCAATGGTCCCCACTCGGCCACGCTCCGTGACCCCGCACTGTACGCGCCTGTGGTGAACGTATCAACGTAGTCTCAACTGGACCGGTGGGGTCCTGGTGTGTATGATGGTGGCGCATGTGCTTGGGGTCTGACTGGATGAGGCAAGCCCTGGGCAGGCGAGGGGGTGATCGCTGCGCGGCCGCCTGCCGGAACACGTGACAGGAGACTGAATGCCGATGGCCGAGCCAAAGACCAAGAGGACCGATGCGAGCGTCCAAGACTTCCTGAACGCTGTGCCGGACGAGAGGAAACGAGCGGATAGCTTTGCCTTGTTGGAGCTCATGCGCGAGGTTACCGGAGAGGAGCCGGCGATGTGGGGACCGAGCATCGTGGGCTTTGGAAGCTATCGCTACAAGTATGCGTCCGGCCGTGAGGGCGAGTGGCCCCTCGTAGGCTTCAGCCCGAGAAAGCGGAAGCTCACCATCTACATCATGTCCGGGTTTGACAACTATGATTCCCTGCTCGCCGATCTCGGGAAGCACAAGATCGGCAAGGGGTGTCTCTACGTCAACAAGCTAGAGGACGTCAACCAAGCCATACTGAGAGAACTGATCAGCCAGTCGGTGGACCACGTCGGAGAGACCCACGAATAGGGGCACAGGACCAGGTGAGGGAGCAGGTCCCAGCCCTAGAAAGCATGCCGGCCTTCGTCCGACACTGGATGGTTCCATGAGCCCGGGCCGAGGGCTGCGAAGGTGCCACTGGCTCTTCCCCCTGTCGGGCCAAGCCGTGTGTCAACCCTCACCCGGTAAGGGGCCGGTGGTCTTCGGCGGAGATGGGCCACTCATGCAGATGGCGCAAGAGAGACTCCTCGTGGTCAAGTGGTAGCCGGAACAGGCTTGGTGGGGCAGGGCTGCAGACTCAGTGAGCAGCTCCTCTTGTGGGGAGTCCGGCTATGGGGCGCAAATCGACACAAGGATAATCGCTCGCGCGAGTGAACGCCGATCCGCGAGCATCGATAGGGGTGGTCGGGCGCAGGCGCTGGTTAGGCGGGCTGCGAAGCTCTCCCATCCAGAAGCGCCCTCAAGTTGCGCGGCAGAACATCAAGCCAGTCAAGCAGGTCCCATCGTTCAAGCTTCTCCACCAGCGTTCCAGGTAACTCAGCCTGCGGAGTGCCTCCCAGCAGGAATGCTGTCTCATCCACCGAGAACTCCGCACCCTCCTCATACCAACTCAGTCTATCCTTATTCTCGGGACAGATCCTTTGGCAATGCATGCACCCCACCAGGCAGTTGTGCCACGATGGCTCCATCCATTCTGGAAAGGCAACCTGTCCAGGCTTTTCGTTCCGAAACGTGATGCACCGCTCCGCGCGTAGCATGAACCGTTCCGGCACAATCGCTCCTGTAGGACAGCTTCGCGCACAGGCCTGACACCGCTGGCAGCGCTCCATCATCCTTGGCTCCCCCCACTCATCCTGCTCACAGGGAAGATCGGAGCAGAATGTTGCCAAGCGATGGAAACTCCCCAGTCCCGCAACATACGTGATGTTGTTCTTCCCGTAGGCCGCCAGACCGCTGCGCACGGCCAGCAGCTTCTTCGGCACAGCCGTCTGTACTACCCGAAAGCCCTGCGGCTCCAACAACTCTGCAAGAATCCTCTCCACTTGCTTATCCTTCTCCTGCCAGCGGAGGTAGGTGGGTGGCACAACCAGCGGAATGCGTTTAGTCTTCCAGTTGAAGATGAAGCGAACTTGAGGATCCCCGCACGCAACGACAATCAAAGACCGGGCTTCTGGCATATCCTCGGGCGGCTCGAAAGCGAATCCGGTGAGACGCTCTTCGTAGAACTCCCTGTCCAGGAGACCTTGCCTGTACCCACCTTCGAGTGCTTCTCGCATGTCGGGAAGGCGCCGAATTGAGACGACACGTCCCTGGTACCCGCGCTCCTCCAACCGGTGAAGCAGCGTTCGCTTCATAGAGAACTCCCATATGCGGGAAGCCACAGCAGCAGGCCTAGCGATTGGCGCATCAGCTGCGGGCAAGCCCGGTGGAGCACGCCAGTGTGCCCTATAACCGACAGAAACGAAACCTACTACGATACGAAGCTTGACAGACTGTGGGCTGCGTGCGCGGGTCAGGCCGCCCCGCGTTGTGGCCTGGTATCAGCGCATCGCTCAGGCTCGCGGCTCAGTCTGTTGAAGAGAGTCGTGTTCAGCGAGGAACCTCTCGATGTCGTCGATGAAGGTGACTGTGGCCTTTTCGATGGACGCCGTCAAAGCGTCTGGGTCGTCGAGGTCGAAACCCGTAGCCAGGTCGCATTCAAGAATCGAGTCGATGCCTTTGGCTGGCGTGACAACACGGTATTCCGGCCATTGGCTCTCTTCGAACAACTCCCAGTACTGGCGCTGAACCTTCCGGTTGCCTGCTGCGAGCCAGGCTTCAAATGCAAAGGCGTCGTAGTTGAAGACAATCGCGATCTTCAGGTTGCGGTGCTTGAGCGAAGACGTGAAGAGTGCGAAGTACGTCATGTCCATGTATCCCTGGTAGAGACCGGACACGTAATAACCAGCGAGGTTGTTCCGGAAATGCGTTCGGAGGCCCATCATGTAGGAGAGTAGTCCTCCGTACGCCTTCTGGATCGAGCCCTTGTCGAGTTGCCTCCGAAACTCCTGGAGGTCCTTACTTATCGAGTGCATACTTGGCTCCTGTGTGCTCGCGGAAGAACTCTGCGAAGCCGGCCGAGCGCTCACGATCAGCCGCAACTGTACGTGTCGCGCGGCTCCTGCGCAAACAAAAGGCGTGACACGTTCAGTTGTCGGTTGCATCGTGCTGTTAGGTGCTCAAGTTGGACGAGTCCAAATAGGCCGTCCGTGCTTGCTGGGATGCAGTTACCAGAAGGCGTCATCTTCAGGTTGATTCACATCTCGGAGACGGTGTTCAGCGGTCTTGCGAACCGGATCCTCTGGCAGGGACTTGTTGTAGGGAATCTGAAGGGTGCCCTTGGTAGTCTTGTGCTTTTCCAGTTCCTTGCGAAATGGCTCCAACCCCGCCGCGGTTGGCGAGAAGTTGATGTGCTCCTTGTGCGCGGAGAAAACGAACAGGAATCGGGTCTCCCACGAAGAAGGGGGTTCCCCACTTGATCGCCTCCGAGGCCTCCGGCGCGACGCTCTTGAGGATCGCGCACAGCCGGCCCAAATTCGGCTGGCCCTCGCGTGCGGCAGCCCGGATATGCTCGGCGATCGTAGTCGGACGCTTGCTTGCCATCTCTTCTGCCTCAATTGCGGACGCCTGTTGCCGTGTACCTATCAGTCGCGATAACCCGCAAATGGGGTCGGCGCCCGAAAGGCGCGGACCCTACCTGCCGGGGTTCACCGGCTTATTCGGCAGTGGCTTCATCAACACAGCCCAGAGGAACTCCTTTCCAAAAAGCTTGGCATCAGCAGTCATTTCCTTCATCCTTCGAAGGCATAGAATGTTGAAAGCGCGAGAGAATATCTCTCGCAGTTGCGTATCCGTGTAGCCGAGGCCACCGCCCAGTTTGCGCTGCTGATAGACTTCCGCATCAGTCAGGCCGGAACCTCCTTCTGGGGTGAAGCAGGCCAGTGCGAAATGGCCACTCGGTTTCAACGCTTTTGTGACAAGCTCTACATATGACTGGCGTCTATGAGGAGGCAAGTGATGGAAGCAGCCGCAGTCGTAGACAATGTCATATTCACGCAAGCGAATATCAAGATCGAATACCGATTGGCATATGAAATTGATATTGAGTTCGGCGGAACCGGCTCGTTCCTTCGCCCAGGCGATTGCTTCCTGCGAAAAGTCCACGGCGTCAACCTGGCAACCTTTGCGGGCGAGGAATAGCGCATTGCGGCCGTGTCCACAGCCGAGTTCCAGGACTCGTCCCGGCCGCAACTCTCCAGAATCGAAATGTGCAACGAGGTTTTCGTCAGGCCACTCGACGAAAAACGGACATTCCTTGCCTCGATCCGAGAAGAACTCATCCCACCACCGCTCCTGGCGATCCTGTAGCAACTTGTCGAGCATTTCTAGAACATCATGCATTGTGTAGATTAGCTTGTCAGTCATCATTCCTCATGCCGGACCTACACTTCTACAGAACCTCTGTACATGAACAGACGGAATAGGTGATTGTGAGGAAAGGTTCTTCAGAAGCAGCCAAAGCTTGCATATTCAGGAGTCCCTCTGAATGGCATCCCCCGCCGGGTGGCTTGCAGAACTACTCAGCATTGTACCAAAGCTCTGCTCCTTGAGCAAGCCCAGATACTCGGAGATTCGCAATGACACCACGAGCCAAGAAGCTGCTCCACCAGGTGCGCGATGCGATACGGGTCAAGCACCAGGCCTGCAGCACCGAGAAGACCTACGTCTATTGGGCTCAGCGCTTCGTTCTCTGTCGCAACAAGCGGCATCCGCTGGAGTTGGTGAGGCGGAACTCAGCGAGTTCCTTACCTGCCTGGCAGCAGATGCACATGTGGCGCCTACGATCACTCTTCGAGCCGCCACGTACTGGAGAATCACTACGACGGCGGATGCATCGCGTCCGCGCGCATTGTGCAGGAACTGCTCGGCCACGAGGACGTGAAGGCCACAATGGTCTACACCCATATCCTCAACCGGGGAGGTTTGGCGGTTCGCAGTCTGTTGGATTGAGCGACGCTGGTGATTCAGGATTCTGGGTCTAGCCTTCGCTTTCTAGCCGCCGTTCCGGACGGCGCGGGCACGTCTCCCGCGCTGGGGCGATGCCTCACGGAGCGAAGATGAACATGCAGAGGGGAGGGATTCCTTGACACACAATCCACGCGGGAAGTATACTGTTCGGAGCATGGCGCTGCGCCGGTGTGACAGCGGACTGGTATTCGGGTTGTCTGAAGCAGGGAGGACGCCCCCGATGATCGAAACGGACGCAACCACCAGAAGTGAACTGCGAGTGCCGCATGAGCCTCTGATTGCAGTGGTGTTGGGGCTGGCGGTGGTCTTTGCTCTAGCTGGTGATGGTGCATCTGATTCACACATAGCCTGGGGCCTCTTCAACCTCTCCCTGTTGTGCTACGCTCTGGCGCCCATGGCCTGGGTCTTGAGCAGTTGGAAACCTTCAGTTGGCGCCTGGTTTGTGATCATGGGATTGATGGTAGTGGTCACTGCCGCGAGTGTCTGGCTTGGTGTGCCCGGGGTCCTAACCTTGTTGTTCGTTCCAACCGCTCTGGCAGCGGCGGTGATC
>Ga0180432_10000634_pt1 | contig 58407 bp, 51 predicted proteins | sample SS_ome_10_FD_132414 | JGI IMG/M metagenome (GOLD analysis project Ga0180432, IMG submission 132414) | Hypersaline lake sediment archaeal communities from the Salton Sea, California, USA - SS_1_MS_2 metaG | ecosystem: Environmental > Aquatic > Non-marine Saline and Alkaline > Hypersaline >... | reverse complement strand
TAGGTGTTAATGCCACCTAGCGCGGATAAACAAGGATATTGTGAGAGGTTGCGGGTAAGGGTGTTTGGGCGGGAGACATTCAGTACCATTCAATGCCACCTAGCGCAAAGCAGCGGTGATTTTTCCGGTGTTTTTCAGATGAATAAGGTGATAGTATTTGGTTAGTACCTTTCAATGCCACATAGCGCGGGATTTGGCTAGAAGAGAAGAAGCAATGAAGCCAAATGTGCATGGTGTTATTTGCCCTGTTCGATAGAGTCGGCCTGGTGCTTGATTGCCTGCCAATAACCGTTCATCTGGGCGAGGACTTCACAGCCTGCATTGGTTAGCTCATAGTATTTTCTTTTTGGGCCATCCGGGGATTTGGATTGAGTGGTTTTTACAAGTCTTTGTTGTTTGAGCCGCCTGAGGATGTTGTAAATTGTTCCTTCGCTTATGAGCAGACCTTCGGATTTACGAAACTTCCTTTGTATTTCGTAGCCATACATCCTTCGGTTGCGTATGTCGTTGAGGATATTAAGCACGAGAATGCCTTTTCGAGTCTGATTTGTCCAGTTATTTAAGAAGCCGGCGTTCATAGTTATTACGATAAGCCAAATTGTAGTAGGTGTCAATGCCACCTAGCTTAAAAATGCAGAGATTATTTTTAGCCACGAATGGGTGAGGGAAAAGATTAAAAGTTAAAGTGAGGACCCTTCGACACACTCAGGATTAGCCCAGATTTTGAATAAAAAATCCATAACTGGGCTAAAAAGCGTGAGAAAATGCAAGAAAATGGCAAAAAACGTCAAAAAGCGTCAAAAAGTGAAAGAAATGGTAAAAAAAAAACGAGTAGCAAGTAAAGAGGGTGGAAAATGGTTTGACGGGGTGTGGGAAGTTGGTATAATCCTGGGCGGAGATGTTTCCGTTAAAGTATTTGAAAAGTGTGGGTTTGGTCGTCATTTTCCATCGAATTAAAACAGGCGATTGTTAAAATGGTGAGGTGAAATTTGAAGGGAGATAGTATGAAAAAAACCATCATATTCACTCTATTGGGTTTTGCGATAGGTCTTGCAGTATGGGGCTATATTGTAATACAACGAACTCTGTGGATTAGAAGTTGGCATCGAGCGGCATCCCCCATGAGTGGATGTATGGCAAATATATCTGGCTTAGGGAAATCAATGTTGATATATGGACATGAGAATGATGGAAAATATCCTACGGTCAGTAAGTGGTGTGATTTACTTGTGGAACATGGTGATGCATATGGAAAAACTTTTGTTTGCAAGGGGGCTCGGAAAAAAGGGGAAGAGGGACGTTGTCATTATGCTATTAATCCGAATTGCGAACCAAATTCACCCAAAGATGTGGTACTTTTGTTTGAAACAAAGGGCGGATGGAATCAGTTTGGTGGTGCAGAACTATTGACTACAGAAAACCATAAAGGTGATGGTTGTAATATATTGTTCAATGATGGTCGCGTGGAATTTATAAGGCCAGAAGAAATCGGGCAGTTGAACTGGGGAGAAAGACAAGGCAATCGTTAAAATGGTGAGGTGAGAAATTTTGAAGGGAGAAATTATGAGTACAATCTTTACTATTATCACTACTATTTCGCAAGTAGGTGCAACAATAGGTATTTTCGTTACTGCTTTGATTATGTTGGTTTCAGTAATAATTATGAGGCAATCGGTCGTTGCTACTGAAAGAGCAAGTCAAGGGCAATTATTAGCAGAACATATAAGAAGATATTCAGACGAAAAGATGTATGATGCTTTGACTTTGTTGTGGGAAGAGAGAGAAAGATTTGGAGAAGACAAAAAAGGGATGGGAGATTGGGAGAAATGGATTGGAAACTGGAAGGAAGCTGTTAGTACAATGAAAAAGCACGGAGAAAATGAATTTATGGTAACAGTGGCGCAGGCTAGAGAGATAGACAAAAGGAGGCGTCGCGTGACGCATCATTTTACTATACCGTTACAAATGAAAAGAGTAGGATTAATAAATGAAAAAGTGCTCAAAGAAATGTGCCTTCAGGATAGTCTTAAAATAATGTTCGCAATTAATGAATGGCTGGAGAGGGCTAAAAATCCTACTGGATACACAAATATTGCAAGAAAAGAATTTGACGACCTCTTAAAAATATGTTGCGATCAAGAATACCAAGATAAATACAGACGATTAAGACCGCCTTTTACTCGCTAGTTGCTAGCGAATAGCGTTTTGTAGGTTGTTTTTTTTGTAATGATTTGTGGTTCGAGCCTTACTTAAGTAAGGCTCACTTCGTCGTTTCACTCCTCTGTGTAAACTCACCTGAGCGGTGCAGGCTTTTGCAGTAACCTGTGGTTTGAGCATCAAAACAGAAATCGCTCCACTGCTTAGCGTAAACTAAGCCGCACGGTGTAAGCTCATCTGCGGGCTTCTGCGATTAACTGTTCTTTTTTTTCTCTCGAGAATCCTTTAATTTCTCTTTCTCTATGAGCGGCTTTAAGTTTATCCGGGAATGTTTGCTTGTATAGTAATGGAGGATTTGAGTGTCGGCGGAGGCGATTGTGAAGATTTGTAGTTATGCCGGTGTAATATTTTCTGTTTTTTTCGATTATATACAAGTACCACATAGAAAAACAGTTATGAGTTAGAAAGAATATTAAACAAATGATTCACTCATCCTTAAGCTATTGAATTAATCTAGTCCGCTGTTGGTCTCCTTTCGCATTCTGTCTTCGCTAAAGCTACGCCGCGACAAGTTGGCTGCAATTATAACGGTTTATGATTATTTCTCAATCTTTTTTTATAAGTATAATCTGGCTTCGGGGGAGGCGGGAAAAGAGGATTGTTAGGGCACTTCTTTTTGTTTATAATGGTTTGCGATAAAGAACCATTGTTGCGGGAGTCTGGTGGACATTGGTCGTGATAAGACGGTTGCGGAAGTAATCCGCCGGCTTGAGGCCGCCGAAAGCAGAGAGGGGGCGGTAAAAGTCGAGGGGACGTGGGGGTCGTTTGCGCCGCTGTTGACGGTACATATATCAAAGAGACTCGGCAGGGGGATTTTGTATGTTCGGCCTCATATTGACGATGCCGAAAAGAGCGCTGATGATATGCACAGCTTCGGTGCAAAAGACGCTGAGGTGTTCAGTGCGTGGGAGGGTGAAGAGGATTTGGCTGATGCGACCGATGAAATCCGGGCGGAAAGATTAAAAATCGTATCTCGTCTTTCGTCGCAGGTGCCGGGCCCAGAAGAGGATTTTATTATTACGACGTCGGTGCAGGCGCTTTGTCAGCCGGTACCGAAGCCGGAAGCACTACAAGCCAGTTGTCTTCGATTAGGGGTTGATAAGGAATTATCGCCGGAAGAAGCGGCCGGCTGGCTGGTCGATAAAGGTTTTGAGCGAGTGGAGAGGATAGATTTGCCGGGTCAGTTTGCCCGTCGAGGGGGGATTATTGATATTTATGCGCCGCTGACAATTGAAAAGGTGTTTCGCGGAGAACAAAATAAAAGTGTATCTTCGCAGGGCGCAGAGGCGGTGAGGATTGAATTTTTCGGAGATACGATAGAGAGTATCCGCCGGGTCAATCTTGATACACAGCGCTCGAGTGAGCAGTTGGAAAGTATCGGGGTGGTATCGGTAGTCTGCGGGGCGGGGGGAGAAGAGCAAGAACTATTTTTAAATATCCTGCCGAAGGATTGTCTTATAATTCTCGAAGAGCCGGGGGACATCGAGGAAGTTGCAAATGTGTATCTGGAGCGGGTCGAGAGGCCGGAGCGTCTTTATAGCTGGGGCGATATTTACGCGGGGCTTGATAATTTTGGGCAGCTTCACATAAGCAGGTTTGCGGCCGGGCCGGGGGATTATCTTAAGGTTGACGTCGGGAGTGTGCAGCAATTTCAGCACAAAAGCTCTTCACTGTGGGCGGGGCATAAAGAGTCGCTGGAGGAATTGGTTCAAAAGGCCAAAGAGGGCAGCGAGGTTCGGCTGTACTGCGAGGCGCTGTCGGAGATAAAGCGGGTCGAAGAGATTGCAGCGGAAGATGACAGGAAGCTGCCGGGGAATTTCAAATTGGTGCACGGTTTTATTCATAACGGCTTTGTGATGAAGTCGCTTGATACGATAGTAATAAGTCACCATGAGCTGTTCGGCCAATTTGCACTTCGGAGGAGGCAGCGGCCGATGCGGGCGTCTCTGCCGGTGGATACGTTGAGCGATTTGCAGGTGGGCGACTACGTTGTGCATGTATCATACGGCATAGGTAAATTTTTAGGGATAAAAACGATTAAGGAAAAGGGGGCGCAAAGCGAATATCTTACTATTGAATTTGCCGATAAGGTGAAAATTCATGTTTCGGTGAGCAATATTACGTTAGTGCAGAAGTTTATCGGGACGAGTCCGAAACGGCCGAAGCTGAGCAAGGTTGGTTCGAAGAGATGGCAGAGGCAGAAAGAAAAAGTCGCCCAGTCGGTGCGAGACCTTGCGGCGGAGCTGCTTGAGGTCCAGGCGAAGCGGCAGGCGATGGGCGGGATTGCATTCGGGGGTGATACGAACTGGCAGTCGGAGTTCGAAGAGTCTTTTGCTTATCAGGAGACGGCAGACCAGGTTACGGTTGCTGAACAAATCAAGGAGGACATGCGCCGGGCGATTGCGATGGACAGGCTGCTGTGCGGTGACGTGGGGTACGGCAAAACGGAGCTTGCGATGCGTGCGGCGTTTATGGCGGTCGAGAACTCGAAGCAGGTCGCTATGTTAGTGCCGACGACGGTGCTTTGTGTTCAGCATGGAAGGACGTTTACCGAGAGATTTGCCGACTTTCCGGTCTGCATCGAGGTGCTTAACCGGTTCAAGAGCGGCAAGGAGGCAAGGGACATAATCGAGCGGGCGAAAAAGGGAAGGGTGGATATACTTATCGGGACGCATCGGCTTTTGAGCGGTGACGTTGGCTTTAAGGACTTAGGGCTTTTAATCATCGACGAGGAGCAGCGGTTCGGGGTGGAACATAAAGAGAGGCTGAAAAAGCTGCGGGTGAACGTTGACGTTCTTACGATGACGGCGACGCCGATTCCGCGGACGCTGCATATGTCAATGTTAGGGCTGCGCGATATAAGCTCTCTGGCGACGCCGCCATTGGACAGGCGAAGTATAGTAACGAACGTTACGGCTTATAATAAGGAGCTTATCCGAAAAGCGATTTTGCGCGAGCTGAACCGTCAGGGGCAGGTGTTTTTTGTGCATAACAGGGTCAGGACGATTGAGAAAAAGGCGTGGGAAGTTCAGCAGCTTGTCGGCGAGGCGAAGGTTGCGGTGGCGCACGGGCAGATGGCCAAGAGCGAACTTGAGAAAGCGATGATAGATTTTGTGACGGGTGGGACGGACGTTCTTGTCTGCACGACGATTATCGAATCGGGGCTGGATATTCCGAATGCAAATACGATTGTTATAGATAATGCGGACAGGTTCGGTCTGGCTGAGCTGCATCAATTGCGCGGGAGGGTCGGGCGGTATAAACACCGGGCGTATGCTTATATGATGCTGCCGGCGAAGAGGACGATTACGCCGGTGGCGGGGCGGCGTTTGAAAGCGATTGAGGAATATTCGCATCTTGGGGCGGGATTTCGAATAGCGCTGCGTGATTTGGAGATTCGCGGGGCGGGCAATATATTAGGGGCGGAACAATCTGGTCATATCCAGTTGGTCGGGTACCAGATGTATTGCGAGCTTCTGGCCGACGCCGTTAGAAAAATGAAGAACGAGCCGGCTGAATCGATATCAACGGTGGTCCTTGATTTGGGATTTGCAACGTATATACCGAAAAATTATATACCATTGGACAGGGGGCGGATGGATGTTTACCGCAAAATAGCGGTTGCGAAAAATGATGAGGAGTTGAAACAAATCGGCAGTGAGTTGGCTGATATTTACGGGCCGATACCGGATGAGGTAAAATTACTGCTGGAGTTGGCGGAGCTTAGAATCAAGGCGGGGAAATGTCATATAAAGAGCGTTGTTGTTTCAGGGTCGAATTTGGTGTTTTCGTTCGAGGGGGATTTGAAGGGGCAGGCTGAGTCTTTGTTTGCGAAGGCTGCCGGGACGGTTAAAATAGCCGATGCGAAGACGGTTTATCTGCGGTTGAGTAAGAACTATTTTGAGCCGCGGACGCTGATAAACATTTTGGGAAAGATTTTTAGGCACGGATTAACATAGATTAATACTAATTAAATAAGATGAAAAATGGATTCGGCGATTGCGCAGGAATGACGATAAGAAAGTAAAATGACAAATCAAGATGATACTATTTAATGGCGGGCGTGTGGGATTTGTCGGTGCCGGGGAGTTTAAGAAGTTGAAATGGCAGCACGAGTAAGATACAATGCGTTTTTGAAATTCGGATTGCAATTTGGAGATTAGGCGATGCGTAAGATAGTTTTCTTACTGATGTTGGCGTTTTTACTGTTCGGCGGCTGCGGCGGGGGGGCCAAGAAGCCGAGATTTACTGAAGAAGAGATGGAATCGATACCCCTTCCTCAAAAGACGGACCTGCCTCCTGTCTCAGGCGGTGCTGTATTGGCGGTGGGCGGTGAGACGATAACGTCCGACGAAATAGTTGAGCCGTTAGCGGAATACTTCAGGCCTGCCGCTCAGACAAATGACCTGTATCAGTTCAAAGCAAATGCAGGGGGGCAGCTTAAAAGACTGGTTTTAACGAAAGTTACGAATATTCTGCTCTACAACGAGGCCAAAAAGGATCTGGGTGATAATATGGACGAGGCACTGGAAAAGGCGGTAGAGGCGGAAGTTAGAAAATTTATTGTCGGTTTCGAGGGTGATTCGGCCAAGGCGGAGAAGGCGCTGAAAGAAATGGGTATGGACTGGGCCGACTTGAGGGAATATAAGAAAAAGGAGATTGTCAACCAATCTTACATAGCATCACAATTACCTGATGAAGAGCCGGTCACGTACAGGGAATTGATGAGCCGCTATAATGAAATGAAGGAAAGTGTTTTTTCTTCGCCGGGGACGATAACGTTTCGGTTGATTGATATTGATTCTGCGAAGCTGGAAGTTGCAGATTCAAATCAGGGAGTTCTGGAACGAGCGAAAGAGCTTGCGATGGAACTTCGTCTTTCGATACTTATGGGAGAAGATTTTGGTGAGGTGGCCAAGAAACACTCGCACGGTCACAGAGCGATGTCCGGCGGGCTATGGAAGCCGGTACAGCCGGAGTCTTTAGCACAGCCATACGATATCCTTGCCGCTGAAGCAGGGAAAATGCAGCAGGGCCAGATTGCAGGGCCAATCGTGGCGGGCAGACATGTCTTCATAATGAAATTAGAAGAAAAACAGATAAGGAGGGCCGAGCCGTTTGAGAAGGTCCAGAAAGAATTAGAACAGACTATTGAACTTGAGAGACGGAAAAGAGTGGTCGATGAGCTTGAAGCAAAACTACTGCAGCAGGCGGCGTTGAGTAATATTGATACATTTATAGATTTCTGCCTGGAGAAAATTTACCGAATGAACAACCGTTGAGCGGTAACTACAGGTGAGTATTTTAGAATTTAGCGCACTATCAATCGGTACTGACGAGATGGAAATAATAGCGCACGGCATAGACCTTGTGGATTTTGGCCGAATAGAGGAAATGATAGACCGTCACGGTGAGCGTTTCTTAGAGAGGATTTTCACGTCAGCCGAGCAGGCCTATGCCGAGTCAAATAAAAACTCGGTAGAAAAGCTTGCCGGTCGATTTGCGGCAAAAGAAGCCATTTTGAAACTGGTTGGCACCGGCTGGCGTGGCAAAATCGCCTGGACCGATATCGAGATAGTGAACAATGCCGCCGGTCAGCCGGAAGTTACGCTCTGCGGGGAGGTTGGAGAAATCGCCGACAGACTTGGGATTAAAGATATAAGCGTAAGCATCACGCATACGGCGAATTTCGCAATTGCATCGGCGGTGGCGCTGAGAGAATCCGATGAAAGCAAATGATTTCGACTGCATTGTTATAGGAGGAGGTCACGCCGGTGTCGAAGCAGCTAATGCTGCGGCGAAAATCGGCGCCAAAACCTGCCTTATAACCATTCGCAAAGACACGATAGCTGCGATGAGCTGCAATCCGGCAGTTGGCGGGCTGGCAAAGGGACAAATTGCGCGTGAAGTCGATGCGCTGGGCGGATTGATGGGGCTTGCGATAGATGCGACGGGGATTCAGTTCAGGATGCTGAACCGCTCGAAGGGTCCGGCTGTTCAGTCGCCGCGTGCACAGGCCGACAGGTACAAGTATCAAAAATGGATGGAGAGGGCACTTGAGCAAACGGAAAATCTAAGCATTGTCGAAGGTATAGCAACCGAGATAATCACGGAAGATAACAAGGTACGAGGTGTGGGCTGCAAAGACGGCTCGGTGTATTCGGCACAGACGGTCGTTGTAACAACGGGGACATTTCTTGGGGGGTTGATGTATATGGGCAGGGAGAAATGGGTCGGTGGCAGAATTGGAGAGCCGGCAAGTGTGGGACTTTCTGAGAGTCTGAAACGGGTAGGGCTTGAACTCGGGCGGATGGCGACGGATACAACGCCGAGACTGGATGCAGCGACAGTTGACTTTGACAAGTTAGAGATACAGGCGGGTGATGAGGTGCCGGTGCCTTTTTCATTTATGACCGAGAGAATAGGGCGGCCGCAGGTGCCCTGCTGGATTACATATACCAATGAAAAGATGCACAAGCTGCTGACTGATAACCTGCACCGTGCCCCGCTTTCATCGGGACAAATAAAGGGCACCGACCCTCGCTATTGTCCCAGTATCGAAGGTAAGGTCGTCAGGTTTGCAGACAAAAAGCAGCACAGGATTTTTTTGGAGCCGGAAGAAGAAAGTATCAAGACGATTTACTGTAACGGCATTTTTACGTCTATGCCTAAAGACGTTCAGGAAGAGATGCTGAAGCTGCTACCGGGGACGGAGAGGGCCCGGATTGTTGTATATGCCTATGCGATTGAATATGATTATTGTCCTCCGATTCAGCTTATGAGCAGCCTTGAGACCAAAAAGATATCGGGTCTTTTTTTGGCGGGCCAGATTAACGGTACCAGCGGTTATGAGGAAGCTGCGGGTCAGGGAATTATCGCCGGTATCAATGCAGTCCGAAAGCTCCAAAATGCCGAGCCGATTGTGCTCGGCAGAGACCAGGGCTATATCGGGGTTTTGATAGATGATTTGCTTACAAAGGGGTGTGACGAACCTTATCGGATGTTCACGTCGCGGGCTGAATATCGATTGTTGCTCAGGGCCGATAACGCAGACAGGAGATTGACGCAAACCGGCAAATCGGTCGGGCTTGTGGAGCAGAAGCGGTGGGTGAAGTACCAAAACAAACTCAAAAACATTAATGAACTCAAAAGCTATCTGCAAAGTAACCGCTCCGATGGTCTGAGCTTATGGGCCCAACTTTGCCGGCCGGGAAATACGATTGCCGAGCATCTTGCTGAGGATGATTATGTCAAGGAGATGGGTTTCGGTAAAGAGGTCCTTGATGCGGCGATTATCGATGCCAAATACGAGGGATATCTGGCGAAACAGAGGCGGCTGGTAGATAGTTTTAAGAGTTTGGAAAATAAAAAGATACCGCTGGGGCTGGATTATAACGGAATCGAACATCTTCGTGCTGAGGCGAAGGAGAAATTGTCGTTCTTTAGGCCGGGGACGCTCGCCCAAGCGGGGCGGATAAGCGGCATCACGCCTGCCGACGTCACAGTAGTTCAGATTCATTTGAAAAAATACCATTAGTGACAGATTATAAAAAAATATTAAAAATGTCTTGACACTCCAGAAGTCCTGTCGTAAATTGCATTTCAAGTTGTTGTGACAAAGGGGTTAAGTGACGAATTTTGCCGTTACCTTTAAATGAAAGGGGGAACGAAAATGGCAAAGAGAAGGAAAGTCACGAAAAGGAAAAAAGCCGCAAGAAGAAAAAGGCTCAAAAAAGGCACCTGGACATCGGACGACCTCAAGCTGCTCAAAAAGCTGTTCGGGAACAATCCCACTGCTATGATAGCTGCTGAGCTCGGTCGTCCCAAAGATGCCGTTAAAAAGAAGGCGTCGAGGATGGGGCTTCGCAAGTCGAAGAGACATATGAAGTCTCTCGGCCGGGGATAAATTGCGGTGTCGGCTTTTTAAAAGCAACAACAATATTGACATTTGTAACAATCGCTTTGCTTAAACTTTGGCATAAGGGGCAAAACTCTTATGCGCTCTGTGATTATGCGCAGGTGGCGGATTCGTCTATCCTGAAATAAGAATAGCGGGAGAAACGAACTCAGGGCGGAAAGCTATAAAACCAGCAGGAGGGTATCTATCAAAGTGAGGAGAATACTGTTCAAACCCATTAAACTCCTGCCGTAATACCGAATCAAACCCAAAGCAGCAGTGTAAAAAGCTTGACATTTGGCTGTGGTTTGGTTATTTTGATAACAAATTTCCGCACTCTGGCTGTTGGAAGTGTATTTAACGGTGTTTTTGTGATTTGATATAAAGGAGTTTTCTTTGCGAGTACTATCGGGTATCCAGCCGTCCGGGCGGCTTCACATAGGCAATTTCTTCGGTGCAATGCGCCAGCACCTCCAGTTGCAGGGCGAACACGATTGCTTTTATTTCATTGCCGACTACCATGCTCTGACGAGCAACCCGTCTCCGGCTGATGTTTCCCGTTATGCGATTGATGTTACGCTGGATTATCTTGCTTTGGGGCTTGATACCGAAAAAACTGTTTTCTGGCGTCAATCCGACGTGCCGGAGGTTACGGAACTTACGTGGCTGCTTTCTTGTGTAACTCCGATGGGTCTTTTGCAGCGGTGCACAAGCTACAAGGACAAAGTTGCACAGGGCCTTAGTCCCAATCATGGTCTTTTCGCATATCCGGTGCTGCAGGCCGCTGACATTCTTATTTATGACAGCGACCTTGTTCCGGTCGGTGCCGACCAGAAACAACACATCGAGATGACCCGCGACATTGCCATCCGGTTCAATAACAATTACTGCAAAACCTTTGTAGTGCCGGATGAACATATTATCGAATCGGTGGCTGTGGTTCCCGGCATCGATGGGCAGAAGATGAGCAAGAGCTACGGAAATACCATAGAAATATTCGAGCCGGAAAAGAGTGTCAGGAAAAAAATTATGCGTATCGTCACCGATTCGACACCCGTTGAAGAGCCCAAAGAGCCGGAGAAATGCAATGTTTTCGCACTTTTGAAGCTGGTTGCTTCGGATGAAGAGCTGGTCGAGTGGGAAAACAGGTACCGCAGCGGCGGACTTGGCTATGGCGAGGTAAAAGAACGTCTTGCCGAGTTGATGGTAGATTATTTCAGGCCTTTCCGAGACAAAAGGGCCGAGCTTGAAAATAATATCGATTATGTCAAAGAAGTCCTTACCAACGGCGCTAAACGGGCAAAAGCAGTGGCATCGAAGACGCTCGCCCGTGCGCGAAAGGCAGTGGGGCTGGGAGCTTAACTATGGCAGAGAGGCTGGTTACAATTAAACAATTTGGAAATTACATCGAGGCCAGTCTCGCAAAACAGCTGCTCGCTGATTTTGGAATCGAATCGGTCCTAAGCGGCGAAAACTTTGCAGGTACGTTTGGCGGCATACCCGCAATGGCGGCCAGTTTGCAAACCTTTGAAAGCCAAGCCCAAAAGGCACTGGAAATACTGGAACCGGAAAAGCAGCAGGAGGATTGATTGAGCGGGTATCGGGTAAATCTTGATATATTTGCAGGTCCGTTGGATTTGCTTTTGCACCTGGTTCGCAAGGACGAGATGGATATTTACGATATCCATATCGCCGAGATAACCGACCAGTATATTCGCTATATCGAAATACTCAAAAATCTTGATATTGATTTGGCGGGTGATTTTTTAGTAATGGCCGCCACTTTGATGCAGATAAAATCGGCGATGCTGCTGCCAAAGACGGAGGCCGAGGAACTGGATGGTGAAGATTTGGCAGACCCTCGTGCAGAGCTGATTCGCCAGTTGCTTGAGTACAAGAAGTACAAAGATGCGGCCAATTTACTCAGCGCCGCAGCCGAGGAGCAAAAGCAGCGATTCAGCCGGCCCGGGGCCATAGTCGAGAGGCTCAGACCTGACGCTGAACCGGCAATCGATATAGAACAGATAAGCGTCTGGGACTTGTTGGAGGCGTTCGATTCGATTATGACGGCCACCAGCGGTATGAGTCTCGATATAAGCCATATAGCCGATGATACGCCTATTGATTTGTATCAGATAGAGATACTGCACCGTTTGCAGAGTGAGGGGGCGATGCTTTTTAAACAACTCTTCGATTCCAGAACCAACCGTGTTGTAATGGTTGGGTTGTTCCTTGCTCTTTTGGAGCTGGTTCGTGAGAAACTGGTTCGTGTTAAGCAACGGTCAACTTCGGGGGGCCTTTACCTACAGCCGCTTACTGACGAACCGCCGGAAGAGGCTGTGCAAAAGGCCATAATTGCCGCCGCAGAGGCAGAAAAGGAGCAATTATCTCAAAGACAATCACATCAAAAGCCAGCAGTTCCAATTTCCGAACTGCCCGCAAAAAGCAAAACAGAAGCTGCTCAGGAAGCTTTGAGGCAGGAACAGTCGGCGGTTCCAATTGCCGAACTGCCGCAAAAAAACAAGTCAGAGTTTCCACAGAGTCAAGATAACAAAGAATCAGCCGAAAATTTATAAGCAACAAACGGCAAATTAATAGTTGACAGGGTAGTTGTTTCCCACTAAAATGGATGGCGTATTTTGGCAGAAAAAAAAGAAAGGATAAAATAATGGCTGGTAATGCAATTGAGTTAAATGATGCTTCTTTGGACGAGACTATTCATAACTCACAGGAACCTGTGTTGGTTGATTTCTGGGCGCCGTGGTGCGGTCCCTGCAAGATGATAGGACCTGTGATAGAAGAGCTGGCAGATGAATATGCGGAGAAGGCCAAGATATGCAGGCTCAATACAGATGACGGGCACGATAGTGCTGTAGAGTTTAGTATAACCTCGATACCGACTATTATTCTATTCAAGGATGGTAAGGTAGAGAAGAAGTGGGTCGGGCTGACGAGCAAGAGGGACCTTGCTGCTGCGATTGATGAGCTGCTTTGATTTTGAGTGGAGGTTTTATTATAAGCCGGCGATGTTAAGGCTCCTGTCGGCGGGTTCTTCAGGACGTGATATGCAAATTGCTATCGGGTCGGACTTTGTTTTTTGGGTTTGTTTTCAGCTAGGTGGGCGACATCTATCATTGCACCTATAAAAGCATCAAGCGTTTCTTTTTTCGGCGAGTACCTGCTTTTGCTACTGAGGCGTATTCGATATAAAGGGGATTTCTTATAGTTCCTTTAAGTATTGCTGGTACTGGCGGGCATCCATCAGGGACTCAAATTCCTTTTGGTCGGTGGGGCTTAGCTTTATCATCCAGGCTTGGCCATAAGGGTCGGTCTTAAAAAGCTCCAGGTTTTCGGGCAATTGTTCATTTACACGGACTACTTCTCCGCTGAGAGGTGCGTTTAAATCCGAAGCTGCTTTGACCGATTCGATTGTGCCGAAGGATTGGCCTTTTTGCAGTTTGTCGCCTATGGCGGGCAATTCCAGAAAAACTATATCACCAAGCTGTTCGACGGCAAATTCACTAAGACCGATTGCAGCAATGCCGGTATCCGGCTCTAAAATAGCCCACTCGTGACTTTCGGTGCATCCGGCTTCCATTGGAATCATAATTTTTCTCCATACTAATCATCAACGGTTTTGTAAGAAAAAGCTATATCCGAATCGGGCCATTTACTCAATGCTGATTCTTAAAGCTCCGATTGGCTTTGCCCATATTAACTTATCAACTTTCAGGGCTCTTTCCAGTTGCTGGCTTTTATCGCTCAGGGACAGGAAAAAGTCAAGATTAAAGGGTCATAAAACAAGTGAAAATACTTTGCATTATCTTTATAAATCCTGCTAATATAATAGTGGATGGTAGATTAGCTTTTGCCAAAAATCATTTTAAGCTTAAACAGGGTGGCTGAAAGTGGCCAAACTGAAGAAACAGCTTGGTTTGCCTGATGTATTCGCCGTAGGCGCCGGCGCGATGATAAGCTCAGGTTTGTTTATTCTTCCTGCTATTGCTTTTACAAAAGCTGGGCCTGGGGTCATATTGTCCTATTTTTTCGCTTCTATTTTGATAATTCCCAGTGTTCTCAGCAAAGCGGAATTAGCCACAGCAATGCCTCGTGCAGGTGGGACATACTTCTTTGTCGAGCGTAGTTTAGGCCCGATATGGGGTTTGTTTAGCGGACTGGCGAGTTGGTTTTCATTGGCTCTGAAAAGCGCCTTTGCCGTTGTCGGGATGGCTGTTTTTACTGACGTTGTGCTACAGGAGGTTTTTCCGGTGCAGCTTGAGTCGTGGCATCTCAAAGCAATAGGAGTCCTGTGTTGCCTTGCTTTTATGGGGTTGAACATTGTAAGTGTCAAGCACACAAGCAGATTTCAAATTCTGCTTGTGATAACATTGCTGGCGATACTAAGCTTTTTTGTGATTTTCGGTGCCGGTGCCGTCGAAGCTGTCCGGTATAAAGGGTTTATGGAAAAGGGTTGGCCGGCGGTGTTAGCCACATCCGGGTTGGTTTTTATCAGCTTCGGAGGATTGACCAAAGTTGCCTCTATTGCAGAGGAGGTGAAAAATCCCGGGCGCAACCTTCCTCTGGGGATGATACTGGTATGGTTTGTTGTAACATTGTTTTATCTGGGCGTAGTCATAATTACAGTCGGAGTTGTTGAAGGTGGCCAGCTCGCTACAAGTCTTACACCCATCTCTCTTGCGGCATCCAAGTTTATGCCACTGACGGGATTTGCACTTCTTGGATTTGCGGCTGCGGCGGCTTTTATAACAACGGCAAATGGAGGAATTCTTGCCGCTTCCCGGTCTCCTCTGGCTATGAGCAGAGACCAGTTACTTCCTCCACTTTTGGCACGAGTGAGCAGAAGATTCAAAACTCCACACATCAGCATACTGCTTACGGGCGGATTTATGATTACAGCTATTGTTTTTCTTGATATTGAGACACTGGTAAAGACGGCCTCGACCCTGATGATAATCCTTTTTATTCTCGACAATGCCAGCGTTATTATAATGCGTGAGAGCAGGATACAGAGCTATCGTCCGAAGTTCAAATCCCCTTTATATCCTTATATACATATACTCGCTATCGTTTTTTACAGTGCCTTGATAATCGATATGGGAAAAGTGCCGCTGTTGATTTCGGCTGGTTTTATCGGTTTAAGCGTGGCCTGGTTCCGGCTGTATGTTTCGAGAAGGGTCGGGCGGGCCTCGGCTGCGATGCACATCGTGGAGCGAGTTACCGACAAGGAGCTAAAAACCGTAACCCTTGAGAATGAGCTTCGGGATATTCTGCTGGAGCGGGATGAGATTGTCGAAGACAGATTCGATAATCTCGTAAGGCAGTGTGAAATTCTGGATATAAAGGGCAGGAGGTCTGCAGATGAAGTCTTTCGAGACGTTTCTGCAATACTGGAAAAGAGTCTGGACATAAATGAATACGTTCTTTTTGAGAAATTTCTTCACCGTGAAGCGGAATGCGGCACGGTAATTCAGCCAGGCCTTGCAATACCGCATATAGTAGTGGAAGGCGAAAGGAAATTCGATATTCTGCTCGTCCGGGCCGCTGACGGCATTGATTTTCCGCACGCTCCGGATCCTGTCCGGATAATGTTTATCCTTGCAGGCACCAAAGATGAGCGTAATTATCACCTTCGCGCACTGATGGCGATAGCCCAAATTGCCCAGGAAAAACAGTTCGAGCAGCGATGGTTTGCCGCAAGAGATGCCGAGGCGATAAGAAATCTGCTTCTTCTTTCCACAAGAAAAAGAGAGACAGAGACCAAATAATGAATTAAAAAGTCCCGCATTGTTCTATGAAATATTCATTGTCCGGGAATCTTTGGGGGAAAAGTCATCTTTGACCTTTGACAATTTGATTTTTTAGTGTTATTATGCCCGCCCTGTACTTTAAGAATTGCAAAAAAGCTTAATGTTCAATATTCACATACAACAAAAGAAATTGGTGATTAGTTATGGAAATTAGGCCGTTCAAGGCATTCAGGTTCGACAAAGCGGTGGTGGGCAATGTCGGCAACTGCATTTCTCCGCCTTATGACGTTATAAGCCCGGAATTGCAGCAGCAGCTTTATGAGAAAAGCGAATATAATATCATTCGGATAATTAAAGGAAAAACAATCCCTTCGGATAACCAGGGCGACAATCAATACACAAGGGCCGCCGATTATCTTAATGGGTGGATAGAAAAAGGGGTATTGAAACAGGATTCGCAGGAAGCGATTTATGCTTACGTTCAGAATTTTGAAGCGGCCGGCCACAATTTCCAGCGGGGCAGTTTCGTTAGTTTGACCAGGTTAACAGAACTTGGTGAATCGGTCAAACCTCACGAACAGACGCTCAGCGGTCCAAAAGCCGACCGTTTGAGTTTACTGAAGGCAACCAATACAAAGTTCGGCCTGATTTTTATGTTCTACGGCGACCCTGAAAAAATAGCGGACAAAATCATAGAAAAGGCCGCCGCTGCTGATGCGCTTATCGATTTTACCGACGAACAAGAGATAAGGCACAGCATTTATGCCATAACCGACAAAGCCGACATTGAAGCGATTGTGAATATGATGGCTGACAAAATCGCTGTGATTGCCGACGGTCATCATCGCTATGAGACAGCGTTGAACTATTTGAAAGAGACCGGCAATACCAATGCCCGGTACCAAATGATGGTGCTGGCCAACATTCACAACGAGGGAATGATAGTTCTGGCCACTCATCGTCTCGTCAAGAATCTCGACAATTTCGACGACCAAAAGATGATGGCTGACTTGGAGAAGAATTTTGATATTACCGAATACAAATTTGATTCTCCACAGGCCAAGACCGATGCAAAGCAAAAGATGCTCGGCCAAATGAAAAAAGAATATGATAATGATAACAATGCCTTCGGAGTATACAGCGGTGGCGATGCTTTTAGGGTAGCCGTTCTGAAAGACAAAAAGGCGATGGATACGTCTGCACCGGGTATGAGCGATGCGTGGAAATCGCTTGATGTTGCGGTGCTGCACAGGCTTATTATCGACGATGTGCTCGGTCTCGATGAGTCAAAGGTAACCGCAGGCGGCAACCTGGTGTATGTAAAAGACACACCGACCGCCATAGATGATTCAATTGCCATGGTTGATGCCGGGCAAATACAGGCGGCGTTTCTGACCAATCCGCCGAAAATTGAGCACATTGAGCAGGTTGCCGAGGCAGGTGAAAAAATGCCTCAGAAAACGACTTACTTTTTTCCCAAGATGTATTCAGGTTTGACGATTCAGAAATTATAGACTTTTTTACGCAGGAGTTAATGAAATGGTAGATTGGAAAACCCCACCAAGATTGTTTATTCCGGGGCCGGTAAAGGTTAATGATGATGTTCTTGCCCAGCTTGCACGACCGACACTGGGACACCGTCTCAAGGAGTATGCCCAACTGCACGGTGAGACGGTCGATATGCTTAAAAAGATTCTTTTTACTGAGCAGAATATTTTTCTTTCAACGTCCTCAGCTTCAGGCATATGGGAGGCGGCCATTCGCAACTGTGTTGGTACGGATGAAACTGTTCTGGCCACCTGCTGCGGTGCATTCAGTGACAAATGGGCGGGTGTGGCCAAAAACTGCGGCAGAGAAGTTGATGAACTCAAGGTTGACTGGGGCCAGCCCACCACGACGGAAATGATTGACGAAAAACTTGCTACAGGCAAATATGCGGCTGTTACCCTTGTCTATAACGAAACAAGTACGGGGCTGACGAACCCGGTTTACCAAATCAGCGAAATGATGAAAGAGAAATATCCCGACGTTATAGTGCTCGTCGATGCGGTAAGCGCTATGGTCGGACTGCCGCTGCATTTTGACCAACTTGGCTGGGATGTAACGTTTGCTTCAGTGCAGAAGGCCTTTGCAATTCCACCGGGACTGGCAGTTGCGGCTGTAAGCAACCGTGCACTGGAAAAAAGCAAAGACATTCCCGGGCGGGGTTACTATTTTAACTTTGAGCTTTGGGAAAAATCTGCGGGGAAAAATCAGACACTTGTTACACCGAACATTCCACATATTATGGCGTTGAACTACCAGTGTGAAAAGCTGCTCGCTGAAGGTATGGAAAACGTTTGGGAAAGGCATAAAGAGATGGGAGAATTCGTAAGGGGCTGGGCCAAGGAAAAATTCGCCCTGTTCTGCGATGAGAAATATGCCTCCGATACCCTCACGGCGATTAAAAATACCAGAGGTATAAACGTTGCAGAAACAATCAATGCCATACAGCAAAAGCATAACACGGTTTTTGGAAACGGTTATGGCAAGCTTAAAGAGGAAACATTCCGCATTGCTCATATGGGTGACATTACTCTTGACGATTTAAAAGAACTGCTCGGCTGGATTGATGACGAAATCGGCTAAAACGGTTTCTAACGAATGGATATTTTTTGCTGGTCATTTTTTATTGAGGGAGTAGCAAGATGAAAGTCCTTATAGCGGATAAGCTCTCGGAAAAGGCAGCAGCCGGCCTCAAAGCCCTCGGTGCTGATATTACTTTAAACCCTGAGCTGACTGCCGATGATTTGCCCGGTGTAATAGGTGACGCTGAGATTCTTATCGTGCGTTCAACAAGGGTTACAGCGGCGACTATAGAAGCGGCACAATCTCTTTCACTGATAATACGTGCAGGGGCAGGCGTTAATACAATAGACCTTGACGCAACAAGCGGCCGGGGTATATATGTCACAAATTGTCCCGGAAAGAACACCGATGCTGTTGCGGAGCTTGCTATAGGTCACCTGATTGCTGCGGACAGAAGAATAGCCGCTGCCGCTGAGGATATGCGCAGCGGGAAGTGGAGGAAAAAAGAGTACGGCAAATCGCATGGGCTCAAAGGGAGAACGTTAGGGATAATCGGTTTTGGTGGTATCGGCAGAGCCGTTGCAAAACGCGCCAGGGGGCTTGAAATGAATGTAATAGCATGGTCGCGAAGCCTGACGAAAGAGACCGCTGATGAACTTGGCGTAGGGTACTGCGAAAGTCCTGAACAGCTTGCAGCACAGGCCGATGCTGTCAGCGTACATCTGGCAGCGAATTCTCAAACAGAGCACTTTGTCGGGAAAAAACTTTTGAGCAAAATGAAAGACGGGGCGATTATGATTAACACATCACGGGGTGAGATTGTTGACACCGCTGCATTGAAAGAAGCCATAAAGGAGAAAAATCTGCGTGTGGGGCTTGATGTTTATGAGAACGAGCCGGCGGCTGCCGCACCGGATTTCCAAGACAAAGAGCTTGCGCTGATGGTCTCGTGCACGCCTCACATCGGTGCTTCCACGGACCAAGCACTGGAGGCGGTTGCAGAAGAAGTAGTCAGGATTGTTCAATGTTACAAAGATACGGGCAAGCCGCTGAATACGGTCAATATAAGGGAGAAATCGTCGGCGAAGATGAATCTCGTGGTTCGCCATTACAATCGTGTCGGTGTTTTGGCGGGTGTCCTTGATGAATTGAAAAATGCCGATATTAATATTGAGGAGATGGAAAACACGATATTTGAAGGGGGAAAAGCCGCTTCCTGTACTCTTAAACTTGACAGCGAGCCTTCTGCTGAGGTGATAACAAAAATCAAGAGCGGCGGGGATATAATCCAAGCAATGCTCAAGTAGAAAAATGCAGTTTGCTGCATATTTGATTTTCAGTGGCGGGGGCTTTTTTTATCCTCTATACTAAAAAAACCTTTGTTCGGTGAACTTAACGGCAATAAAATCGTATTAGAATTGAACAATTTTTCGCATGACAAACGTTAGGTTTTTTGTGGGTGTTTCGATTGTTTTGAGTAATTAGGAGTAAAGAAAATGCAGGCCTTAAGTTTCAAAAAGAGTAAAATTTTCTCTCGGTGTTTTGTAATTTCAACCCTTTTTTTATTCCTGTTTTTCAGTTCTTCGCAGCTTGGGCTTGCGGATGACAGCAGCAGTATCGACACTCTTCGGCAGATGGGCAGGACCTTTGCGGAAATTGCTGAAAAGGCATCACCGGCTGTTGTGGGTATAAAGGCCGAAAAAACTGTTGAGAGATACTATTCACCGAGGGGTCAAGACCAGTTACACAAATTTTTCGACCCATTTGAGGATGACATTTTTGACTATTTCTTTCGCCAGCAGCGCCCTCGCCAGCGTTCTCCACAACCGAAATCCCGTCAGGTCGCTCAGGGTTCCGGCTTTATTATTTCGCCTGACGGCTACATCCTTACCAATAATCATCTCGTTGGCGAATCCGACAAAGTTTTCGTCCATCTCACAGATGAGAGGGAACTGGAGGCAAAAATCATCGGTTCAGATGCTGACTCGGAGGTTGCGGTGATAAAAATTGATGCCGACAACCTCGCCTTTCTTGAATTGGCGGATTCCGATGTGATAGAAGTAGGTGAATGGGTTCTCGCCATCGGCAATCCCTTCGGGCTGAGCCATACGGTAACAGCCGGTATCGTGAGCGCCAAAGGGAGAAACATAGGTATTACCGAATATGAAAATTTCATTCAGACCGATGCCGCCATAAATTTTGGCAATTCCGGCGGCCCGCTGCTTAATCTTGACGGCAAAGTGGTTGGAATCAACACCGCTATTGTCGGCGCAAGCGGCAATATAGGCATTGGTTTTGCTGTTCCTTCAAATATGGCCAAAGGGGTCTATGAGCAACTTGTTGAAAGCGGCACCGTTGTCCGCGGCATATTAGGTGTTTATATTGATGAAGTGAACGGCGAATTGGCCAAATCGCTGGGCCTGGATGAAGAGACCAAAGGCGTTGCTATCACCAAGGTTACCGAGGATTCCGCTGCCGAAAAAGCGGGGATGAAACGGTATGATGTTATTGTCGAATTCGAAGGCGAGAAAGTCGAAAAAGCCAATGAGTTCCGTAATCGTATCGCAATGCAAAAACCCGGCACCAGGGTCAAGTTAGTTGTTATGCGAGATGGAAAGCCAAAAACCCTTTTTGTCAAACTCGGCGAAAAGTCATCTTCGAAGCGAGCCGGTTTGGAATCCTCTGAAAGAATAGAACAATTGGGTTTTGCGGTTGAAAATCTTAGCGACGAGTTAGCTAAACGTTTCGGTTATGAAGGCCTAAGCGGAGTTTTAGTTACCAGAGTTGAGCCGGGTTCGCAGGCCGCACGCAGGGGCATCACAACAGGAACATTGATTTTAGAAGTGAATCGCGAACCTGTCGCAAATACAAAAGAATTCGATAAAGCAATAAAGCAGGCCCGCAAAGGAGGAACGGCTTTGCTTTTAATCACAGACGGTCGTTACGAAGCTTTCGTAGTATTGAAACTGTCTAATAAATAATGCCCAAATAATAACCTCCTTTTCAATTAATGTTCAGCCCCGGATTTTGTCGGGGCTTTTTTTACAGCATTTATGTAAAAAGCTTTTTGATGGTATTCGGCTGAACAAACTTTCAGCGACAAATAAGATATTGTGAACTTTGTCGGTTAGGTTTATACTCTCCGGTTATGTTTGAAAAGGTCCTGTCTTTTTATACAAAGTATTTTGCCATATGGGTGGTGGTATTCGGGGTTGCGGCGTATTTTGCACCTGCTCCTTTCGTGTCATTGAGAGGTTGTAATGAATTGTTCTTTGGTTTGACAATGTTCGGAATTGGTGTGGTTCTGCGTCCGGAAGATTTTAGGAGGATAGTGCAAAAGCCGGTCATCGTTCTTATAGGTTCCTGCGCGCAATTCAGCATAATGCCTCTGGGTGCGTTTGTGATTTCAAAGATATTTTCTTTGCCGCCTGAAATTGCAGTCGGTCTGATACTGACCGGCTCTGCGCCGGGAGCGATGGCAAGTAACGTGATGAGTTATATCGCCAAGGCTGATACTGCTTATTCTGTTTCGCTGACAACGGTATCGACCTTGTTTTGTCCGTTATTGACGCCGGGGCTGACTTTAATTCTGGCCGGGGCGCTGATGAAGGTTAATTTCTGGGCGATGGTGCTAAGTGTACTGAAAATGGTTGTAATCCCGTTGTTTATAGGTTTCGGGGTAAGGCATTATTTTAAGGATAGGCTGGAGAAAATTCTGCCGATTTTTCCCGCCATATCTGTAACGTTCATCATATTTATCTGCTCTTTAGTAATAGCTATCAACAAAAATTATCTAGTGGAGGTAACGGCTCTTATTTTAGCTGCTGTTGTTATATTGAATATTTACGGAATGTCGGCCGGCTACGGGGTGGGGACACTTTTCCGGATGGAGGCCAAAAGAAGAAGAACCTTGTCGATTGAGATTGGCATGCAAAATGCCGGGCTTGGAACGGTGCTGGCACTGAAGCACTTCAATGAGAAAACAGCGATACCGGCGGCGGTATTCGTCTTTGTGTGCATAATTACAGCATCCGTAATGGCGGAACTATGGCAGCGAAAATCGGCTTAACAACGCTTCCAGCTGGATAATATATTAGCGAGTTTGCTATTGCAATTGCCCGGGCAAAATGCTATAATCCTCAATTCCCTGAATAGATACACCGCAGTTCGATAGCTTTATACGGATGTATTAGAAATAGAAATAAAGGTTAGGAGTTTACAAAATGGGTTGTAATTTAGCAGTTGCAGGAGTAACCGGCGCGGTCGGTCAGGAATTTTTGTCGATTTTGGAGCAGCGTGATTTTCCATTCGATTCTTTCAAGGCGCTGGCCAGCATCCGTTCGGCAGGCAAAAAAATCGAATTCAAAGGCAAGGAATATATCGTCGAGGAATTAACCAAAGACAGCTTTGAAGGGATTGATATTGCACTGTTCAGTGCCGGTGGAGACCGCAGCAGAGAATTCGGTCCGGCAGCGGCGAAGGCGGGAGCGGTTGTGGTCGATAACTCATCGGCGTTCAGGATGGATGCGGAAGTGCCGCTTGTTATTCCGGAAATAAATCCGGAGAAAATCAAAGACAATAAAGGCATCATCGCAAATCCGAACTGCTCTACGATTATCGCCATTGTTCCGGTCTGGCCGCTACACAAGGCAAACCCCGTCAAACGAATGGTGGTCAGCACTTACCAGGCCGCCAGCGGGGCGGGGTATCCGGCAATGCTCGAGCTGGAAAATCAATCTCGCGATATACTCGATGGCAAAGAAGCGAAGTGCGAAGTATTCCCATATCAAGTTGCGTTTAACGTTTTCTGTCATAACTCTCCTCTCAAACCTAATGGTTACAACGAGGAAGAGATGAAGCTGGTCAATGAGACGAGGAAGATTTTCGATTGTCCCGATATTGCGATTACCTGCACCTGTGTTCGCATTCCGGTATACAGGGCACACAGTGAGAGTATAAATCTTGAGTTTACCGACCCCATCACGCCTGAGCAGGTCAGGGACCTCTTAAGCACTGCGCCCGGCGTTACGCTGCTGGACGATAGAGAAAATAATCGTTTTCCAATGCCCGTCGATGTCTCTGGCAAAGACGACGTTTTTGTCGGCAGAATTCGTCAGGATGAGTCACTGCCTGACAATCGCGGCATAAATATCTGGGTCTGTGGCGACCAGCTTCGAAAAGGCGCCGCCTTAAACGCCGTCCAGATTGCGGAAAAACTGCTCTAATTGCCCTAATGGCCGTCCGTAATATAAAATTAATTGTTGTTTATGACGGCAGTGAATATCACGGCTGGCAAATCCAGCGGGGTGAAAAAACCATTCAGGGCATACTTACCGAGGCCGTCAGGGGCCTGATTGGGCGGGAGGTCAGGATAACCGGTGCGAGCAGAACCGATGCCGGCGTAAGCGCCCTGGGCCAGGCGGCCCTTATGCAGATCGATTCGGCCATACCGACGGAAAACCTCGCTAAAGCAATTACCGACAGACTTCCGGGCGATATTGCGGTCGCCGAGGCGGTAGAAGTTGCAGCGGACTTTGATGTAATAAGTGACGTCAAAAATAAGTTATACCGCTATACTATTTTTACCGGTATACTGCGGCCTGTGCTGCAGGTAAGGCACTGCTGGCATCTGCCTACAAAACTTGATATTGCCGCTATGGCTGAAGCCGGGAAGCTGTTCATCGGCAAAAAGGATTTTAAATCCTTCGCATCCGCCGCCGACAAAAGAGAATACTCGGTAAGGACCATCTTTTGCTGCGGGATTACCTGCGAAAACGAATGGGTGTATATTGATGTTGAGGGCGACGGCTTTTTGTATAATATGGTCAGAAATATCGTCGGCACGTTGGTTGAAGTCGGCATCGGGAGACTAAAGGCCGAAGAGATAAGCAAGATTCTCGAAGCAAAAGACCGAAGAGCTGCAGGGCCGATTGCGCCTGCACAAGGTTTATGTTTAATGTGGATTAAATATTGAAAATTGTTCATATAATAACGAGATTGATTTTAGGTGGGGCGCAGGAAAATACGCTTATAAGCTGCAAGGTCTTGGCGCAGCGAGGTCATGATGTCACGCTGATTACCGGCCCGGCCATAGGCCCGGAAGGCGAACTATTCGAACAAACCAAAAATCAGAAATATAAAACAATAATCATTGATAAACTAAGACGTCCCATTTGCCCTATATACGACACCATAAGCTATTACCAAATCAAAAAGCACCTAAAGCGTATAAAACCCGACATCGTCCATACCCATTCAGCCAAGGCGGGAATTCTCGGCAGATTCGCAGCGAAGGGCTTAAAGGGCAAATGGGGCAAAAATCTGCCGGTAGTAGTGCATACAATACACGGGCTGGCATTTCACCCTTACCAGAACGAAGGGCTGAATAAATTTTACATCGCCGTCGAAAAATCGGCTGCCAGAAGGACGGATTGTTTTATCAGTGTCGCCAATGCAATGACCGCCCAGGCGATAGAGGCAGGTGTTGCGAAAAAGGAAAAATTCTACACCGCATATTCAGCTATCGAAGAAGATGATTTCCTGCAGCCAATTGCCGAGGAACACATAAAAGAATTTCGTAACAAATACGGTATTTCAGAAGAGTCGATAGTCCTTGTTACCATTGCCCGGCTTTTTATGCTCAAAGGGCACGAATATATTATCGCATCGGCCAAAGAGCTTTCAGAGAGGTTTGAAAATGTTGTCTGGCTGTTTGTCGGAGACGGTAACCTCGCCGAGAATTTCAAAAGACAGGTGCGCGAGGTGGGGCTGGCCGGCAGGATTAAGTTTACAGGCCTTTTGCCGCCTGAACAAATCCCTCTCGCGATTGCATCTTCGGACATACTCGTTCATTGCTCATTGAGGGAAGGGCTGGCACGGACCCTGCCGCAGGCGATGTTATGCTCAAAGCCGGCGGTATCCTTCGATGTTGATGGTGCAAGAGAGGTGGTAAACGAAAAGACCGGCCGACTTATTGAACCTAAGAACGTCGAACAGTTGACGCAGACCTGCGCCGAACTGATAGAGAACAGGGATTTAAGGGACGAACTCGGCAGAGCCGGCTGCGAATCGGTAAAGCAAAAATTCGCACCTGATACAATGGTCGATACCATCGAAGCGGTCTATCGAAAACTGCTGCAGGAGTAAATAAACGCAAACCAGGGAAAAAAAGGATAAAACGCACATGAGTGGCAATTTAAGGTCGTGCTGGCAGAACTGTTTTCTACCTGATGACAAAAGTTTCCTCGATGATAAGGAACTGGTCGCAATTGATGCAATGGAAGATTCTATTTCGCCGTTGGATGACGGGACGGTTCGTATAAGATGGCTTATCACGCGTTTTGAGTCCTGCTATCATGAGGCCGACAAAGAGGCTGAATTGATTGTCAAAGCCATAGGTTCAGGCCAGGCCCCAAAGGAGTCAGGCGAACGACCGCCCGAGCGCAAGTGCCAATTGCAGAACGCTCACGATATTCTCTCAGCGTGGTGCCAGGGTATTTCTGATAAATGCAAAGCCCTTGACGTCGGTGACGTACCATCAGATAAACTGCTTGATTATCTCGGAAAGCCAACCACCCTTAAGATGTGGCAGGTGCGGCGAGTGATTGATAAACTAAAGCAACCCTTGGATCTATCTTGTCACTATCACACAATGGCCTTAGATTTCAGTGAATCCGGGGAGCCTGGCGCCGTCAAGGCCGGTGAGCATTACAGGGACCAGCAAGACTTTCTTGACCAAACCAAAGCGGCTCTGATATACGACACCATCGATGGCCGAAAAAGCCAAATTTCACTCGCCATGGCCATTGACCGCCTTGAGCCGTGCAATTGGAACTTCGTCGAAAATCTTGTAATCATCCTAAGAGCTATCGGCGGCGACCTGCACCCGTATAAGTCTTTTGCCTGTTGTGAGCGAAACGTTTTGTTGACGCCCCTTCGCAACAGACTGAAAATTATTTCAGACACTCTTCGTGCCTTCTGGCAAGGCCAGGAAACAGACAAGAACATAGACGATAACATCCTGATTGCTTTGGGGCAGAAGACGCCCATAAAGTCGTGGCTTGCGGCTTCTCTGGATAAGACCATGAGGTCGCAGTTAGACCCTGTGAACGTGAAACGAATGGTAGAATGGGTGGAAAAATGGACGAAATAGTCGGCTATTGTGGTTTGAATTGTTGTGCGTGCCCCATCTATGTCGCAACCAGAGAAAAAAATGACGACAAAAGACGCAGAATGAGAGTTGAGATTGCCCGACAAATCAAAGAGCATTACGGCACAGAACATAAGCAGGAAGACATTTCAGATTGTGACGGGTGCCGAGCAAAAAGCGGAAGTATATTCTGCAAAGATTGCCAAATAAGAAAGTGTGCAAAGGAAAGAGACATAGAGAATTGTGCCTATTGCGCTGAATATGCCTGTGAACAACTTCTGAAATTGTTTGCTACGGACCCGGATGCGAAAAAGAGATTAGACAAAATAAGAGATAATTGTTAACGCTTTCTGTGTTGGAGAAAAGAAGATTATGAAAAGTTACAGGAAAGAGTTGTGGTTTAATACAAGGGGTCGGCGGGAGTTTATTAATATCACGCCTGAGGTTCAAGAGTGTCTCGGAGAGAGCGGCGTTACCGAGGGCCTTGTGCTCTGCAATGCTATGCACATCAGCGCCAGTGTCTTTATCAACGATGACGAATCCGGCCTGCACCACGATTTCGAGGTATGGCTGGAAAAATTGGCACCGGAAAAACCATATTCCCAATACCGTCATAACGGCTATGAAGATAACGCAGATGCCCATTTGAAGCGGAGTGTAATGGGCAGGGAAGTGGTCGTGGCAGTTAGCGATGGTGCGCTCGACTTCGGGCCGTGGGAGCAAATCTTCTACGGCGAATTCGACGGAAAGAGAAAAAAAAGAGTCCTGGTAAAAATCATTGGCGAATAAAAAAGGGGTGCTTTGTGCTGAGCTTACTTTCTTTTCTTTTTAAGGTGATAGTTGTATCGCTTTCCGGCGTTATGGCACCGGGGCCGGTAACGGCAGCAGCCATTGCCAAAGGACAGCGTCAGCGTTTTGCCGGTGCACTTATCGCCGTCGGCCACGGTATTATTGAATTTCCGCTGATGATTTTAATTGTCCTGGGAATGGACAAATTGCTAAAATCCTCGAAAACTCAGATTGTCATCGGCCTGGCCGGCGGGGCATTCCTGCTCTTTATGGCAATACAAATGCTGCGTGACAGTCGCAAAACCGATTACACCGGCGAAACAAGTTATAAAGCAGGCCCTGTTCTTACCGGCTTTTTACTTTCGGCAGGCAATCCATATTTTCTGCTCTGGTGGGCGAGCGTGGGATTAGCTCTTGCGACCGAGGCAACACAGTTGGGAATCTGGGCCTTTGCATTTTTTGCCGTTATTCACTGGCTGTGCGACCTGATATGGCTGCAGGCTCTCTCTTGGGCAAGCTTTAAGGGTTCGGCGTTACTCGGCCCTCGAAGTCAACGTATTGTTTTGTTGGTCTGTTCGCTGGCCCTGTTTTTTTTCGGCCTGTATTTCATCTCCAAAGCCTTAGCACAATGGCTAACCTGATATGTCCAATATATCAGAATCAGCTTGCCTCGCTCTCAGAGGTGCCCGTTATTGGGTTTTGGGAATCGGCGAGGACTTGCTTTAGATTGAACCTGCCCAAAGCGTTTCGCTGTGACCGGGTTATTTCGTCAAGCCCCTGTCTTTGAGCGAAACTGGCAGTGGCAATAGCTTCAGCGATGTCAGAGAGCTTTATATTCTCAGGGTCCTGTGCCGGGATAAAACCGAGTTTTGGTTCGGAGGCTTTTACTATCAGGCCGCTGCCGACGAGATGGTCGAGTATCCTATTACCGAATTCAGCGGGTATGTCGAGTTTGGTGCAGATGACTTCGGCCTGAATTGGGGCGTTGTTTTGTTCGAAGGCATCGGCTATTTCTCTTACGATATTAATTGCGGTGAGGTCGTTGGCTATGAAACATTCTTCCGTCCTTTTGGCAGTGGCAATCTCAGCGGCATCAAGACTCTTTAAGTGCTGAGTTGTAAAGGTCAACTGCAGTCCGAACAGAACAATAAGCCACGTAATATAAATCCATAATACGGTTATGGGTATCAGTGCCAGGACGCCATAAACTGTACTATACAACCTAAATTCGGTCACACAATATCCGAAGACATTTTTTGCAACTATCCAAACCAAAGCAGCCACCGCCGCTCCCCAAATAGCTGACCTGGCCTGCACCTTCGTGTTCGGCAGAACAAAGTAAAGCAGGAAAAAAGCAATTATAGCGACAATATAAGACAAAATAACCGGTGCGATATTTGATAAAACAGTTTTTTGTATCTGCACAAAAGCCGAATACTGAGTAGTGATATAGACTCCTGCACCAATCAGCAGCGGGCCAAGCGTCAAAAGCGCCCAATAGTTAATCATTCGATGCAGAAAATTTCTGCCCCTCGCTACGTGCCAGATATTGTTAAACGCCTTCTCAATTGTTGATAATAATGCCAGAGCGGCCCAGATAACAACCACAACACTGATTAATGTGATAGAGCCCCTGTTTGTGCCCCTGAAAAACCAGGCCACCAACTGGTCGAGATGGTCTGTCAGTGCCACGGCTTTCTCCGTGTCCTCAGCATTTGGAGCAGGACTTTTGAACTTTGAAAGGTTTGCCTGGTCATAAGCAAAATTCTTTATCTTGTCCCCAATATCGCTGTAAGTCGGAAATAACTGAAATATCATCAGCATAACAATAGCCAGGGGAACCAAACCAAAGAGGGTATGATATGAGAGTGCAGCGGCCTGCTGGCCCGCGCGGTTTTTCTTTAAGAGTCTGCCACAGTGCGTCCACAGTTTAATCTGAAAAACTACGAACCGGGTGGCTTTACCAAGCTTGGTCGTGGGCGTGGACAAAAGCTTTTTAAGCATCGATAACTCCCTTTCAATTATAAAACTCCTCGGGCACCACTTACTTAAATAAATCTTTGAGGCCCTTTTCCAACTGCTTTTGCAGTTCCTGTTTTAATTGTTCCTCAAGGAGCCTGCCCAAATCAAGTTCAGGCTTATCAATAGTACCTTTAAGCGGCAGCGATATTCTGCTGCCAACAGTGTCTTTATCGACCCTTGCCGTTGAGCCCTTTAGGGTATAAGGCAAAATTACCGTCATATCCAGAGTTTTGTCCAGTCCGATAGTGCCTTTGAAATTAACCGGCGTTTTACCGATATCCATTTGCATATCTTCATAATAAAGACGTTCGTTCTTCAAAATGAATTTCGTCGGATGTATAACTATATCCTGCCCGCGCATACTCGTGCCTAATAATGAAAGGAGCTGACCGAGCAAATCCGAGGCTTCCAGTTGTATTTGACTCATCGAGATTGTTCCGGCAACTTCGGTATCCTTTTTATTACCGGCCGCCAGCGGCATTACAAGCAGTTCGCAATTGAAGTTCGCAACGCCTCTTACGTTCACAGCATTTGCGAAAATCGGGTTTACATACATCAGAAGTTTTCTGGCCGTCTCGTCGTTGATTTGAATATTCTTTACGATATGAATCGGCTGAGGCGTTTTCAGCAGTGCCGGCTCTTGTTTAAAATCGGCCGCGCCTGCAAAGTTAAATTGTCCATTGTTGACGGTCGTTGAAAAAGGTGCGATACTCAGCCGTCCGTTTTGGATTTGGATTTCCACTTCACTCGGCCCGAAATTCAGACCCATATACCCGGCCCGCTCGAAACCCAAACCCACTTTGTCTTTTGTATTGAGGTTGGGCAGGAGTTTGTTCGTCTGCCCAGCCGGATATTGACTTGTGAAATTGACAGAGAGCTTTCTTTGCCCTTCAATCTGCAGACCGGGCGGCAAAAACGGAGATGCCACAGTACTGAGAGCTGCCCAGTCATATTCACAATCGAGCCGGCCCTCTAATTTTGTCCTGCCTGCTTCATTGATTTTCTTTAATTGGCCTTTGTAAATCTTTATTTGCGGACTTATCAACTTGAACTTTATGATATTAACAGTCTGTTCTTCTGGATTGACCAGCCCGTCAAAAATGACCGATACAGAATCCTGGTCAAAAGGCTTCCTGCCCGGATAGGTCAGTTTAAGATTCTCAATCTTCGTCGCATCGGTTTTGATATGGTAACCGTCCTTTTCAGGACTGATAGAAATATCCGATTGGGCAATTCCCGCCAGTTGCATCTCTTTTGGGAAAGATGCAAACATTACCGCAAACGGCCTGAGCTTCTCAAGGTCAATATCATCAGCTGAAATCGCCAGCTTCATTGGCTTTTTTGCATCTTTGCTCAACGGCAGAGACGCATCTTTTATGGTGAGACGACCAAGAGCTGCTTTTGCTTGTATTGAATCGATATTTACCGTCTTCTTGTCCGTTTGTGCAACAAAAGCGATATCAGCCGAGGGCTCCGAGGCAACCAAACCTTCGGGCGAAGTTAAGTTAAGATTTTTCACCACGGACGAGCCGGCCGCGGCAATTTTGTCGGCGGTAATCAATACTTCCCCGTTGCTTAGAACCTGGCCGGCTATTTTATATTGGCCGATGTCTATGAACTGTCCTAATTCCGATTGGAGTTTTGCCAAATCAACCTGCCCGTCATATCTAATCTTTTCAGCGGTTCCTTTGGCATTGACTTTTGCAAATGCGGCGGAGACATCAAGATTATCGAAATTTATTTTTCCGGCCTTAGAGGTTATTTCAACTGCTGCATTAATCGGTTGTGACAGAGCGATTTGCTTTGTGTTTACCAGTCCCGCCAATCGGTCAAGGTTTGCCGTGGCTGTTATTTTTCTTTTTCCTCTTTCGGTCAATGTCTCAATATCACCTGTCAGCCGGCCGGAAGTGAGCCGTATATTCTCTTTAACGCGAAAGGTCTGAGGCATCCGTGAAAAGATTTCGGCAACATCTAATTCAAAGCCGGCTTTTAGCCTTGAGTCCGAATTTAAAAATTCGGTGAACGAATCGAATGTTGTCGGGATAGTGCCGCTCGCCTGCGCTGAAAGCCAGTCGGCCTTGACGTCAAAATCCTCAACATTTATCATTTCCTTTCTGCGTGCCAGCTTTACATTAATATCCAATCGGCTGGTTTGTAATCGGTCGCCTTTTAAAGCAGGCCCTGTAACATCCAGGTTCTCGGCCCGAATGTTTCCGGTTGCACTTTCGAGCCGGCCATCTTTGATTTCGTTCTCTATGTTGGCTGATATACTGCCTTTGGCATCAACTTCGGTTCCCACCAATGCGAAAAAAGGCGCCAGAGAACCAAGGTCCAAATCAATGACCTCAACAGTCAACTTTCCGCTTGTTCCTTTCAGACTCCAGCCGGTTTTCGCTTTGCCAGGCTTAATTTTGCCTTCTACATGAATCTTTGACTCTTTTGTTTTGTCAACAACCGCCATATCTATATTGAAATCTGTTTGTTTGCCCGGCGGGCGTAAATTCAATCTGGAGTTTATCTGTGAAAGCTCAACGACACCGGCCTTTGAGTCTGTTACTTTCAGACTGCCGTCGTTGATAACAAGGTCGATTTTTTTAATCGGCAGGGTGACTTTTTTGCCAGGCGGCGGCTCCTTTTTAAGGTTATAACTTTCTACCGGCCTTTCGGCTTTAAGATTTATCTGAACTTTCGGCTCATCAATGATTGTTTTGCCGAAGGACAAACCACCTGTAAGAATTGAACCGTAGTGGGGCTTTGTAGTGATTTGCTTTGCCTTGAGAGAGGTCTGGCCGGCACCGTCAATAAAGCTAAAATCCGTAACACTTATGCCTTTGAACCAGCCCATTAAAAAACCGGCAAAATCCATCTGGCCGTCCAGGGAGCTGTTGACTTTAGTCAGAATTAATTTCCGCCCGCTTTCGCTTGATACAAACGCAGGAACAGCGAAAACCACCAACAAAATCAAAACGACCAAAAGAGCCAATACCAGTTTGAGGATTACTTTTTTTGTTTTTCTTTGTGGGCCTGTTTCGGGATTTTTTTGGACTTTCATACCTTTGTCCCCCAAAAATATTGAAATTATAAATGTTCCCTTCCAGATCTACCGAGGTTTTATGCTGCAGCATAAAACAGTTTCGATACAGTACGAATCAGTCGAGCAATATTTCGTCAGACTTACTTTTGATAAGAGCGTCAATTTTGTCGGTACTTTCCTTAGTAGTATCGTCGATTTGTTTTTTGCCCGCCTCCAAATTATCTTCGGTGATGATTTTGTCTTTTTGTTCTTTTTCGAGATTTTTATTTGCTTCTCTTCGTATGTTACGGATACTTACCTTTGTCTGTTCGCCGGTCTGTTTGGCCTGGGCGACAAGCTGCCTTCTTCTTTCTTCACTCAACGCAGGGATATTGAGCCTGATAAGTTTGCCGTCCATAACCGGTGCGATACTTAAATCGCTGTTTTTGATTGCTTTTTCTATTTCTTTTGCTGACGAGGGGTCGAACGGCTTAATCACAATCGTATCGGCCTGCGGCGTTACTAAAGTTGCTAGTTGTTTTAACGGCGTGGCTGTGCCGTAATAATCAACCTTTATGTTCTCAACCAGCCCCGTGGAGGCCCTTCCGGTCCGAACGGATTTTAACTCGTCCTCAAGGACTTCAACCGCCTTTTGCATTTTTGATTTACTTTCGCTAACTATTTCTGTAACAGGCACCTGGTAACCTCATCAGTCAACATATTAATGTTCCAACCTTCTCTCCACAAATGGCTTTTGTTATATTGCTTTCCTTGAAGATGTTCAAAACAATAATGGGAATATTGTTTTCTTTGCAAAGACTTATTGCCGAGTGGTCGATTATCCTGAGGTTTTTATTTAACACGTCATCATAGGACAATTTTTCAAACAATTCGGCGTCCGGATTTTTTTCGGGGTCATCGCTGTAAACGCCGTGCACCTTTGTTGCTTTTACAATAAGACCCGCATCAAGCTCAGCAGCTCTCAACGCCGCACAGGTATCGGTGGTGAAAAAGGGATTTCCCGTTCCACCTGCGAGTATCGCAACTCTTTTCTGCTCAAGGTGCCGAAGTGCCCTTCTTCGTATAAACGGCTCACATATCGCCGATACCTCAATCGCACTAAGGACCCTTGTCGGCTGGCCCAGCTTCTCGAGTGTTTCCTGCAGAGCACAGGCGTTAATGATAGTGGCCAGCATCCCCATATAATCGGCGGTGTTTCTTGGTATACGGCTGACCTCAGAAAAATTCCTTCCCCGCAGAAAGTTCCCTCCGCCTACAACAACCGCTACTTCCGGCCCAACTTCACATATACGCAGTATCCTCTCAGCTATCGAGTTAAGCTGCTCACCGTCAATTCCGAAGCCGCCGGGTTCGCAAAAGCTTTGCCCCGACAGTTTAAGCAATACCCGATTGTATTTGCTCTTTGCCATTATTTAGTCGTTGGTATTCGGTGAATAATCGTCAGCTTGTTTTCAGAGCAGTAGTCAATTTCCAATTCTTTACCCGACGGTGAACCGGACAAACTGCTTTATTTTCGCTTCGCCACCGGCTTCTTTGCCAGCCTGGGCTATGACTTCGGCAACGGTTTTGCTGTCGTCTTTTACAAAGGGCTGCTGCAGGAGGCAATTCTCTGCAAAGAACTTTCTCATCTTGCCTTCTACAATTTTGTCTATAATATTTGCCGGCTTGTCCTTTATCTGCACGGCAATAATTGATTTTTCCTGTTCGATTATCTCGGTGTCAATCCCATCCTTATCCAGTGCCAAGGGGTTTGTTGCCGCAATGTGCATTGCGACATCCGTTCCTGCCCGTTTTAGGCACTCTGCCGCCGCCACCTTGGGGTCGTCGGTCTCAACCATAACCATTACACCGACTTTTTTATTGAAGTGAACATATTTGCAGGTCAGCTCGGTCGGGTCGGTCGGCGCAACTCTGTATTTTTGAAAATCGCCGATTTCTATTTTTTCTCCGGTCTGACTTATCAACTCATTGAGCACCTCGTCGAATTTTTTACCCTCAATTTTAACCTTAAGGAGATTGTCGATACCCTCGAATTGGGGGCAGGATATTGCATAGTCAGCTAAGGTATCCACTGCTGCTATAAAAGCATCGCTCTTTGCCACAAAGTCAGTCTCGCAGCAGAGAGATACCATTACTGTTACATTGCCGTCGGGACAGTTCTTGGCAAAGACAACACCCTCAGAAGTCGCTCTCCTGGCACGTTTGGCCAAAGTCGCAAGCCCCTTCTTTCTCAGTACCTCCATAGCTGCCTTAATATCACCATCCGATTCCTGCAGGGCTTTTTTGCAGTTCATCATCCCCTGTCCACTCATTTTTCGCAGTTCCATTACCGTTGATGCTGAAATTTCCGCCATCTTAAAACTCCTAATCTTGTAGTTTGTATAGAATCTTCTGATTTTCAATTGCCGATTGAAATCGGGAAATTGCCAATCAGTACTCTTTTATTTCTCAGGACTAACTCGGTTCCTGCTGTTCGTTTTTCTGCGCAGCCGTCTCTGCTGAAGGTGGTTCTTCAGCGGTTTTTGCCGATTCTGCCAGGACAGCCTCTTCGGCTTTAGCCGGCTTGGATGAAGCGGGTGTCTCAGTTTTTGTCGGTTCTGTTGAAGTGGACTCCTCGGTTTTTGCCTGCTCAGGTTCGCCGGCGGGAGCGACGGCAGGTTTGGCCTCATCCGCACGCGCCAGTGCCGGCCTTCTTGAGCGGGTGCGCTTCGGGCGTTGCCTCTGTTTGTCTTCGGCCCCGACCGAAACCATCGTTTTTCCCACCGCAACCGCTCCGGACAACTCATTGAGTATCAGGCCAATCGCCCGGATGGAATCATCATTTGCAGGTATTGCTACATCAACCGTATCAGGGTCTGAATCGGTATCGAGAATCCCTACCGTCGCAATCCCAAGTTTTCTCGCCTCATGCAGAGCAAGATATTCCTTCCTTGCATCAACCACCACAACAGCACCGGGCAGACGAGCCATTTTGCGAATGCCCTCCAGATTGCTTTTTATTTTCCGCATTTCCCGTTTCAATCTTGATGCCTGTTTCTTGCTTTCACTCTCAAGTGTCCCACTTTCCTGCATAGCTTCCAACTGTTCTAATCTTTGCAGTTGAGAGCGTATGGTCCTGAAATTAGTAAGCATACCGCCAAGCCATCGCTGAGAGACAAAGTGCATCCCGCATTTCTGGGCGGCGGCCTCGACCGCTTTTTGCGCCTGACGCTTGGTACCAACAAAAACAACATCCTTGCCGGAAGAAACTATATCTGTAAGCATCTTTCTGGCTATCAATATCCCTTTGAGGGTTTCTTTTACATCGATAATATGGATTTTGCCACGTTTTGCAAAAATGAACGGAGCCATTTTAGGGTTCCATCGGCTCACGCCATGCCCAAAATGAACTCCTGCGTTAATTAGTTCACGAGCTAATTCTTTGGCCACAAAAAAATCTCCAAATTTTTTCCTGCGATTTAAACTGATATACACACAATCGAATTGAGAAAGAATAATGCAAATCGCATAATATGTCAAGAATCTTTATGTCAGGAATTTTTGCTAAATATAGTGATATTTAAGCTTTGGGCAAAATGAGTGAGAAATTTATTATCTGTAACTTGTTATCTATCAACCAGGCTTTTTGTGGTCGTTGTAAGACCTACTTGGTTTATCCACTCCTTGGTAACTTCTTTCTCCACGAAATCTTAAAAAACAGCATTTTTTTGCCCTGACGAAAGATTTCGCAGATTTGAACGATTTGCCCCCGAGCTACTGAGTCCAATAATTTTACGGTTTTTCCGCAAAAATATGATAAATCGCTAAATCAAGGCAGTTGTGCATCAAGATAGAACCGGATTCCAGGCGCTAATGATATATAGTAATTCATTGTACCATTAGCACCGCCTAATTGGTGCAGAAGCACCTTTAAGCAGATGTCCTGCTCTTCGGGCAACTTTATTTTTATAAACCGGCCCTTTACTACCTACAGATTATCTTTTAATACCAGACTGTAATCATGATGTTGGGTTCGGTTTTTTTGCCCACCACATCACCTGTTACCATGTTGGTTCTCTTTATTCTGATGTCAGGGTTATTTTTTAGCCAGTTGGTGATTTGCTCACTGAGAAAATCAATGGAACCTGCGTGGGATTTTGCAAAGAATGTTCTTACACCTGTGATTCGGTCGCTTGATACTATTGCTGCTGTTTCCTTTGCAACAGGTTTTGCAACCTCAATCTTCGGCATTTCCTTTGTGTCGCCTCCGCCCATATTCAGCGGTGTGTGCGAAACACCTGCACTGTCTGCATCCGCCTGGTTAAATGGAATCGGTTCAGGACTGCTTTTACGCGGAGGAGTGCTATTGATATCAAAATTCTCCATATACCTGCCCTCTACTGAAAATTAAAATTTAACACCATCAAACAATAATAACCGTTCAATTTAGCTGATTAAACTTGGTTGTCTTACGGATTATTTTTAACTTCCCTTAGGTTAAGGTTTTGTCCCATATTTCTGCTGTTGTGCTTCGGCTTTAGCTTTTTCGGCTTCGGCTTTAGCTTTTTCAGCTTCGGCTTTTGCCTTTTCGGCTTCGGCTTTTATTTTTTCGGCTTCAGCCATTATTTTCTCCGCTTCAGTCGTTGCCTTTTCGCTGGCAGCCCTTTCTCTTTTAGCCCTTTCATAGGCCTCTCTTATGGAGATTCGTGCTTTTGCTTTCTCTCTCTCAGCCTCTAAGCGGGCTTTGTCCAACTGCTGGGTCTTCATTTCATATTCCCGCTGACGTGTCTCCAGCCCGAATGGGTCCATAATGGTCTTTTGCAATGCCTGTAGTGCTTCTGTCACTGCGGGCTGTTCGTGTTTTCTTCTAAGCTGTTCGACCATTTCTTTGTTTGGGATACCACCGGTGGAAATCGTCGGTGTGATGATAAACAATACCTCCTTGCCCCGCTCTTCAAAATCTTTACTCGAAAATAAAATACCCAGCAACGGAATATCTTTTAAGAATGGAACGCCGCGAACAACGGAGCGTTTTTCCGTCTTTGTAATGCCGCCAATCAATAAGCTTTCTCCACGCCTGATACGGTTCTCTTTGTTCTTAATCTGTCGACTGGTTACAATAGGCACTTGTTTGACGCCTTCGGGCGTGGCTTTTGAGCCGATAACCGCCGTCGTTTCAAGACCTATATAGCCATCGGCGAAAACGTGTGGAGTAATCTTCAGCGAGTCTATCACATCTTCGTACTGTGTTGATGTTGTGAGGATACCGCTTATCGGATGGACATGGGTTATAATGTCCAAAGGGACTTTCTCTGTTGTTATAATTTCTGCCGTTTCACCATTAACAACCTCCAGTGACGGATTCATCAGGATTTTCAGATAACCTCTTGAAACCAGCAGGTCAACCAATGCTCTAAACTCACGGCCTGCGATACCTTCATTCCGGACATAGCCGGTCTTAAGCCCGAACGTTGCCCTTGCTGCATCACGCAATGCCGCCCCTGGAAACGCGGGAAGCAGTGTGCCGGTCTCAGTAACTTTGCCCCCAAGACTTATTCTTTCGCCGAAAAGGTTTTGAATCAAAATAGTCGTTTCCCAATCCATCGTTACATCTGCGTAAACTTCAGATATGAGACAGTCTATCTTGACCTGAACCGGCGCAACATCAACAAACTCCAAAAAATCGATTATCGCTTCAACATCCTCAATTTTCGGACATCGCACTATCAGTTGGTTGGTTGCGGGATTACTGCTGACGGTATAGGTGGGCACAACTGTGGATTTGCCTTTTTTGTCAAAAAGCGTTACAGCAAACTGACTATGGATAAGTTTTAATAATTTTTCGGAGGTGTGGTATTTGCAGAAGTAAAACAGGTTATACTCTTTTTGGCCATCGACAATTTGTTCTGCCACCTGCGGTGGAGTTTTATAGATTTCGGGAACAGTAATGTCCTTGTTTAATTCCGGTTCAATTTCGCTCAAATCTCTGAGGATATCTCTCGACTGAAGTTCGGTGGCTTTTTCATCAAAAAACCCCCCGCAGCCGCAAATAGACAGCATAGTTATCAAAGCCAAAAACCCGATTGTCTTCTGATTGCGAGTGATTTTTTCGCTGTTGTTATCCATAATCAAAAACTGCCTAACGCACCGTTTAAAGCAGGTCTAACTTTCTGTTATATCCCGCAGACAGTGTATTCCTGTAATTAAAAAACACCTCTGGTGCAAACGCAAACGGCACTGAAAGGCATTTTATTGCATATTACTCTACTTCACAAGCATATTTTAACAAAGTCCTATAAAATCACCATATTCCCCAAATTATCTTTTGATATTAGCAAATCAAAATATTAGACCAAACAGCGTTTTTTTGTTACCTTGGGGCTATGACAAAGAGGAAACGCCGAAAATCCGTTACGGTAGGTTTTATTGCACTGGGCTGTCCTAAAAACGTGGTCGATAGTGAAAAAATGCTGGCTGAAATCGCGCAGGCTGGTTTTCTCATAACAGCCGAGCCCGGCAGCGCCGATGTCGTTGTAATCAACACTTGCGGCTTCATTGCGCCGGCTAAAGACGAAGCCCTTGAGGCAATAAAACACGCTGTAAAATGCAAAATCACTGGCACAGTAAAAAAGGTAATTGTTGCCGGCTGTCTTTCGGAAAGATTAGGAGTCCGGTTACTTGAGCAAACAGATGGCATAGATGCTGTTGTCGGCCTTGCTCAGCGGGACAATATTGCCCGGATAATCAGAAAAACCCTTTTTTCAGAAACACCCAAAATTTATATCGACCAGTCACCGCATATAGTCAGCGACGACAGGGCCAGGTTGCTTATCACACCTTCCCACTGGGCATATCTTCGAATAAGCGAGGGCTGTGCACACAACTGCTCTTTTTGCACTATACCGGCAATCAGAGGCCCATTTAGAAGCAAACCTCTACAGCTTATCCTCGACGAAGCCGCTGAGTTGGCCTTGGCAGGAGTGGTCGAATTAAACATTATCGCACAGGACACGACTTACTGGGGCAGGGATATGAAAATAAAAAACGGGCTGAGCAAGCTGCTCAAAGAGCTTGAAAAAATCGAGCCCCTTAAATGGATTCGGCTGATGTATCTGTACCCAATGGGGATTGACGGGCAGCTAATCGAGACCGTCGCATCCAGCGAAAAAATCGTCAGCTACTTCGATATGCCAATCCAGCACATAAACGATAAAATCTTAAAGGATATGCACCGCAGCAATACCAAAAAGCGCATTTGTTCTCTTGTCGAGAAGCTGCGTTCTGCTATCGAAGAAGTTGTTCTGCGAACAACTATAATAGTCGGCTTTCCCGGCGAAACCGACTCACAATTTGAGGAGCTTGTTGAATTTGTCAAATGGGCCCGGTTTGATGCTCTCGGCTGTTTCAGGTACTATTGTGAATCGGGCACAGCCGCAGCCGAAATGCCCAACCAGGTTCCCGAACGGCTCAAAGAACAGCGAGCCGAAGAGTTAATGCTCACTCAGCAGAAAATTGCTTTTGCCAAAAACAAAACCCGAATAGGCACTAAACTTAGCTGCCTGGTTGACTCAGTCGATAGCGATGGCACCGCATGCGGGCGTTTCTATGGCCAGGCACCTGATATCGACAGTGTTTGTATAATAGAGGATTGTTCAGCAAGACCCGGGCAATTCATTGATGTTGAAGTAACAGCCGGTAAAGAATACGATTTGCTTGTACGGCAAATTTAGTATTGAATTATACTTGAGACAGAATTAAACTTTGAGTTATGCTAAAGCAAATTCCAAACATCCTGACTTTAGGCCGATTCGTTTTGACCGTCATCTTCCTGATTATGGTTCTGTATGCACCGCCGCGTTATGCCGCAGGAGAACTTGCCTTCCCCGATTTCCTTGATATTGCTTTTATCCTTTTTGTTGTCGCCGGCCTGACCGATGTAGTTGACGGCGCTATCGCAAGGAAACTAAAAGTTACCAGCAAATTCGGTAGAATGATTGACCCACTGGCCGACAAGGTCCTTGTCTGCGGCGCTTTTATCTGTTTTGCCATAATCGGCGAGCCCAAACTTTTCAGTCTCGGCCCGGCAGCTCTGGCTGTTATTCATTGGTTGGTAGTTGGGGTTGTCATTTTAAGGGAGGCCTATGTTACTGCTCTGCGGCATATCGCCGAAGCCAAAGGTATAAATTTTGCCGCTACTTTTTCCGGCAAGATAAAGATGTTTCTGCAGTCCTTTGCCATCGGAACAGTGGTAATAAAAATGGCCCACGTCCAAACGGCAGCGTGGGGACAATGGTTCACTACCGTGACATTCATTCTTATGCTCATAGTTACTGTTGTTTCAGGTATAAGAGCCACGCAGCGAAGCTGCTGGAAAGAGGCAGCAGGGCCGGTGGAAAATTGATTGATTCGGCACCATCCCCAAGCGTGGCACGGGCATCCTGCCCGTGATTACTATATTATTTACTCACCTGGAAGACCGTGTCACGTTACGCTTGAGGTTGCCGCCCATCAAATTAGATGTTAAAGAGAGTACGAGGAGTAGAATATGAAATATCAATCGCGATGTACTATGAAGAGGATGGTCTTCTTCGCGGCATTTTTGATAAATGCAAGCCCGGCAGCACAACCAACCGATACAGAAAAAGAGGAATTTATGCCGCCCGTCGGTGAAGGAAAGACCTGGAAGTTGACCTGGAGTGATGAGTTCAACGGCACAAAGCTCGACAAGTCCAAATAGGAAATCCTCGGCGACTGGAAACGGCGAGATGGTTAATGGGTTAGAGAGGATTCCTATCTTGACGGCAAAGGCAATCTCATAATCCGTACAAAAAAGGATGGCGACCGTTATACCAGCGGGGCAATACGAACCAGGAACAGATTTGAGCATAAGTTCGGCTATTGGCTCTGTCGGTGCAAATTTCCCGAACAGGTGGGGCACTGGCTGGCATTTTGGCTTCATGCAGACAGCGTTGGTAAAGTAGGAAACCAAGGCAGAGACGGCACAGAAATAGATATTATGGAAAGACCCTGGCTCGAAGATAAGATAACACAGAACTTACACTGGGACGGCTATGGTGCCGCCCACAAAAACGCAGGAGGAAAGATCAGCACGATACCGGGTATCAGCGAAGGCTTTCACACGTTCGGTTTGCACTGGAAGTCTGATGAATACGTTTTCTACGTGGATGGCAAAGAAACCTGGCGCACTAATGCAGGAGGCGTCTCACAGGTGCCCCAGTATATAAAACTAACCGAGGAGATCGGGAAATGGGGTGGTGATATAAAAAAAGCAAATCTTCCTGATTATTTTTTAGCCGATTATGTGCGTGTATATGACGCGGTCGAGCAGAGCGGGAAAACGGGACAGAAAGAGCTGATTCGCAAGGCAGCTAACGTCAGGCCTTCAGCACGGCAGCTTGCCTGGCAGCAGCTGGAGTTTATTGCTTTCATCCACTTCACCATCAACACATTCACGGACAAAGAATGGGGCGATGGGACGGAAGAGCCTTCTATTTTTAATCCTACTCAGCTCGACACTCGACAGTGGGCAAAAGTTTGTAAAGACGCGGGTATGAAAATGATAATCCTTAGTGCAAAGCACCATGATGGTTTTTGTCTTTGGCCGAGTAAATACACCGAATGCTCGGTAAAAAACAGTCCGTGGAGGAACGGCAAAGGCGATGTAGTGCGCGAATTAGCTGACGCCTGCCGGCAGGCAGGGCTGAAGCTGGGTCTCTATCTGTCGCCCTGGGACCGTCACGAACCGACTTACGGCAATACGGTTAGATACAACAAGTTCTATAAAAACCAGTTGCGTGAGCTATTGACGAATTACGGCGATGTTGCCGAGGTCTGGTTTGACGGTGCCAAAGGCAAAGACGCCAAAGATATGGTCTATGACTGGAATGGCTATTATGCGATTGTACGTGAACTGCAGCCTGATGCGGTTATCTTTAACGGTCTTGATATTCGGTGGGTCGGTAATGAGAACGGTTATGCTCGTGAAAGTGAGTGGAGCGTTATGAACAGGAACGCTGCTTCTTTCGGTTTTATAAATCCGCGTCAGAAGGATTTGGGCAGTCTTAAAGCGCTTGGTGACGGCCAGAACCTGATATGGTATCCGGCCGAAACGGATGTATCAATTCGGCCGGTCTGGTTTTACCATGCAAGCCAGGACGACAAGGTCAAATCGCTCGAGAAGCTGCTCGGTATCTACTATATTTCCGTTGGCCGAAATACCGTTTTGCTGATGAATCTTCCGCCGGGCCGCCGCGGTCTCATCCACGAGAATGACGTTCAACGGTTGCGCGAACTGCGCAAAGTGCTTGATGCAACCTTCAAGCGTAACCTTGCCTTGGGCGCCGCGGCTAAAGCCTCTTGTGTGCGCAGCGGCAATCTTAAGTACGGAGCGGATAAAATAGTCGATGGTAACAAAGATACGTACTGGAGCAGTGATGAAGGGACAACGGGTGCTACGCTCGAATTTGACATAGGTAAACAATGTACGTTTAACGTCGCGGAATTAGCTGAGTATATTAAGGTTGGTCAAAGGGTCGAAGAATTCGTACTTGAAGCGTGGGATGGGACGAACTGGAAGGAATTTGCGCGAGGTACCACTATTGGTTACAAACGGCTGCTGTGGTTTGACGAGGTTACCGCCCGAAAGGTGCGAATCAGGATATTAGATTCTCGCGTATGCCCGACTATTTGCAACTTCGCTCTATTCTATGCCCCGTTGATTTAAACGATTGTCCGTAACTGAGAACGAGTCGATAAATTCGTCAGTAACTTCAAGGGGATTTAAGCCTATTTCGCCAAAAATCTCTTTTTCCAGCTTGTAGATTAGGGGGTCGATTTTAGCCGTGTTTATCCTGCTCTGGGCCGGACTTCCGTGTAAATGTACATTTCTTTTGTGTCCGTCCTGAAGCCGTTGTCTTAGCGGCACAATCTTATCGTGCATAACCCGCATATCTGCATAATAGACCAATTTTTCTTCCCAGGTATCCGGCCTTTCTTTTTCATCCAGCATCGCCATATATCTGTGTCTTTTTATCGTCAGGGCCACCTGCGGATACTTTTCTTTGAGAATATCATAAGCAGCGATTTCGTGGGAGGTGTTTTTGTATTTTTCCCTTAACTGCTGCCATTTCGATTTATCTTCTTTTGAAATAGTCTGGTTAAACCTGCTGTAATCCGGTTCTTTGAAATCGCAGACCCTCGCTATATCGTGCAGCAGAGATGCCTTCTCGGTCAGCTCGACGTTCACTGCTATGCCTTTTTCCTTTAATCTTTCAGCCAGAAAGACAGCTAATCTGCCGACGGCCAGACTATGCCTTAAGATATGTTCAGGAACATGATTTTCTTTGATTATCTTGAAACATTCCTGACGCGTTGGAAGATTATTTTGCATTTATTATCAACTCAGCCACTTTTTTGCCGGATTTAAGCATCCCGCCGAAAATCGGTCCCATTCTAGGCAGGTTATAGACGGCACATACAGACATACCTGTAACGTAAAGCCCCGGATAGACTTCACCGGTTTTCTCCACGACACCGGCTTCGGAAGCTTCTACATCCATAAAACCATCCTTTATCTTGTTTGGAAAAAGCTCCAGCTTTCTTTCTTTGAGCATCGCGACTAATTCGGCAGGGTGTCCCGTTGCGTCGATAAGATATTTCGAAGAAATGCAAAACGGGTCAACATGCAGACGCCCAAGCTTGATGGCCGTGTTGTTGACTACAACGCCTTCAACAGCGTCCGTTTTTAGAATAATATCTTCGGCCTCTGTTAAGTTGAAGATTTCTGCTCCTGCTTTTTTGGCTTTGTAGCCCAGGGCCGTTGCAAATTCTATTGCATCTGCTATGTACAGATTTTTTTCTTTTCGTGTAGTAACGTTAAGTTCGTCCAAAATTTCTTTTTCTTCAAAGACAACTATGCTGTAACCTGCGGCCCCCGCCCAGATTCCACCGCCTATTGAAAGTCTTTTTTCGAGCACTGCTGTTTTCACTCCTGCACTGCCGAGATAATATGCTGCGGTTAGACCGGCAGGGCCTGCGCCGACTATAACCACGTAATTTTCAAGATGCTCCAGCAGTTTTTTGTTATATTCTGTTATAATTGCCCGTGAAATATCAGTTTCCTTCATTTTTGTTCCCTTTCTTATTTCGAATTTAATAAAAAAGCACTCCTGTCAAAGGAGCGCTTAAATTTTTTATTATACGCCTTCCTTCGCAGGTCCTAACCCGAGCAGGTTCATAGGGTCACCTTGCATCAATCGAACTTACACCCAATTGGTGCCGGATTTCTCAGCTTTGTCCCGGTTTGAAAACCGGCACTTAGCTCCCCTGGCAAAACCAAATTGTACCTGACTATTATAATAGCTGCCCACATCTGCCACAAGGATTTTTTTATATATCCATTTGATAAATACACATAAAGCTGCCTTGACAGAACAAACTGCAATCGGTATCATATCAACAACAATCGTGTTTTAAGGACGGTTTAACTTATGTCAACTAAAGGATTTACGCATCTTCATCTGCATAGTCAGTACTCGCTCCTCGACGGCGCAATCAGCTTTGACAAGCTGCTCAAACGATGCAAAGAGCTCGGTATGGACGCCGTTGCAGTTACCGACCACGGCAATATGTTCGCAGCGGTGGAATTTTACACAAAAGCGCTGGCCGCTCATATAAGACCTATCATTGGCATTGAGGCGTATGTCGCTCCGGACAGCAGGTTTAACAAACAAAAAAGCTCCATAAGCGACGCTGCCTATCATTTGATACTTTTGGCCGAAAACAATACCGGCTATCGCAATCTTTTAAAGCTGGCAAGTATTGGCTATACCGAGGGTTTTTACTATCGGCCAAGAATCGATAAGGAAATCCTTGGCGAACTGAATGAAGGTTTAATTGCCACTTCAGCCTGTTTAAAGGGCGAGCTTGCGGCGCTTTTAGCCAGGGGTGATGAAACCGCCGCTACTGCTGCTGCTGAAAGTTTTATAAAAATATTCGGTACCGACAGGTTCTTCATCGAAATCCAGGACCACGGAGATGAAGACCCTAAAATCCATCGGGCGTTGATAAACCTTGCTGAAAAAATGGGTCTGGGGCTGATTTTGACCAACGACGTGCACTTCTTAAACGAAGACGATTTCGAAGCCCACAATTGTTTATGCTGCATAAGTACCGGCAAAAACGCCGACGACCCCGACAGGATGATTTACCCGAGAGATATTTTTCTAAAAAGTCCTGGGCAGATGCGGCAGCTTTTTGCCGATGTGCCCCAGGCCTGTGACAACACCCTGGCCATTGCAGAGCGATGTAATGTCGAGCTTGACTTAAAGAGTCGTCACGCCCCAAGCTTCAAACCCGCCAACGGTTCAACCGCAGAAAAATTCCTGACAAAGCTTTGTTATAAAAATGCCGAGAAAATCTACGGCCAAATTACCGACGAAATAAAAACCAGACTCGACAGGGAGCTGGACGTAATCGAATCAAAAGGCTTTGCCAGTTATTTTCTTATCGTATGGGACCTCTGCAGCTACGCCCACGAAAACAATATCCCGGTAGGCGCAAGGGGAAGTGCCGTAGGCACGCTTGTTGGATACTGCCTCGGTCTGTGCGATGTTGACCCAATAAAATACGATTTGCTGTTCGAGCGTTTTATGGACCCGCAGCGAAACGAGATGCCGGATGTCGATATCGACATCTGCCAGACCAGCCGACCAAGAGTCATCGACTACGTCCGCCAAAAGTACGGCCACGTCGCACAAATCATAACCTTTGGAAGGATGAAGGCCCGTGCCGTCATCCGTGACATCTGCAGGGTCAAAAACGTGCCCTTATCTGAGGCCGACAGATTGGCCAAGCTCGTTCCGGATTCTCTCGGCATTACGCTTGATAAGGCGCTCAAAACAGAGCCCAAGTTAAAGCAGGCTTATGAGCAAAGCGAACAAACCCGCGATGTTATCGATATCTGCAAACGCCTTGAAGGCCTTGCCCGTCATGCTTCCGTCCACGCAGCCGGCGTTGTTATTGCCGATGAGCCGCTGACAAATTTCATACCGCTTTACAAAGCGCCCGGCTCCGATGATGACGATATTGTAACCCAGTACGAAGGCCCAATGGTTGAAAAAGTCGGTCTGTTAAAAATGGATTTTCTCGGGCTAAAGACTCTCAGCGTTCTTGAACGTGCAAGAAGACTGGTCAGCGATATTCACGGCAAAGAGGTTGACCTGGAAAGAATCGACCTTGACGACCGAAATGTTTTTGAACTTTTCTCCAGTGGTAAAACAAAGGGTATTTTTCAGTTTGAGTCCGGCGGAATGCAGGACTTGCTGATGAAAATGAAGCCCGACAGAATCGAAGACCTCATTGCCGCCAATGCTCTGTACCGTCCGGGGCCTATGATACTAATCCCTGATTATATTGAGAGGAAACACGGCGAGGAATGGGACCTTCCGCACCCTGTTATGAAGGAAATCCTCGAAGAAACTTACGGCATTATGGTTTATCAGGAACAGGTTATGCGTATCTGTTTTTCACTGGGTGACATACCGCTTCGGGAGGCATATACCTTAATCAAGGCGATAAGCAAGAAGAAGGCCAGAACCATCGCAAAGGAGCGAGAAAGATTCATAACCGGCTGCACGAATAAAGGGCTGACGAAAAGCCAGGCCCAGCAGATTTTCGAACTTATCGAGCGTTTTGCCGGCTATGGCTTCAACAAAAGCCATTCGACCCGCTATGCCTTCATTGCCTACCAGACAGCTTATATGAAAGCCCATTGGCCAGTAGAATTTATGGCCGCCTTGCTGACTTATGAAATGGGCAGCACCGATAAGGTCGTTGACTATATCGCCGAATGCAGCCAAATGGGTATTGAGGTACTGGCGCCCGATATCAATGAAAGCGGCGTTGATTTCACTCCTCTTTATAAGGGACGCGGCGATGATAAAAATGGTGTAATACGTTTCGGCCTGGCCGCCGTAAAAGGGATTGGCGAAAAGGCCGTCGAACAAATCATCGCTGCCCGCGAAGAGGTCGGCCGATTTCACAGCTTGTTCCATTTATGTGAAAATGTCGATTTAAGGGCCGCTAACAAACAGGTCATCGAAGCGCTGATAAAAGCCGGCGCCTTTGACAAACTTGGCGGAAACCGTGCACAGATGATGGCAGGCCTCGAAAAGGCAATACAAATCGGCTCCGAATCCCAGGCCGACAGACAAAGCGGCCAAATGAGCTTCTTCGGACAGGCCTGCGAAGCTGAGTATTCAAAAGATGCACTGTCACTTCCAAATATTGCCCCCTGGCCGGAACCGCAAATGCTCGCCTTTGAAAAACAGGTGCTTGGTTTTTATGTTACCAGAAACCCGTTAAGCCATTGTGCCGAGATGATAAACTTTTATTCCACGCTCAACACTTCACAGTTGGCCGAATACAGCCAGGAGCGCGAAATCGTAATAGGCGGAATGATTACCAAGAAAAGATACCACCTGACAAGAAAGGGCAGAAATGCTGGCTCGAAAATGGCCGTTTTCGTACTCGAAGACCTTCAGGGTTCTGTCGAGGTGGTAACGTTCCCTGATGTGCTGAACAAATATACCGATTTGCTTATTGAGGACGCGGTCGTTTTTGTCAGGGGCCGGCTCGATTTCAGAAGGGAAAAACCCAACATCATTGCTTCCGAGTTGATTAAGCTGGACGAGGCCAGACAAAAGATTGCCGCAAGAATCCAGATAAACCTCAACGCAGAAAAAGTTACCAAAGAAAAGGTGGCGATGATAAAAAGCCTCTGCCAAAGCCACAAAGGCAGAAGCCCTGTTTACGTGGCGGTAACAACCAATAAAGGCAAAGTTTATGCAGCCGCCGACAGAGAGTTTTCCGTAAACCCCGACTTGGATTTCTGTAGAAAAATGAAACAATTAGTCGGAGATGATAATTTCCAGCTCGCAAGATAAGGTTATAAAATGTAATAATAAGGAATGTCACATTCAAAGTTGTAATTTTTAACAATTAAGAAGGGCAGCATTTTTGGATAACAGATTTTCAGGTAAATTTATTGTTCTTGACGGTCCGGATGGCTGTGGAAAGACCGCGCAGGCAGAGCGCCTGGCCCAATGGTTTGAGCAGCAGGGCGTTGCTGTTGAAATCTTTCGAGACCCCGGTGCTACCGCCATTGGTGAGAAGATTCGACAAATCCTGCTAAACCCCGAACATATTGCAATGAATACAGCAACAGAGGTATTACTTTATATGGCCGCAAGGGCACAGCTTTGGGTAGAAAAGATAGCACCCGCTTTGCAGGCGGACAAGTGCGTCGTGCTCGACAGATGGCTTTCGAGTACCTGTGCATACCAGGGGTATGCCGGTGGATTTGGTATAGATAGTGTCATAAAAATTGCAACCGATTCTCTCGAAAGGCCATGGCCCGACTTGACTATCATACTTGATGTTGACCTTGAAACCGGCTCAGCCAGACTAACCAGCCAGCCCGACAGAATGGAGCAAAAGGGTAACCAGTATCACCAAAGGGTAAGAGAGGGATTTTTAAGGCTTGCTAAGGAGCACAAAAATTTTGCCGTCGTCGATGCTATCACTGACATCGAAACCGTTTACAAAAAGGTGGTAAAAATCACCGAAGAAATGTTTTTATAGCTTTTGAATCTCTTTGCATTTACTGCAGCTAATCTAAATTATGTCACTTAAGGAAATATTTTGTCAGGACAAAGCAATAGGCATTTTGCAAAAGGCCTATGCCTGCGGCAGGATGCCGCACGCATACATCTTTTCCGGCCCCGAAGGCGTCGGAAAATTCAAGACTGCCCACGAACTGTCTAAATTGCTTCTTTGCAAAGAACCTGCTAAGGAAAGAAACAATTCAGAAGAATTTGCCGATAGTTGCGGCCGATGTGAATCCTGCAAATTGTTCGAGGCCGGCTCGCACCCCGACTTCAACCTTATCTACAAAGAACTGCTCGAATTTACAAAAGATAATAAAGGCAAAAAAACACCTGTCGATTTGCCTAAAGATGTTGTCAGGGAGTTTCTAATTGACAAAGTATCAACTCGCCCGACCCTCTCAAAAAGTAAGGTCTTTATCGTCAGCGAAGCCGAAAGGCTCAACAGCTTTTCTCAAAACTCACTGCTGAAGGTTTTGGAGGAACCGCCCGAATACTGCTTTGTTATCCTGTTGTGCACCCGGCTGGAAAAGCTCCTGCCAACCACCAAATCGAGGTGTCAGATAATACGTTTCGCACCGATTGACGAAGAAATAATAATCGACAAACTCAGAGAAACGGGCATCAGCCAAAAACAGGCCCAATACTTTGCACGCCTCGCAGCAGGAAGCTTAGGTACTGCCTGCCGCTGGGCAAATCTTGAACTGGCTGATGCTAATCTGTATCAAACAAAAAAGGATTTGGTCGCCTCTGTTGCGACTTCTGAATATGCCAACTCCCTGGAACTGGCACAGCGGTTTTTGGATGAAGGCAAGAACATTGCCGCAGTATGGGCAGAACTCGACGTTACTACCAGCAAAAAAGATATAAATCGAAGAACTTCCAAAACTCTCATCCGGATAGTCATATCGGTTCTGCATGATGCAATGAAACTTGGTATCGAAGATGATTATAAAAATATCGTCAATTTTGACCAGAAAGAAAAAATCAAAAAGATGGCCGAGCGCTTCGGACCAGAGCAGGCAGCGGAAAAAATCGACCAATGCTACGAAACACTGCGATGGATCGATGCCTCTGTAAATGAAAAACTGATTTTCGAACAACTCTTGTTAAGTCTTGCCGTTTTTGATACAATAAAGGTTTAGTGATGTCAGTATTGAAGTGTATATTAACTTAGGTAAGTGAAATGGCCAGGACCGCCTCAACAAAGCCAAGGCAGACAAAACACAAAAAATATATGTTGGTCCGTTACGGCCGAATGAATTTGCTCAGCTTCTTTGAGCACCACGAAACCAATATACCCAAGGTGCCTACTCGTGTTGTTGTAAAGACTAGCAAGGGCCTTGAGTTAGGCCATCTCGTAGGCCGGCTTTGCCCCTACAAGGCCGGCCAGTTCAGGTTAAGCCCCGAACAGGTAAAAAAATATTTTGACAACAGCGAGATTGAATTTGCCTCCAAACCCGAAGGTAGAGTTGTTCGATACGCCACGGGCGACGATATCAGCGAGGAAAGACACCTTAGAAAAATCGCAGAAGAAGAAATACAAACATGCAGACGCTTCATCAAAGAGCTGGACCTGCCGATGAAAATAGTCGATGCCGAACACATCTTTGGCGGGGAGCGAATCATCTTTTATTTTAAATCGGACGGAAGAGTAGATTTCCGGGAACTTGTAAAAAAAATCGCTCACGAATATCAAACAAGAATCGAGATGCACCAAATCGGCTCGCGGGACGAGGCAAAACTGCTTGGTGATGTAGAAAGCTGTGGACAGGAATGTTGCTGCAGAGGTTTCCTTAAAGCATTAAAACCCGTCAATATGAGAATGGCAAAGATGCAGAAGGCAACACTTGACCCTTCAAAAATCTCCGGCTATTGCGGCAGATTGAAGTGCTGCCTGCGATACGAAGACAAAACTTATATCGAACTCAAAAAAGCACTGCCGAAAAAGAACGCCAAAGTAAAAACCACATTCGGCGAGGGCAAAGTTGCAGATGTTCAGATTTTAACGCAGCTTGTTATGGTGGAACTTGGAGATGCAAGGAGAATCACCGTTCCCCTTGAGGAGCTTGAGATAATTGCGCCTCCGCCAAAAAAAGAAAAAGTAAAGGACGATACTCCGAAGGACAAAACGCCCGATGATGTGCCAAAAGAGGCCCAACAGCCCGACGCAACGCAGGACAATGAGCCGGCCGATGCTCCGGATGACAAAGGGCAAACCGATTCACCAAACAATAATAAACACGAACAAAAAAATAACAAAGTACAGTAATCATTAAAGGCCAGATATGCCTCGCAAAATCGTTGTAACTTCTGCTCTGCCTTATGCAAACGGCTCCATACATATAGGCCACCTCGTCGAATATCTCCAGACCGACATCTGGGTGCGCTTTCAGAAAATGTGCGGCAACCAATGTCTCTATTTCTGTGCTGATGACACTCACGGCACACCAATTATGATAAGCGCCAGGGCTGCCGGGGTAACACCCGAGCAGCTCATCGAACGAATGCACACCGAACACAAAACAGACTTCGATAGTTTTCACATCGAATTCGATAATTACTACTCGACGCATTCGCCGGAAAATAAAGCTTTTAGTGAGCAGATTTTCAAATCACTTAACGAAGCCGGCTCAATCGTCAGGCGGAACATCGGGCAGGCCTACTGCCAAAACTGCAAAATGGCACTGCCGGACAGATACATTCGAGGCGCCTGCCCGCGATGTGGAGCAGATGACCAGTATGGAGATTCCTGTGAAAACTGCAGTGCCACCTATCAGCCCACCGAGCTTATAAATCCGTATTGTGCAACCTGCAGGGCTGAACCGGTCCGGCAAACCTCCGAGCACTACTTTTTCAAACTTGCCGATTACGAAGAACAACTAAAAAACCTTATCGCAAAAGGATACACGCAGAAATCCGTCGCAAACAAACTTGACGAATGGTTCAATGTCGGCCTGAAGGACTGGGACATCTCCAGAGATGGGCCATATTTCGGTTTTAAAATACCCGGAGAGGAAAATAAATTTTTCTATGTCTGGCTCGATGCACCTATCGGCTATATGGCCTCGGCAAAAAACTACTGCGACAGAAACGGTCTCGATTTTGACGAACTCTGGAACAGCGGCCAATACGAACTTTATCATTTCATCGGCAAAGACATTATGTATTTTCACGCGCTGTTTTTCCCGGCGACCTTGATAGGAGCTGGCTTCAAGCCTGCTGACAAACTTTTTGTCCACGGCTTTTTGACCGTAAACGGCGAAAAAATGAGCAAATCACGAGGGACTTTCATAAAGGCGGCAACCTACCTCAAACATCTCAACCCGGAGACTTTGCGCTACTACTATGCCAGCAAGCTGACCAGCGGCATAGAAGATATTGACCTGAGCATTGAAGATTTTATCAACAAAAACAATTCCAATATTGTCGGCAAATTTGCAAACTTGGCCTCGCGCTCGGGTCCGATGCTGACCAAAAAACTCGATTCACAGCTCGGCCAACTGGATGAAGCCGGTGGCGAATTAATCAATAAGCTCGCCACCGTAAAAGAACAGATTATAGATAATTATGAGAATCTTAACTTTGCCGCTGTCGTGCGGGAAATTGTTACACTGGCCGACGAGGCAAATCGCTACGTCGAGCAGAACCAGCCTTGGGTAACTGCAAAAACCGACCTGGAGAAAACAAGGATAACTCTTACAGCCACGATTAATGCCGTACGAATCCTGACGATTTACCTCAAACCAATCCTGCCGAAATACGCCGAAAAGGTGGAAAAGTTTCTCAATGTTAACAAACTTTCATTCGCGGATGTCGAAACACCGCTTCAAAATCAAAAAATTAACAAGTTTGAAAGGTTATTTGATAGAATTGATATAAGTGAGGTCAATGCAATGATGGAAGAGAGTAAGGAAATCCAAAGCTCCGAACAGCAACAGAATCCCCAGGCCGAACCAATAGCGCCGGAATGCACCATTGAGGATTTTGCAAAGATTGATTTAAGAATTGCCCGCGTTACCACCGCCGACAAGGTAGAAGGTGCCGACAAACTATTGAAGTTGCAGTTGGATGTGGGCGGCCTGCAAAAAACCGTCCTGGCCGGCATCGCTCAGGCCTACGAACCCGAACAGCTCATCGGCAAAATCGTAGTCTATCTGGCCAACCTAAAACCCAGAAAGATGAGATTCGGACTTTCAGAAGGTATGATTCTGGCATCAGGCACCGGAGGAAAAGATATCTTTATGCTGACTGCAGACCAGGGAACAAAACCTGGACAAAGAGTTTCTTAGAAACCTGATATCTTTGGCGTAAAAAGATGAAGAAAAAGCTCGAACAAATTGCAAGAGAGGACGGCCGATTCAACCCACAGGCAATACTTTTCGTTTATGAGGGACTCGGCTATACTACAAAAAAAATCACCGAAAAGCCAAGTCACGTTACAGGCCAGAAATTGTGTGAGGGACTTAGAAAACTGGCCATCAAAAAATGGGGAAGACTGGCAATGCTCGTATTAAATAACTGGGGCATAAAAAACACCTCTGATTTCGGAGAAATAGTTTATCTGATGATAAAGAATAAATGGATGAGTGCTCAGCCGACCGATTCACCTGAAGACTTCAACGAAATTTACGATTTCAAAACCATCTTCAAAGACCGGTTCAAATTTTAAAACGTTACCTTGAGCCGGCTGGCTGATTGAGGTTTATCTGCGGAATTTTGCCAGCTGCTCTCTAATGTCACCTGATACAAAATTGGCCAGTTCGAATCGCTCCCACCCTAATTTTTCCCAGAATTTGACCGCTTCCCTGTTACTGCTGAAAACAAAAACATGGCAATGGTTAATGCCCCGGCCTTTCAAAGCCGCCAGACCGCGCTCGGCAAGAGCCCGGCCGAGTCCCTGACGCTGATAATCCTTCTTTGTCGCAAGGTGATACATATATCCTCTTCTGCCGTCATGGCCGCAAAGGACCGCCCCAACGAGATGGTCACCATCGAAGGCCGCAAAGCTCAGTCCCGGGTTACGGCTGAGAAATCGCGAGATATTTTTCTTCGAATCATCATGACTCAATCCCACACCCTCAAAGCCCCGCCACAGGGCCACGACCTGCTCGTAATGTTCGATAGTCATCTCTTCAATTCGAATATTCATAGCCAAAAATCAAACCTCCAGACGAAACTATTTAAGCCAAAGCAGCATACTAAAGACAAGACAAGTAATTAGCAATCAAATAATCCAATGACTTTGCAGCTATAATACAAAAGGCCGAACAAAAAACGCTCTACCTTGAGTTGTTCAAAGGTTAATACAGCATATCACCTCGTTGGGGATTCTATTGTAGGTTGTAGTACAACTTCGATCGATTTTAGTATAAAGAAAATGAATTTTTTCCACTGCGTTTTACTCTGCAGGTGGATAATGCGGCCTCCCTGCTTAAAAAGAAGTAAAAAAGCTGTTCAAAACTATTCCCGCCTCAGCCGCGCCCCCTAACTATTCTATGCATGGCACACCTGCAAGATTGCCTGATTTCCCAGACTTCGCGTTAAACGGCTCTCTTTTTCCTTCCCACAGCGGCGATATATATAACAAACTTTTCTTTGCCGTCCAGACCCAGAAGCTTGTTCATTATATCATCATCGAAAGCTCCGATTGCACAAACGCCGCAGCCAACCGATTCGGCGGCCAGATACAGATTTTGGCACACATGCCCGGCATCCAGCATAACATACCGGTATCCTCTTTCGCCGTAACGCCACGTCATTCTCTCGACAACACAGACCCAGATAAAAGTAACGGCACCTTCTTTAACAAACTCCTGTCCCAGACAGCCGTATGTAACTTTGTCAAAAATCCCATCACTTTTTATAAACTCCTGAATCTTATGTTTTAAAGCAAGATACCTGTAGAGGCCGGGCCTTAATCCATCGATATTATTAACCAATAGAAAGGTCTCCAGTGAATGTCTGGCGCCGGCGGAAGGTACTGTCCTGAAAGTGTGGATATCACCGACCCTCTCTTTAACACCCTGAGTACACCACAGCAGATACGAAAGCTCTTCTTTTGAAATAGCCACATCGTGATATTCTCTGACGCTTGAGCGTCCGTCGATTAATTTCTTTATTGCCGAATCAATTCCGTTCGGGTCGGGTAAATCAAATTTTTCCCCATCTTTGTCAAAAACCGCCTCCAGGGCCGGCGGTCCAATTCCTCTTTGCTGCTTCGATGGCCCAAAATATTTATATTTGGTTTTCTCAATAAATTCTGCTCCGACTCCCGTACTCATATCAGATTACCCCCTTTCTCAGCTATGTTTTTTCCAATATCGGCCATTTCACCTTTTAGTCGCTCGAAAAGATAGCTTACTATCAAAATATCGACTTTAATAGTACCACTGAACCAGCTCAAAAGATAGTTTTTTAATATTCAACCAACTTTTTACAGCAGAAATTAAAAAATCGCCTAAACCCTAAAATTTTTATTGCAGTCCAAATAAGATGTCGGCATAATAAAGGGTTTGGAATTTCACAGACGCAGTAAAGGAATATAAATGGGACCTGTATTAAATGATTTGGTAAAACTTCAGAGCGTCGAAAATCAGTTGCGGGCTGTAAAAGCAAAACTTACAAGGTGCCGAAGAAATGTAGTTATACAGGAAAACCACGTTAGAAGTCTCGCAAACAGTCACGAAGCCAAAAAGGAAGAGATTCAATTAACCAAAGTCCAGTCCGACCGTCTTGAGTTGGAACTCAAAACCAGAGACGAACAGATAGCCCGATTGAGGGCCTCGCTAAACGCCGCAAAAACAAACAAGGAATATGCCGCAGTCCTCACACAGCTCAATACCACCAAGGCCGACAATTCAAAAATCGAAACCCAGATATTGGAATTGCTCAAAGATATTGAGACCGACGAGGCCGAGTGTGAAAAAATTCAAGAGCAGATAAATGAGCAGAAAAATATACTCGAGCAGACCAGAAAAGATGCTGAACTGATGGCGGCAAAGTATGAGACCCAAATTGAGGAAATCCAGACCTACTGGGAAGAGGCCGCAAGGAACATACCACCTGAATCGCTGAATATATTCAAAAGGGTCGCTGAGACTTACGACGGCGAAGCCATGGCGGTGGTCGATACACAGGAAGGCAAAACAGCAACGTATAGCTGCGGTGGCTGTTTTATGGGAATCACCGCCGAATCCGTCAATCTGCTTATGACAAAAGACGACATAATCCGATGTCCAAACTGCACAAGAATACTTGTCCTTAGCAGTTCACAGGAGTAAGATTACCTGTATGTCTCTTCCATTAACCAATAGTCAGAAATCAATATTTATCCTGAACTTAACCTGCCTTGAGCCAAACGTAGCCGGGTCGAAGGGTTGAAGGAATTGATTTGAAAGGGCTCTAACATTGAAGCAAAAGCTTGATCAAATCATCATTTACACTGATGGCGGCAGTCGCGGAAACCCAGGCCCTGCCGCTGCCGGCTTTATCTTAAACGATACCGCCGGAACTCAACTGCAGGCAAAGGCCTTTTTCCTCGGCCGGACCACAAACAACGTGGCCGAATACACCGCAGTCTGTAAAGCCCTCGAAGCTGCAGACAAGATAGGCGCCGAAAGTCTGACCGTTTTTACCGACAGTGAACTGCTCACAAAGCAGCTTAATGGTCAATACAAGGTTAAAAGTGACAACATAAAACCCATTTTCCGGCAAACCCTTCAACTCCTTGGAAAATTCAAAAGCTGCGTGATTCAACACATTTCAAGAGAGCAAAACAAACAAGCCGACAGTCTCGTAAACAGGGCCTTGAATCTCGAACAGGACATTGATGCTGCAGGCGACCTGGAACAAAGTACCCAAACGCTCTGTGAGCGGCAGGCGGCGAGCGGTGAAAAACCTATTCGACTGGGCGTTTTAATCAGCGGTGGCGGCACAACATTAATGAACATTCTCGAATACATTGAGCAGGGCCGACTGAACGCACAGGTCGTTCTAGTAATATGTTCTCGCTCGAAAGTAGCAGGCGTCGAAAGAGCAAAAACTGCCGGACTGAAAGTAACAATAATCCGCAAAAAAGACCACTCGGACATCGATGAATTCAGTAGCCGTATCGAAAACGAACTCGCCTCAGCATATGTTGACCTTGTCGTACAGGGAGGCTGGCTTTGCCTCTGGAAAATACCCGCCCGCTATCGTAATCGTGTTATGAACATACACCCTGCTTTGCTGCCGAGTTTCGGTGGACAGGGTATGTGGGGACATTATGTGCACGAGGCCGTCTTAAGAGCCGGCTGTAAGGTAAGCGGCTGCACGGTTCATTTCTGTTCAAACGAATATGATAAAGGACCTATTATCGTACAACGGACATGCCTTGTTGAAGAAGATGATACACACGAAACACTCGCATCAAGGGTCTTTCAGCAGGAATGCATCGCTTACCCGCAGGCAATAAAGCTCTTTGCAGAAGGGAAGTTATCTGTCCGGGACAACAAAGTAAAAATAAAAGAATAATCGCCTCTGTCGCGCAAAAGAGTTTTGATGTGTTACGATTTATGCAACGCGAAATATGAACAAACGGCAAAAGGACATCTTAACAAACATTATAACAGTCCTGGTCATCACAGCCATTGCAGTTGTGGCGATGATTAACTTCAAGGATTGGGTCAACCGCTCCGAAGCGATGCGCGCGATGGAACAGCTTAGCCGCGAGACACTTCGCTACCGAAAGGCCAACGGCTCACTGCCTCCTGAATCTTACATCGATAGTATCAAGGAAAAACTGCAGGGTTCTGCTCGGCTTGGAAAAGTGCACTACAGAGCCTTATGGATAGACTCGAAATCCCCACCAGATACCATTCTGGCTTATACTGAAAAACACTACCACTCATTACTCTTCCACTCGGGTTTCATCGTAGTCAGACTGGATGGAACAGTACAATGGATGGACAGACAAACATTCATATCCATTTTGGAACAGCAGCAAAGTCCGATGGAGAAAGAAATGCTTTTGGAATAAAGGGCGGCGTTTCAGTTTGTCGGCCATCACCACAACTCAAGCCATAGCTTAATGCACGTAATCACGAACAAACCATTGCTGCTGCTATTGTGATTTTGCGACGGCCTGTTTACTTTCTTTAGGCTCAGCTACCTTAACACCCTCAAACTTCAGGTGTTCTTCGTCCTGCACATCAATCTTGATAAGGTTTTTGTCTTTAAATTCGCCTCGCAGCACAGCTTCTGATAACGGGTCTTCGATATAATGCTCGATGGCTCTTCGCAAAGGCCTGGCGCCGAAT
>Ga0180432_10000633_pt1 | contig 58414 bp, 46 predicted proteins | sample SS_ome_10_FD_132414 | JGI IMG/M metagenome (GOLD analysis project Ga0180432, IMG submission 132414) | Hypersaline lake sediment archaeal communities from the Salton Sea, California, USA - SS_1_MS_2 metaG | ecosystem: Environmental > Aquatic > Non-marine Saline and Alkaline > Hypersaline >... | reverse complement strand
TCGCCGACGCTGCACAGGCTGCTTTCGGGCTCAGCATCACCCCGGAAGAGGCCGTAGCACAGATGGAAGAGGCTGCCTCCAAGTAGAATAGCAGCCAATAACGACTGATGCCCGGGGCGGCCGACGGCTGGCGTCGCCCGTCGATCGCCCCGGGCGATACACCTGACAGGTCTTGGGAACTCGACTCGCATCACCAGATCCGTTCCCTCGACACTTTGGCAAGCAGTCCAGAAAGACCCAAGCACCATAGGCTGGTGAAGTCTGCTCTGAATTCGCGAATGCACTGCTGATTCTCGTCTGACGACCAAGCACGGATCTCTACCTGCAAGTTGACCCTCCGAAGAGGATGTTCAGCCGAAACGAGGCCGATGGACCAATGACCAAGAGGAACGAGGTACCCAAGGACAGGACCAAGTCGGATCATCCGATATTGGTGGCTTTCTTCTTAGCACCGGCGTTCATCTTCACCATAGTCTTCATTGCCTATCCTGCCATCATGTCGGCCTACTACAGTCTGTACGAATGGAGAGGAATATCGGAAGCACGAACATTCGTAGGGCTGGAGAACTGGCAGCAGTTATTCTCCGACAGTATCATCTGGGATTGCATCGTGCACAATCTCGCCCTGGCCGCCGTGGCCGTGTTCATCGAGATCCCACTTGCCTTCGCCATCGCTATCCTTCTGGCTCGGACCAAGGTCCTGGGTCGGAAGCTATACAGAACGGCGTACTTCTTCCCGGTGGTGCTTTCAGTAACGGTGGTGGGGTTGCTGTGGTCCTGGGTCTACAACCCCCAGTATGGCCTGCTGAACGCAGGCCTTCGAGCAATTGGACTGGATCAGTTGGCCAAACCGTGGCTGGGTGACACCAATCTGGTCCTGCCAGCAGTGCTTCTAGTCTCCATCTGGAGGTTCAGCGGCTTCTACCTGGTAGTCTTCACGGCTGCACTGGAGTCCGTACCCCAGGACATCTACGACGTCGCCTCACTGGACGGGACCAAGCTGTGGCAATTGGGGCTGTACGTACTCTTGCCTATGCTGAGGGATGTCATCGTAGTCGCCATTGCGATAGCCATCACGAACTCGATCAAACGCTTCGACCTTATGTATGTCATGACGATGGGTGGTCCCGTACATGCCAGCGAATTGCTGGCTACCTACATGTACAAGAATGCCTTCCTATCATTCGACATGGGCTACGCCAGCACAATCGCCTTCTTCCTCTTTGCTCTGACCCTTGCCTTGGTGGTCACTCAGATGCAGACCACCAAACGCGACGAAGCGATCGAGTTCTGACGCTGACAGGAGGGCACATTGACAGCAAGACCCGAAGTATCTCATCCCGCGACTGAGAAGAGAAACGCAAGGCCTCTCGCGAAGAAGCTGCTGTTGTGGCTTCCTGTGAACGCGCTCTTCCTGGTGCTATTGATTCTCGCTCTCTATCCTTTCGTCTGGTTGGGGCTTACCTCCCTGCGCACCAATGCCGAACTCTACGCCAATACGTGGGGCCTTCCGAGCAGTCTGAACTTCGACAACTTCGTGAAAGTCTGGGAGACCAGCCCAATCCCTACCTACTTCTTGAATAGTCTAATCGTCTCCGCCAGCTCGACATTTCTGATTCTCATGGTCTCTTCGATGGCGGCCTATGCCTTCTCCAAACTCAGGTTCAGAGGAAGCAATGCGATGTTCTACGCCCTGCTTGCCTTCTACTTCATACCCCCCCACATTGCTCTGGTCCCTCTCTTCTTTGTGTTGAAGGCCCTTCACCTAGGGAACACCTATCTTGTGCTCATCGGCCCGTACGTAGCCTTCGCGGTGCCTTTCTCCACGCTGCTCATCCGGGGCTTCATGCTCAGCGTCCCGGGCGAACTGATCAACGCCGCTCGAATAGATGGTTGCTCGAAGATCGGCATCTATTACAGGATCATGCTGCCCCTCTCCAAGCCGGTACTGGCCGTGGTGACCGTGTTTCAGTTCCTTTGCTGCTGGAATGAGTATCTCTTTGCCTTGGTGTTCATCCATAAGAGGGCGATGAAGACTCTGCCCGTGGGCTTGATGGACTTCGAGGGGGAGTTCCACACCGATTGGACTGCCAGGGCCGCAGGCCTCGTAATTGCGACCATCCCGATCGCGATCGTGTATCTCGTCTTTCAGCGACAGATAATGCAGGGCATGACGGCCGGCGCACTGAAGGGATAAGACCATCCTGGCAATTGGAATGCCTGATCGGCCCGGACGAAGCTGTCTGGTAGTAGGTGCGCTGTCTCTCATCGGAACTCTGACTGAGAGACGGAGTGGCCCTTTGCAGGCCAGGGGAATGAGGCGCAACGATGACGAATCCACTATTGAAACAGCCAGAGCCGGATTTCGAAGAGCTGGCGAAGGTGCTGAGAGGCGAGCACAGGCCCCAACGGGTGCACTCGGTAGAGCTACGCATAGATCCGGAAGTGTTGCAGGTGATCTGCGAACGCTATCTTGGTGAACCATGGATTGCCTGGGATCGGCTCTCAGGAGAGCCGCCCGTAGAGGCTCACTTCAGGCAGTTCGTTACGCTGTACTACCGACTGGGGTACAGCTCCGTGCCGGCCGTGGTGGTTTGGGCTCACCATCCTCGTCGACGATGGAATCAGACACAAGATGGGGCGCAACTCTCGCGAGGCGAGCGGGCTTGGGCGACCGAAGGGCGTGGCCTCATCTCCTCTTGGGAGGACTTCGATCAGTTCCCCTGGGATGACATCAGACCCGATCTCAGATCCTTGGAGACCGAAGCCCGGTATCTCCCGGATGGCATGAAGATGACCGTGATGGCCATCTCCTTCGAGCATGTATTGGAGACGCTGCTTGGATACGAAGGGCTATTCTACATGCTATACGATGAGCCTGACCTGGTGTCTCAGGTCTTTGCTCGTTGGGGACAGAAAGTCTACGACTACTATCAGTCTGTCATTGACTCGGACGAAGTAGGTGCCATCTTCCACGCCGGAGATCTGGGGTTCAAGACATCAACGTTCCTCTCTCGCGATCTCTTGCGTCAGCATGTGTTTCCCTGGACGAAGAAGTACTCTGCGCTGGCCCATGAGCATGGCAAGATGTTTTGGCTCCATTGTTGCGGCAACATCTACGATGGAGGAGTGATCGAAGATCTCATCGAGTACGTGGAGATCGACGCTCTGCATTCCTTCCAGGACGAGATTCTGCCCGTGAGCGATTTCAAGGCTCGCTACGGCGATCGAGTAGCTACGCTGGGTGGGGTGGACGTAGACAAACTGGCTCGCTTGGACGAGGCGAGCTTGCGCAAGTACATTCGGAGCATCCTGGCGAGCTGCATGCCAGGGGGACGTTTTGCGCTGTCGAGCGGGAACACGATCACCAACTATGTTCCACTGCAGAACTACTGCACCATGCTGGAGGAAAGCAGGCGATGGCAGATCTGAGGTTCTTCCCTGCGGTGGCCGCATCCTTCGGCCAGGGACTACTGGGATGATACTGCGCCTGCCAGGACTCATGCCAGGCCAGGCATGGGCCAAGTCCCTGAAGAGGACAACGATCGGCAGGCAAAAAACACGGAACTGGGCCCAGAACGCACTGACCGCCTGGTGAGTATGATCCGGCGCTTGGGCAGACCCGCCCGGCACCTCATCTAGGTCATAGGCATGGGCCTGGACTACGTGTTCGATCTACCTGAACTTGGGCCGGAAGTCACTCTCGTCACCAGGGACTGGGCAAGCACTCACTTTGAGGATCTCGAAGATCCCTCCATCGGCGGCCGTCGCGTCTAGGCAAGGGCCGCTGATATTCCCAAGGTTGGACAAGCACGACTGCCACCGGACGTGGAGACCGTTCGGTCGCCGGCTCATAGCTCTCTGGGATTCTGGCATGCCGTGATCTGCGATCCCAACAGCGTCGTCATCGAGTTCTTCGAGTCCTGCCACAGGCATTGGCCATCAACCTGGCGAACGCCGAGTGGGGAAGGCGGCGCTCGGCCGATCACTCCATCGGCAGACTCCTTCACCGTACGTGAGATTCACGCGCAGCTTGTGTGCTGACTGATTCTTATCTTGAGGTCGATGGGAGGTAATCTGTGTCTGTGTCATCAGTTGTGCCCGATCATAGCGTCAGCCATCGCGAGGGTGCCTTTCTGATCGATGGCAATCCAAGTTTCATCTTCAGTGGTGAGATGCATCTGTTTCGCGTTTTGCCTGAGCAGTGGCCCGATCGGCTGCTCAAGATGCGGCGTTGCTACTTGAACACGATGGGTGCCTATCTTGCCTGGAACTGGCACGAACCCAAGCCAGGGCAATTCGACTTCTCTGGCCCGAAAGACCTGAACCACTTCTTGTCTTTGGCGGAACAGATCGGTCTCAAGGTCTTCATTCGGCCCGGACCCTTCATCTGCGCGGAATGGGACTACGGCGCGCTCCCGGCCTGGCTGTTGCAGGAAGGATGCGAGGTTCGCACTACTGAGAAGAGCTATATGGGCTTCGTCCGCCGCTGGTACAAGAAGGTCAATGCCATTCTGCAGAAGCATCTACACACACAGGGCGGGGGCATCATTCTCTATCAGATCGAGAACGAAGACTGGTGGAGCGATGTGCCCTACGCACTGCGATTGCTGCAGATGGTGCGCGAGGATGGCATCGACGTGCCTATCACCGTCAATGAGAACCCAGGCGCGCGCGGCACGGAGCTCATCGACACTCTCGACGACTATCCGCTGCCTTGGCACCCCAACCATCCATACATGTTTGTGCCGGAGGGAGTAGAGTTCAAACTCAAGAAACTCCACCGTACCCAACCGGACAAGCCGATGATGTATTCTGAGTTCGAGAGTGGTTGGTTCACCCTCTTCGGTCATGACTTGCCCAGTTGTCGCATCGGTGAGATCTCACCGGCATGGGTGGATGCCCTGATCAAGACAGTAATCGGTATGGGCATCAATGCCCTCAACAACTACATGTTCTGCGGCGGGACGAACTTCGCCTACAACCAGGCACGTCCCAACACCAGTAGCCACGACTGGATGGCTCCTGTTGGTGAATGGGGACAACTGGCACCTCACTACTACGTGTTGCGGCGCATGGGGGGGTTCCTCGAGACCCTCGGGTCGCAGCTTGCCGTGTGCCAGCCCAAACACGATCTGACGGACGGCGACGGAGAGGACGTATCGGTCTTCAAACGCCGGGGGGAGCGCTCTGTCTTTCTGTTCCCACGCAACATCGGGGCGTCATCCGCAGAGCTGCGTTTTCACGTCACCCTTCCCGACTCAGGAGAGTCGCTCGTCTTTCCCTCGCACGGAGGCTACTATCTCGCAGCCCATTCCGCGGCCGTTCTGCCGGTCAATGTGGAACTCACTCCCGGTGGTCCCACCCTGCTCTATTCCACCTCGCAACTATTCCGTGTCTATGGTTCAGAGAACGAGATCACAGTCGTACTCTACGAACGGCCAGGTTTTTGCGGGGAGGTGGTACTGGCTCTCGGTTCCTCGGACGTTCCGATGGAGATATCCGGGCCGGCTCGTCACGAATGGTTAGATGGCAACCGCCTCTATCTTGGTTTCACCCATCTACAAGAAACGCAAGTGATCCGCGCTCACGGAGAGCATCCGATAACGTTGATTCTCACCACGCCGGACAAGGCTGGACGAACCTGGGAAGTGGCTACTGAGGCCGGTACCTTGCCACTGGTCTCGAATCTCTGCCTCATGCGCAGTGCCCAGGTTGAACATGGACGCATTGTCGTCCAGGCAGACGTGGAGCCAGATACAGCCGTAGAGATCGAGCTCCCGTATTCGCAGGTTCCAGGACAGGTGTTGTTGGACGGGGAGGAACTGTCCATCGACTGTGATCAGGCCAATCGCATAGCCAGGTTTGGTTGGTCCGAAGCGGCTGCTCCGGCAGTAGAACAGGACCTGGGCGGATCATGGAAACTGAAACGGGAATCCCTGCCATTACTGAGCGACGGAGCATGGAAGCCCTACAGCCCCTGGGCTTCCGCAGAGCAATCAGGCTACTACGACAATGGCTACCTGTGGTATGGGACGACCTTTCGGGCACCGGCTGGCGAAGGCCCACTGCATCTGCTGCTGACTCGCTACCAGGATGAAGCGACTGTCTACGTCAACGGCCGGCACGCTGGCTGCGGACGTCAACGTCTGGAGTTGGAGGTGTCTCGGTTGGTGCACCGCAACGAGCTGAATACGCTCCTGGTTTGCGTGGAGGTCCAGGGGCGAGATTCCTGGGTAGCAGGGGATGACCACTGCGGCTTGATTGGCCCGGTCGTTCTGTACCAAGACCTGGAAAGCATACCGCTAACCCTGTGGAAGCGACGTGAGATGCCTCGCTGCGAAGAGTTCAGTCTGAGATCTGCTCCGCCACAGGCTTTGCCCGGGTATGACGACGAGGAATGGGACGATTGCCTGGTCCAGGCGGGTTGGGACAGCCAGATCCATGGACGCTGGCGGGCCAAGCACTTCCTGTGGTATCGGACCACAGTCAGGGTGCCCGCGGGTTGGCAGGGCAAGAGGATCTGGCTCGACGTGGGTACGGCGCGGGACATGATCTGGGCCTACGTGGACGGCGAACTGGCCGGCAAGGTCACCATGTTCAGACGACAGGGACGAGATGAGTTTGGCATCGACCTAAGCAGCCATGTCCAGCCCGGTCGAGAGGCGGTGCTAGCTTGCTGCGTGCTAGGCAAGTGGACTGGCCGCAAGGGCTTCCATCGGTACGTGCGACTGTGCGCTGTCGACGATCTGCTCGCGGAGCCATGGCTGATCCGTGATCAACTGGAAGGCCAGCGTCAAGGTGTGGCGGAGCCAGACTACGACGATACAGCCTGGCCGGAGGTCGCTCTCCCTGGCGCCATCGTGGAAGAGGATGTTGCGGAGGGGGTATGGTGGCTTCGCAAACACTTCGAGTGGACCCCGCCATCGGGCTGGGAGATCCCCCTGGGCCTAGCTCTGGAAGGCTTGAACTGCAAGGCTCTGATCTACTTGAATGGACAGCTTGTGGGGCGCCACAGCCCTGCTGGCCCACAGACCGTGTTCCTTCTGCCTGCTCCCTGGCTCAGGCAGCACAACCAAATAGCCTTGGCATTGGATGCCGAGGGGCAGCGATGCCAGGTCGACTCTATTGGCATTGTGGCTCGCTTCCCGGTTCGCCGAAGGCGGCTCGAAATCGAGCTCAATGCCCTGCAATGACCGGAGTCCTCGCCGGAGAAGCTCCGTCCGAATCCGGCCATCGTTGAACTGGTGAGAGACTGGCACGAGCGGGGCAAGGTCTGCACCGGCATCTGCCACCGAGACCAGATGCTCATCTCTGCGGGGTTTGTCTCGGGGCGCCGGGCCACATCGCCGTGGGGCATGCTGGGCGACCTGCGGGCAGTGGGCGTCAGGTGCGATCCGGTCGAGCGGGTCGTCCGCGACGAGAATGCAATCATGGGCATCTTTCCACCCGGACCTGCCTGCTTTGTGGCGGTTGGTGCTCCGGGCGTTCGCTGACATCGAGAGACGCGAATTGCCGCCAGGGCATCCGAACCGACTCCAGGGAAGGCGCCTGGCCATCGTGGTCCATGGAGCCTCCGACAGCGTCCAGACCTGCCAGCGGCGCTACCGCATCGAGGAACAAGGAGGAGTTGGACGGGATCCTGCTCCCAGGTGGGCTGGGCACGTGGATGATTCGTGGTCATCCAGGACTGCATCAGCTTGCCGGTGGGGGCCATTGGGCGGGGCCCGAAGACACTTCTGAGCACCGGCCTACCGGAGCAACGCACGATCACCTCTGCGCCGGAGATGCGCGACGGTCTTCGCCAAAGGGGCATCAATGTGGAGGATGCCCCTTTGGCTCGAGACGGCAACCTGCTCACCGCCCGAGACACCGAACAGCTTCCCGCGTTCGTGGGGGCCATGGTGCATATGCTGGCGGAGTAGGTCTGCATCGCCTCGTTCGGCATGCACTCGCCCGGCTTACGAGCACCCCACCACGCTCTGCAATGCGGCACCAAACCTCAATCCGCGGTCGGCCGCAAACGAACGGGGAGCCCCCAGATTCGCCTTGGGGTGAATCGTGTGCGGCGAGGTAACGCTGAACGCTGCCAGGAGGACCCCGAAGTCCAGCGCGGTCTTCAGCGCCTCATCGCCGCTTTCGGCGCGTCGCCATCCAGGGCAAGCCAAAGGCACGCCCGCCGCCAGGCACGCCACAACCCCGCCCAGCAACGCGTCTCCTGCTCCTGCGGTCCTGGCCACGGGTGCGGTCAGCGCCGGGCAGTGGTCCCAGATGCCATCAGCGTAGGCGTAGGCCCCCCTCCTGCCCGCGGTGACCACGATGTTCATGCCGGGTTGAGCCTGAGTGAGCACCGCAGCGCACGAGTCCAAGCCAGCCTGCACGGCCCCAGGGTCCATCCCGCGCCCCTCTGAGCCCGCGGAAGCGGCCTCGGCCGTGCCCTCAAGCCCTTGATGCTCTACCGATCCGGGATAGCAGTCCTAGTGGCAAGTCACACCGCGCCGAGCAACACGTGCAGTCAGCAGACCGCGATAGGAGTCACCGGCGACGCTGTCGCTCCAACCAAACGCAGAGGCAGCGCGATGAACAGGAATTCGTATACACTGTCCGCCGCGAGCTCATCCAGGTTGACCTGCTTCAGCATGGGTATCCCTCGCCGTCGGATCAACTCCATGTGCCCCGCGTGCGAACTGGGTACCTGTTCGTAGCTCTGCGTGTCCGAACCGGTGAGAGCGATCCCCTTCTGGGCCAGCCACACGCACGCATCCGGCGTCGGACCAGCACCCACTGACACGTACCTAGCGGTCTCACAGTGCCGATACCTAGAGAAGCCCGTTCGAACCAGGACACAGTCCCCGGCTCTGACATCGGTACCTTGGGTCGACAGGCACGTCTTGATGTCTTCCACGGTGATGCCGTAGCAATCAGGTAGCACATCCAGGTCCTTACTGCCAGGGATATCGAGCAGGACTCCCCTCACGAGGATAGGCGGACACAGCTCCACACCGAGCGACGTGAATCCCTTCTCACCCTCGACCTGTACGGCAGGGATGTCGCCATATAGCACAGGAAGGTCATTCACTCTCTCCGAGACATGGCAGATGGCATCCAGATGGGTCGAGACGTGTGCAGACATCCGTATGATCTCAGTTGCTTCTCCGAACGCTCCTCCTACGGGCGACTCATCGTGGCGTTGTTTCGGCCGCATCGAGAAAGGCGACGTGGTGCCTGAGTACGGGGTTTCGCTGGTTATCGAGAATGACAGATCATAGACTCTTCCGCTTCTCACCAAACCCCTCAACTCAGTGCCCAGGTGTGGGGCAGCCAGTGCCCCGTATTGCTTATCCGATCCGAGCATCTTCCTCCTCCTCCGTTCACCGAACATCTGTCACAGCATCGCCTCTCTTCACCTGATTGGCCTAGCTGAACTCCGTGTGCGCCCGGCGCTTTCTACCGGAGGGGGCCGCGGAGCCGGATCCTCAGACCTGGGTGCAGAATGGACCGCTCGCTCCCGACAGACCCCTTGGCGGCGATCCTGCTGCTAGGGACATCAGACAGAGGGACGCTTCTGCTCCGATCTACCCCCAGTGGCACCCATCGAAGCGAGAGTTCAGAACTCATGCTCTGCAGGACCCACCACCACGCGAAGACCCACATGATAGTTGAAGTAGTCGGGGATGAAGCAGGAGCGGTACGCACACCGAGCATCCTGGATGGCCTCGCACCAGCAGCCTCCTCTCACCACTCGGCTGTTCCGCCCGGACGACCAGCAGGATCGCATCCACTCCCACACATTGCCAGCCATGTCCCACGCACCCGCGGGGCCCACACCTTGCGGGTAGGCGCAAACAGCGGAAGTGCCCCTACCGTTTGGCTCACCCGTGACCCCCGCATTCGCGAATCCCGTCTCGAACCTGCTCCCCCAGGGGTACTCCCTGCCATCATTGCCACGCGCTGTCCGCTCCCATTCCTCCTCCCTGGGCAGCCTTGCGACATACCCCTCGGGAAGCGCCAGTTGGTGCCCCACGTCCGTGGGAAGAAGACTCAGAGTAGTTGTCAGCCAGCGGCAGTAGGCCTGAGCCTCGTGCCAACTCACCCCCACCACTGGGAAGATGGGATTGCCCAACTCTGGATCGTCCCACCTCAGTGGCACCGCACGCCTGTCCGCAGGCCGCGCGGCAAACCACTTCCGATAGGCTTTCTTCATACCCGCATCATCGATCGCTGACAGATCCGATTCGGCCCCTCTGCGCCAGGCCCAACCTTCGACGCTCCAGAACTCCTGCCGGTTGCAGCCATCGTCCGCGAGGAAGCGGCCATACTGAACATTGGTTACCGGGTACTTGCCGATCCAGTAGCAGTAGGGAATCGCACGTTCCTCTCTCTCTTCTCCATATAGAAAACCACCCCCCGCCACCTCCACGAACGTGTCCAGGTCAGCGGGCACCCAGCCCAGCTTCCCTAACGTCAGGCCGGCTCGCCGGCGACGGACGTCCGACTCACTGGGATCCTGCATCGCTCGTAGCTCAGCACTCTGCCGGTCCAACTCGCTCATCGGGTCATCTCACTTTCATCAAGACGTTCCCACCGACACCTACCGGGTCATGAACGATCTGGCGACAGAAGGTTCATCAGTCAATGGTCGTCTGCCTCAGACACGGCCACGCGATGAGTCTTGACCTCAGGTCCGGTGTCTGTCTCCTGGTCACTCCGGCTGCCACGCCCATTGCGGTGGCAGAACCCCAATCGCATGTCTATCCGATCCGGCTCTCCGGTCGCCAATCCACGGTGATCGGCGTTCGCGGCTCGGTACACCCGACAGCATAGCTATGCCACTCATTGGAGGGTCCTCGCTTCCTCCAGTAGTCTGCGACAGCTGTCGCCCGATAGCGGCGTGCCGGCAGCCTCGAACGCCAGCAACACGCTCCCCACCACGGGAGGCTCGTGCAGGAGGACCGGTTTGACCAACGGCGCGACCGCGCGGACTGTCTGCTCGAGCGCATCGAGCAGTGTGCGGGACCCCGCTCGCAACACGCCTCCAGACAGAACTAGATCGAAGGCTTCAGTATCCAGACCCAACCTCCCTGCCACCGCGAGCACGTTCTCTCCGAGTTCCCGCCCGGCCCGCTCGAATATCCCCTGAGCGATCTGATCGCCCCCCCGAGCCACGTCCAGAACGTGAGGAGCGACGGCGGCATCCAGCCTCAGGCCCCCTCGCGCCAGCCGCTCCAGCAAGTCTCCCACATCTCGAGCCGTCGTGACCTCCACGAGACGTTCCGACAGTGCTGTCGGAGTTCCCCTGCCCGTGTACGCTCTCGCTACCGCCTCAACCGCGGCCTGCACCAGATGCTGCGCGCCCCCAAAGTCACCGAACGGATAGCCCCTCCCCAACGTTCGCGCCTCGTCTCCAGAACGGTTGCGTCCAGCAACCGTAGCACCGGTTCCGGCGACCACCACCACTCCGCAGCCATCACCAGTGCCGGCCCAGAGGGCCACGAAGGCATCATTGACCAGAACCTGAGGCCCTCCTACTCCAAGCCGTTCGATCAGGGGGCGGAGCTTCTTGCAGTCGCTCGGCCAGTCGAGTCCGGCCAGCCCGTAGCCACCGGCACAGAGTCTCTCTGCCGGCAGTGATGCGACCGACAGTGCCTCGCGAACGGTCTGCGCATACACCGCACCGGCCGTCTGCAGGCCTACTCGTTCCCAGTTGCCACACTCCCCCTCTGCGAAGCCCAGGATCGCACCATCTTCTCCGGCGACCATGACGTGCGTCTTGGTTGCTCCCGCGTCCATACCAAGAACTGCTCGCAAGCCCCACCTCCAACCCTCAATCTCTCGATGAAGCGATCTCGCCGATCGCCACGCCCGTACAGCCCGGCAACCGCAACCCTCACTCTGTCCAGATCGGATCTCCCCCAGAGTAGATCACCGCTCAAGTGCGTCTAGTCAAAGTAGCTCAGATACTGCGGATGCGCGGCCCTGATTTCCCGCCAGAGTTCCCGAGCTATCTCGATCTGGCCAACCAGGGGATGCGCCAACAGCGCCTGGACAGCATACGTCTCATTGCCTGTAACCGCGGCCCGCACAGTCAATACCTCGTAGGCTTTCACGGCTTGAATCAACCCCCGCACGACGACAGGCAGGTCTACTCCCGCCAAAGGGCGAGGGCCGCTGGCGCCGACTACGCAAGGCACTTCCACCACATCTTCATAGGACAACTCAGGGAAAGTGCCATGGTTGGGGACGTTGACGATGTGCACTTCTCCCTTGTCGCGCGCGATGGCACTGATCAGGGATACAGCAGCCTTCGAGTAGAGCGCGCCGCCGCGCTGCGCCAAGAGATCCGGTTTCTCCTTCAGATCGGGATCGGAGTACATCTCCATCAGTTGCTCGTCGATGCGCATCACCTCCACGGCCCGGGTCTGAGTAGCTCTCTTGGCCTTCTCCAGCACGTCATCGTGCGAGTAGTAGTAGCGCAGGTAGCCAGAGGGAATCATGCCCAGTACCTCGATGGCCTCCCGCAAGAAGACGGGGTAACTCCCGCCGTAGGTCCGATCCCCCTGATCCAGAGCCTTCTCCAACACCTCGGCCGTGACATCCCTGCCCCGACACGCAACGCCGCGCACCCAGGCGAGATGGTTCAGTCCCACGTAGTCCAGGCTGATGTCGCTGGGAGCTGCCTGCAACAGGCCAGCGATTCGTCGAATCGTGTTGATCGGCCCGTTGCATAGACCAATCGTGTGTACGTCGCCGTGAAGGTTGAGCGCCTCCGTCACCAGCCCTGACGGGTTCGTGAAATTGATCAGCCACGCCTCGGGCGCTACCTGACCGATGTCACTCGCGATATCCAGCATCACCGGAATGGTGCGAAGTGCCTTAGCGAATCCGCCTGGGCCCGTGGTCTCCTGCCCGATGATCCCATAGCGCATAGGAATGCGCTCGTCCAGCTCTCTCGCCTTCAGCCCCCCCACGCGAATCTGCGCCACGACGAAGTCGGCCCCCTCGAGCGCTCTCCGGCGATCGGTGGTCATCTCTACCTGAACCGCAAGGCCAGCCTTGGAGAACATGCGCCGGATGAGTCGGCCAACGATCCCAAGACGATGCTCATTGATATCGGTCAAGGAAAGGCAGCTCAGACCCAACTCAACGTGATGCTCGATGAAGCCCTCAGCTAGCTCGGGAGTGTAGGTGCTGCCACCGCCTACAACACAGATCTTCATGGACTCTGCCTCCTGCGAGGGGCGTCGCGCCCGTACTCATGCGGCGCTTCCACCCAACCCATGTGAATCGTCCTCCAGTGCTTCCAGTTTCTGCTGATCGTCAGGCGCGATAGATCCCAGCATCGTACTCCCGGTAGACATCCTGAGCTGTCTGGTCATCCTTCACCGTCTTGATGATCTTCGCCAGCGCTGTTGCGCGATGCTCGAGCCACAGCTTGCCCTTCTCCTCCGAGGCCCCCCGCGCCTCTCCCGCATAGTGGTTCGGAAACCGCCCACGCCACTCCGCAGGTGTGTAGAGCCGCCCGACGAGGTGGCCGACTCGGGCATTCTCTCTCCCCGGCTCCTCCGGAATCCACTCCGGATGCGTGGCCTCTGGAGCCAGGTGCATCATCAGACTGGTCTCGCATTCCCCGGCATGGCCGGAATTCCCATCCTCGAAGAGCGTAGTGAAGAACCCATCTCGTCCCAGCACATCCCCACACACCAAGTATGGTACGTAGTCAATGCCTTGATCCAACTGCGTCTGCACAAAAAGCGGCAGCATGAACCTGTTGCCGCCGTGACCGCTGAGCAGGATGATCTTCTTGCACCCGTTGCGTGATATCTCCGAGCAAACGTCCTCCAGGAGTTCCAGGATCAGCCTGCGCTTCAAGACTATCCCACCCGGAAACGCCTTGCTGTCGACGTTCACTCCCCAGGGATAGAAGGGAAACACCAGAGCAGGTTCGATCTCCGCGGCAGCACAAGCCACCCTGTGCGCGATCAGCGCGTCTGTGCTCAGAGGCAGGTGAGGCCCGTGCGCCTCTATGACACCGATGGGCAAGATGCAGACGCCACCAGCGTCCGACACGGCATCCTCGAAGTTGGCTATGGTCAGATCCTCCCAGCGCATGTCTACGACCTTCCTTTCCTCATACGGTGTCGGCGGCTCGGAGGCCCAGGCCTCATCCGGAAGACAGGAACCATCCTCCCGTGCAATGCGAACCGCGGCTCCATGCAATCCATTTCGGCCGCCGAGCATCGTGCCAGCATCATCTAGCCGACGGGTCACCGCTATCCTTCGATCGTCTCCTGGTGACAGGATCCTCTTGCTGCTTCGGGAAACCCCTATGTCAGCGCCACGTGTTTGGCGTGCACGGCCAGCAACTCGTCCAGCACGGCCCGCGCGGTCTCCATGTCAGCAACAACTGGGTCCAGTGCCAGGGCCTGCAGGGCTGCATCCCGGCTTCCGGATACGGCGGCCTCCAAGACCAGTTCCTGAATCGCTACCTGTCGGCGGCACAGGGCGGCAATGCCTGTGGGCAACGGCGGTGCCTGGATGGCCTGCACCCCAACTGCGCCCACTATCGCTGGCACCTCCACGATGGCATCATCGGGCAAGTTGGGTATGGCTCCCTCGTTGACGACGTTTACCGCCTCCTCGTAGCTATTCTCATCGTTCTTCAGTCCCACGATCACGGGAACAGCGCGCTCCCCCGAGGTCTTCGACAACCACGCTTGCGCCTCTTCCATGTCACCGTCAGCGACAGCCCGGACCTTCTGACTGAGCTCTTTGACACTTCTGGCGTGCCTCGCGAAATCGTATCCCTCGGTCCCCACGTAGCGCCACGCGTCGCCGATGTATTCTCCGGCGTGCGTGTCGCCGACTGCCGGGTACAGGCCGTGCATCTGGCCCAGCAGACGCGACAGGGGCTGATATCCTCGCTCGCTCGATTCGAGCTTCTCCCAGAAGAGCGGATAGACATCGTCTCCCGTCTCCAAATCTCGCATGTCCTGGATCCAGGTGAAGTGATTCAAGCCTGCTGCCCTGAGCCGCAACTGCTCTCGTGGAACACCCAGTATCTTCGAGACGATGCGATACCCGGCACCGATCTGATGGCACAGTCCAACGAACTTCAACCTCGTCTCACGCGCCACTGCCATGCACAACCGGCTCATGGGATTCGTGAAGTTGATCACCCACGCGTCTGGGGCCAACTCCTCGATGTCACGGCAGATGGAGAGCAAGAGCGGGATGTTCCTCAGTGCGTGTGATAGACCGCCTGGCCCGCCGTTCTCTCCCAGCACGTGCTTGATGCCGTGCTTCAGTGGTATCTGGAAATCCAGCTTCCAGAGGCGTTCTCTATCCACGGCCACGGAGACGACCACGAAGTCCGCGCCTACCAGCGCCTGCCGCCGGTCGGTGGTGGCCGAGATCCGGCATTCCGCGCCGGCGAGTGAGTTCATTCGCTGTCCAAACTCGTGCACTTCCTGCAACTGCTCGGCATCGATGTCCACCAGGACGACATCGCTACCGTGCAGCGCAGGATGCACCAGAATGTCGCGCAGAGTGCCAGGTCCGAACATGGCGCTGCCCGCGCCGATCACGACGATCTTTGAGTCGCTCATTGAGATCAGGAATCCTCCTAGCCAGTTATGTTGTCTCGCTCGTATCCGAGCGGCCTCCGGCTCGTCACGCCTTACTCCCCGATCAGTGGCCCGCCCAGCAGCTTCGTTCAAGAGACCTCGTCAACAACACGGAGCAAACTGCTGGTTGCTGCATCTCCGCAACTGTGATCCAGGCCCAAGAGGGCGACGGAGACAGGCACCTGCCCGGACCGCTCCCAGGCGCACCGATCAGAGCAACCCCCAGGAATCCCGGCCACAGGTGGTGAGCCTCACTGGCTGCCCCCCGTCCGGCCTCAGTCAACCGGCAGTGGCAGCGACACGACTCGACCCGCACGGGCCGACTGGTCGATGGCCAGGCAGATCTCCAGAGCGCGGTATCCCTCTTCGCCCGGGATGGGGTTCGGACGCTTGCCCAGCACGGCCTCCACGAACTCCGGAACCTCATCTAGCTGGTCGACGCCGTCTAGCTTGGGAATCCCGGCAGGCACTTGATAGGATACCCGCTTGCCGCTGGCTTCGTAGAGCACCAACGGAGCACCTGGCTCGGTTCCGATGCGCAAGGATCCCTTCTCGCCGATCAGGACCGTGCTATCGATTGAGCCTCCTCGCGTAGTCCAACTGGCGGAGAGCGTGGCCAGCGTACCGTCAGCCAACCGCAGGACGGCCACGGCGTTGTCCTCCACTTCCTCGGTTTCGAACCCAGCCTTGAAAGCAGCCACACTCTCGATCTCTTGACCGGTCAAGAAGCGTATCAGATCTGCCTTGTGCACGGCCAGATCACCGATAACGCCCGTCCCCGCCAGGCTGGCCGTGATGAACCAGCGGCTACCGTCGCTCCATTTGAGCGGTCCAGCGTGCCCGAATGCCACGCGCACTTGAAAGAGCCGGCCCAATGTTCCGCCCCGGATGATCTCCTGCGCCTTCTGGTGACAAGGCATGTAGCGCTGTGTCTGCCCAACCATCAGCACTGCCCCACTCTCATGCGATGCCTCGATCATGGCCTTGGCCTCAACCAGGGACACGGCCATCGGCTTCTCCACCAGAACGTGAATGCCGCGCTTCAGCGCCTCCACGGCCATCGGCGCGTGCAGCACGTTGGGCGTGCAGATGCTTATCGCCTCTACATCGCCCTCCCTCAGAAAGCTATCATAGTCATCGAAGAACTCCGCCTGGGGATCCTCATCGCACAGATCCTCGGCCGTTTCCCTCCGGTGGTTGTAGAGCGCCACCACCTGTGCGCGCGAAGACCTGGCGTAGCCCGGTATATGTAGCACGCGCGCGATCCTGCCGCAGCCCGCGACGCCTACTCTCAACTGTCCGTCACTCATTCCGACCCTCCAGCACTACCCCCATTGCCGACTTCGGTCTCCGGCCGGCATCGTCTATGCTTCCGGTGCTTCCCTCCAATGGTAGCGATGGGTGATCATTCCGTCAAGTCCCGATCGACCCGTCCGGACCAGGTCGAAGAACACCTCTCCGTCTCGCGCCTTGACCCACTGATTGTAGCGGGTCCCTGCTTCTGGATGCGTGCTCACGTGCGGACCGCTGACCCCCTGCCCCAGCGTGTGCACCTCGTCGTGGAAATCCACCGCCACTCTCCCGCGAGGCGAACCAAACAAGACCGCTCGGCCCAGCCGACGCACCGTGCGAAAGAGCCGCGGGACCACCTCTTGGTTCCCCGTGATCTCGAAGCCCACGTCGCCCATCCTACCGTGTGTGATCTCCCGTGTGTCATCGGGAAGGCCATCCCGCCCCCCGGTCAGAGCACTGGTAGCGTGGTGGGATCGAGCTATGCGCAGACGAGACTCGCTCGAGTCAACCACCATCGCCGGGAATGCGCCGGACGGACTGACGTACTGGCCGGCCAACTGCCCCAGTATCCCGACGCTTACCAGTACCGCGGACTCGCCCTAGGCCATCCTGGCTCTGCGCGCGCTGTTCATGACCGTGCAGCCCAACAGCCAGAACACAGTCTGGTCCTCGTCGACGCCGTCTGGAGCCACACACACCCTGGCCGACCTCCAGCCCGCGCATACCCGGACCCAGGGCAACCACATCCCCGACACTGGAGTATCCCGAGCTGCGCCAGGGATACTCGGTGCAGCTCGCCCAAACCGACTCGGATTGGAGATCACCTGTAAGGGCGACGAGTTCCGTGCCCGTGCCGATCAGGGTCTTACGAGTTCGGATCAGTACTTCCCGTGGGCCTGGCTACGGGACTTCTGCCTCTTCCCACTCGGCCTGGAGGGGCTCGGGAATGATGAGTCTCTGACTAAGCATCTGTTCAATCCTTCTCTGGGCCAGCACGTCGAGTCGCCCCTACCTTGGGCGACTCCATTTGGCAACCAATCTGCTGTGCCAGCGAGTCGCTGTCCTTCAGCGTGCGCCCCACAATCATCACGGACACTGGCTTCCATTCACAGATCCGGCGCGGCTAACGAGACTGGGGATCGTACGCTGGGTTCTCGTATGCTCCCCTTCTTCATCCGGGGTACCGTCCGTTGAGGCTAGCGTGCGAAGGAGTCGCTCGCTCACGACGCTCCAGGAAGGCGCGCTCTCGGGCAGACACTGGCAATCCTACGCTGAGACAATCCAGAGTCTTGGATGTCGATCCAGGTAGTGATGATCAGATCGCAGCCCAACCTGTCTGCGGCTCGGAGACTGCAAATCGTGGCCATCCATCCCACGGAGAATCACCGTGCAAACACTGACGGACGTTGCCGGTGTTGCTCACGATCCCTTCCACCCCACCTACTCGGCACCTCTGCGCCAATGCCGTCTCTGGGATGCTCACGTCGCGTGCCAGGTCCAGATCCGACATCGTCTCAGCGCGTACGCAGACGATCCCGTACCTACGGTAGGAAGCGTCGTAGGCCGTGGTGAGCATGCAGATATCAGTCCCGAATACCCGCGCAGGGCAAGCCCTTGCCGAACACCTTGTCGATCTCTATCATCCACTTCCCGATGGGAATACCTTCGGGGCACAGGGCTTCGCACTTGCCACACTGGTTGCAGACGCATGCCCGCTGATCCTCCCCAAGGAGATCGTATCCCCACATCGGGAACCTCAATGTGCTGTACATCAAGCCCTCGTTGTACATCTGCAAGTTCAGCGGGATGTTGACGCCTTCCGGACAGGGCATGCACCTCTTACATAGCGTGCAGGGGATCGGCTGTCGCGCCAGATACATCTCCCGAACCCGCGTAACGAGTGCCAGCTCCTCCTCCGTCATAGTGTTGACACCCGACCTCTCAGCGCTGCCCACGTTCTGTATCACTTGCTCCATGGTGCTCATGCCGCTCAGCACAACGGACACCTCGGGCTGATTCCAGAGCCACTGCAGAGCCCAGTCCACCGGCGTGCGTCTGCTCTGAGAACTGTCCCATACTCTCTGGATCTCGTCGGGAGCACCGGCCAGTCTGCCCCCCATCACAGGCCCAAGCACGACCACCGCGAGATCCTTTGACGCGGCGTATTTCAGTCCTCTTGCGCCTGCCTCGTGATTGATGCGCATGTAGTTATACTGGAACATGGCCAAGGTCCATTTGTCGTAGGCATCCACTATCTCCTGGAACACTTCGTACCTGTCATGGAAGGAGAAGCCAAGGCCCCTGATTCGTCCATCGCGAATGGCACCCTCCGCCCAGTCAAAGAGCCCAAGATCACGCACCTTATGCCAAGTATCCTCTTGTAGAGAGTGCATCACGTAGACGTCTACATGATCCGTCTGCAGCCTTTCCAGCTCCTCACTCAGATAGAGATCAAAGTCCTCGGTGGCCTGAAGGGGCCATGGGGGCAGCTTCGTTGTGAGTATCACCCTCTCCCGATACCCATCTTGCAGCGCACGACCGAGGAATCGCTCGCAGTCCCCGTCATTGTAGACGTACGCGGTATCGATGTAGTTCACGCCGTGATCGATCGCCCAGCGCACCATCTCCAGCGCTTGCGACTCATCGATCTTGTTGCTTCCTCCTCTAGCATGAGGAAGCCGCATGCACCCATAACCAAGCGCCGAGACCTCCCACCCGGACCTGCCAAATCTGCGATACTGCATCTCATGCTCCTATCTCGACTAGAATCGAAAGGTATGGCTTGTCGCCCGTTGCACTCACACCTTGATCTCCCGTCCATCTACCGTGACCGTCCGCCCCGTACAGACCCGCAAGGTGGTAGCTTGCCCGTTGAGGAAGCCAGCCACCAGGTCATAGCTGCCTGTGGGGAGGCCGAAGTGTAGCGTCGGCGAGTTCTGTCCCACATATCCCGTGGTGGAAGTCGCCTCCCGGAAGCCTCGCAGATGCTCCTTCTCTCCGACATGATCGGCATCGAAGACCCACACTTTGGTGCCGAAGCCGCCCAGGTCCCCTCTTGGACCAAGCAGATCTATCTTGAGCCAGTTCTCATCGTTGGCCTCATTCCTGAAGACTCGATTGAAGTCGAACTTGCAGGCCACGAAGACGTCGAGATCTCCATCGCCGTCCAGATCACCCAGAGCAGCACAACGACAGTCACCCAGCGCACCAGCCGACGGGGAAGAGGGATTCTCAACGAAAGAGCCGTTCCCATCGTTAAGGTACACCTTCAGAGGACCTAGTTCGTTTGCCACGAACAGGTCGACATACCCGCTGTGGTTGAGATCGCCCGCGGCAACCGTGTAGCCTGTGCCCGGCATCCTGTGAATCAGCGTCTCGTCGGTGAAGGTTCCGTTGCCCTGATTCCGGTAGATGTAGACATACGGGTCGTGCTCCTGGTTGCTCCCGCTGACGACTAGATCGAGTCGACCATTGTTGTCGATATCCGCCCAGGTGACGCCATCTCCGCCATCAGAAGTGGCCACACCGGCGTCAGCCGCGACCTCTCTGAAGACCAGATCCCCTTCGTTGTGGAAGAGGCGATTGGGCATTCCCCTCACCGCCGCATAGATGTCTATCCTGCCATCTCCGTCGAAGTCGACCGCTGAAGCGCCTTGCCCGAGACCCGCAAAACCTTGGCGCATGCCCCGTACGTCCGCGATGCCTGCCTCGAAGGGGTCGACCAGGGTGAACCGACCGTTTCCTTCGTTGTGGTAGAGCTGGCTGGGATGGCCGTTGTTGTTGAGCTTGAAGACGTCCAACCACCCATCGTTGTCGAAATCCGCCACCACCAGAGCGCGGGTTGCCCTGGGAATGTCGGCCAGTCCCGCGTCCGCAGTGATGTCCACGTACTTCCCATCGTCGAGCTTGTACAGCTTGCAGGGTGCCATGCAACAACTGACGAAGAGTTCGTACGTGCCGTCGTTGTCGATGTCAGCGAACAGGCCGTGATGGTTGCCCCTGGGGTAGTCGTACGGCACGGCCACCCCGTAGGCACGAGCCCCCTCGGCGAACTCGAACCCACCTTGACTGAGATAGAAGAAGTTGGGTAAGAAACGGCCGGTCACGGCCTGAGAATTGCCCACGTAGATGTCCAGCAGGCCTGTTCCGCGCCCGTCTGCTATCGAGGCACCATGGGAGCCCATGGGCCGCACTCCCTTCAGCCCTGCTTGCTCTGTGACTTCGGTGAACCTGACCGGCTTCATACGCTCCACACCTTCTCCTGCCGACTCGTGAGAATCGATCTGCTCCAGAACACCAGCAATCTAGGACACCATATCGGGGTCTGTGACAAGATACGGCTGCAAGAGCTATGGCCCCTCCTCTACCCATCGATCCACTCGAACCGGGACGAGCCCTCTGTCTCCGACCTCCCGCCATCGCGTACGCCCGATGTGAAAGACCACGCCCTCCTCAGTCCGATCCTGGGTTGCGGCGAAGAACGCCACTGCACCCTGCCAGGAGAAGGTGCCACTGCCAGAATCACGCTCGTATACCGGCAGCATCCCCTCGGGCAGGTATTCCTCCGGAGGCAGTCTCTTCGTGCAGAGGCTTCGAACGGCCATGTACGCGTAGATAGGCCAGGAACTCGCAAACGCGTGCGCCTCGTCTGAAACCGGCCGAAGGGTGAGTACGTGTGGTTTGCGAGCCCGAAGCAACACATCGAATCCCGCCTCGCCGAAGTCCCTTGCCACAGCGAAGCGATCAGCTTGCTCCGGTAGCTCCACCTGGAGCGTGCCGTACTGATCGGTGGTAATCCACTCGGCGTACCTGTCCAGAGCAAAGGATTCTAGTATCGACATGGCGCCTACCTCTCCCGCGAGCGCGCTCGTTCAGCTCAACCCAGGAATCAACCTCTGCGCGTTCTTGCAGTAGATCTTCTCAAGCACCCCGTCCGGAAGGTGTACGCCGTAGATGCGCCGGTCGCCCCAAGGCAGATCCCAACTGACCTCGAAGTACTCGTCCTTGGTCTCCAACCATCGGTAGTAGGAGTGGTAGACCTCCGTCGATGGGGTTGAGTCGGTACCGAAGAGCACGCGATCCTGGTATTCGATCAAGAACTGACGCATTGAGTAGGGCTGCCGTCCGAGGATGCTGATACACGCCGAGAAATCGACGTGGACGTTCGGCAGCTTGTCGAGCATCTGCTCGCCAACGAAACGCAGACCGGCGAACCACCCCGTATGAGCGGCGATGAAGACAGTATCGGGATGCCGTCCCATCAATCTGAGCCCGGAATCCATCAACTCCCGGAAGCCCAAGAACTGCGGGCCGTGGTGATTCCACTGGGGATGTCCCTTGAGAATCAAGTACCCCTCATTGTGCCTGTCCAACGGCTCCCAGAAACACGGGGGGTCGGCTAGGTGGATCATCACCGGGATCCCCAGTTCTCCGGCTGTGGCCCATATGGGATCCCAGCGAGCGTCATCTGGCCACAGCAGGGCGCCCGTTTCATCTCTCAACTCCAGGCCCAGGGTCTTGTAGATCTTCAGTCCGCGAGCCCCTGCAGCCACGGATTCCTCGAGCTGCGCCGCCATCTTCTCGCCGAAGTCTGGCTCGTTCCAGCGCGACCAATCGACGTTCGCGAAGGTGCAGAAGCGCCCTGGATAGGCACGGTCATACTTGTCCAGATGCACCTCCAGATGATGACCCCACTTCCCGTCCAGGTTGACGATGGCCGTGATCCCGCAACGGTCCATGACCTCCACAAGGTTGGAAACGCTCGGTATGCCGTACCTGCTGATCCAGAACATGTCATGATTGTGGGCGTCGATCGCAGGGAACCGCGGCTTCTCGACGAAGTGCTCCTCCAGTTCCAGGGTGGAGCGCGGTGCGTAGTCTCGCGGCAGAAGATCACTCATACGAGGTCACTGTCCTTTCAGGTGTTCTATGCCATGCGATTGCGCCGGATACTCCTCAGTCATCCAGAACGCTCCGAGACCGGTTCCGTGCACGTAGCCCGCGCATCCGGACTCCCCAAGCACGTTTGCGTATGCCGCAGGGGTCCCTCCGAGCGAAGCCCCCAAAACCTCGAGAAAGCCTGCAAAGATGCCGCGGCTTCCCAGCGGCCTGCGGAGCGCCTTGCGCCGCTTTGTCCACCAGGCCCGTGGCGCTAGACTGCACACCCCTTGGCGCGGCAATCGCTGCGGGCTGGGGTCGGACCTACACAGACTGCATCAGCTTTGGGCCAACTCAGGCACACCGGCTGTGGACGGCCGGTCGTCAGTCGCGCTTCTTCACTCTCGTTGGATTGGCCCTCGTTGAACTCCGCCCGCCGGGACGCCAGCCTGGCGGGAAGCCGAAGTGTTGGTTCATCTCCTCGTGCCCCTTCATGCTCAGCAGGTCTTGCAGCACTGCCATGCCCTGCTCATAGGAACGGGTTTGATGGCTGCCGAGCGCGTTCCACAGCAGCACGGAGAGATCTCCTGTTCTGAATGCCAGGAGATTGCGTTCCATGTCCAGCCAATGGGGGAGAAGGCACTCCAGCATGACCTTCGCGGGCAAGGAGCCAACGTGGATGGGTTGAATGCCCTTCCTGCTAACGACAGCTGGGACCTCTACAACGACATCACCCGGCACGCCCTCGATGGCTCCGTGATTGGGCACATTCACCTGAAACTGCCCAGCGGTATCATTGACCAGGGCATCAATGACCGACACCATCTGCTCACCGGTCTTTGCTGAACCTAGCAAGTCGGTCAGCCTCACCTTTTCGTCGTTGGCGGCCTCGGCCATCTCAGCGATTCGGCTCTCCAGCCTCCTCTCGAAGAATCGACGCCCCGTTTCACTATCGGGGCCTCCCCAAGGTTCACCGAACCAGTATTTCTTGCTCTCAAGATCTGTATGGTACCACCACTCTCCTTCGCGCGCTGTGCACCCCACGGTGCTGCCAGCTCCTACCCTGCGAACAGTGTCTCCGACGGGGAACAGGCCATACATGTGGTACTGATGCACGGCGGCACGTGACATGTGGATATCGTGCGTGTGAGTCGCAACGTGACTGCGCCAGTACTCCTCGGCCCTGGACGAGACCCATTCATCAATCAGAGGATAGGCATCTTCACCTTCGTAGATGAAGTGAGTTAGCCAGATATCGTGGTTGAAGCCCGGGGCTTGCCACACAACGCGCTGCGGGTCGATGCCGACGGTTCTCGCGATCGCACGATATCCAAGATGACCGTGGCACAGGCCACAGACCTTGGTCTCAGTGTCCCGTGCTACCAGCGTACAGCAGTTGAAAACTGGATTCGCAGACTGAATCAGCCAGGCATCCGGGCAGGCTTGCTGCATCTCCCGAGCTACGTCCAGTGCCAACTGCAACTGATAGAAATCCCCCAGGTGGACACCGTCATAGTAGTAGCCGTGTTCGGCCGCAATATCGCGCATCGCCCATTCGTGGGGGTGCCCTTTCACGTAGGCGGTGTTGATGACGAAGTCGCTTCCACACAACGTCGTGCGCCAGTCGGCGCAGCTCTCGAAACGCAGATCTGCCCCCACTTCGTTTGCGTAGCGCGTTGCCAGCTTGTGGACCACGCCCAGCCGCTCTTCATTCACGTCCACGAAGACGACCTGGCTGCCGGCGAGACTGGGAGTGAGACACAGGTCCTTGACCAGAGTCAACGAGAACTGCGCACTCCCGGCTCCGATGATGCTGACCCTAATAGATTCAGGCATCTGCTCGCACTCTCCCTGAATGCATGCAACTTCCAGAGGACTCCTGCCGTCGTCCACTCACACAAGCACCTTCCCGCCATTCGGCGCTAGAGAGGAGTGTGAAGCCACTCTCGTCGAGGCATTCTGTGTGTGTTGGCTAGCACACAAACCACTTACTGTGGCTCAATGCCTGGTCGCTCAACGCCCAGCGCTCGCAGCCGGCCATAGGTAGTCACCACTGCCTGTTCACAAAGACCTACCACTGCCCCCTCTGCGTCATGACTCTGGCGCGGTGATCCCCAACCACTACGTGCTCGCCGACCCCAAGAAACGATGGCATACCTAGTGACCCAATTGCGCAGACGAAGCCCGGAAATCCTGCCCGACCGCGTCAGACAACCAGGACTAGGCCCACCAGCCCTGGTTGGCCTGCATCTCAGTGTACTCAGCGTAGCCGTCCAGATGGTCCAGAACCGGCAAGAAGGCCTCGACCTGAAACCGCATGAATTCCAGCCCCCTTTCGAGCGACACGTACCTAGAAGGGCACGCATGCTGGCGAGGATCGCTCATGAAGTAGCCCACCACGCCGAATGGGTTGATCGCCCGCTTCGAACGGTTCCCCAGAGGGCTCTCATCATCGTACCGCATCTCCTCTTCCGAGTACAGCGTTGGCTTCCCAAGGAGATGTAATGCGGCAAGGACCACCGAAGCCTCCTTCGATCTCCCGTATTCACCGGCGAATAGGGCAAGCGCCCCTTCGGTGAACGGCTTGTATGGAGTCACGTACAGAGCCGGCTTGTGGTACTCCTCGTAGAATCGACGCACGGTGAGCACCAGCGGGCACTCATTGAGTGCATGGATGCTCACCACCACCAGGCGCAGGAAACCCATCCGGAAGACCTTCACTGCGACTGCCTCGACGGTCTTCTGCACCAATTCGGGTTCCACCGAGATCGTTCCGGCGAAGCCATCCGTAGAACCAGCCCAGGTGTAGTGAATCTCGGGCAATACCAACCCATCGCCCGCCTTCGCCACCTCGAGGGCAAAGGCCTGCGCGATCAGAGTGTCAGTTCCGATGGGCTGGTGCGGCCCATGCATCTCCACGCAGCCTACCGGCAAGAGCGCGGTTCCCCCTCCGCGAGATAGGTACTCCTCCACCTCCGGCGTTGTCAACTCGCTGAGATATCTGCTTCTCAATGACTCGTCCCCCTTCTGGATCTGCCGGCTCGGGTGCAGCATGCCTCCGGCAAGAGTAGCTCCCCCAATCCATCCCCGAATCCAATCCGGGGTCCACCCTGAACGCCCACCCGCGCGGACGCTATCTCACGATTCACGCACATGGCCCGCCGAATTCCGGTCGTGCTCGTGCCCCCGCCAACGGTACAGGCCCACACTCGCCAAGGCCCACAAGCGATGCCGACATGCTTCCTGGCATCCCGAAGATCCTCTCTCAGATAGCCGGCACTCGTGGCTTCTCAACAGAACGCTTCTCTAGCGCTAGGGTCGACCACGGAGCGTAGGCTTTCACTGGAGTAACCTCCTTTGCGAGCAGCCTAGCCCTTGACTCCAGTGATAACGATACCCTGGATAAAGTGCCTCTGGGCCACGAAGAACAGCATGAGGACCGGTATGACGGCGACTATCGTTGCGGCCATCAAAGGCCCCCGCTCCACAGTCAGCCTTTGCATGAAGCTCCACAGACCAACAGCGATGGGAAACTTCTTTGTCTGCCACAAATAGATCAGAGGCCCGAAGAAGTCGTTCCAGGTGCTTGTGAAACTCATGACGGTGACGATGCCGAGGGCCGGCTTACTCAAAGGCAGCCCGATGCGCCAGAAGATGCCGAAGATCCCGCACCCGTCGATCTTCGCCGCATCATCTAGCTCACGAGGGATGGTCATGAAGAACTGCCGCAGGAGGAAGATGAAGAAGGCATTCCCGAAGAATGAGGGGACGGTAAGAGGCTTGTAACTATCCACCCATCCAAGCTTGGAGAAGAGCACATAGGTGGGGATGAGGGTCACATGACTAGGAAGCATCATGGTACTCAGGAGTATCACGAAGAGCACCTGCCTACCTCTGAATCTGAGCCGAGCGAATCCGTAGGCCACGGGTAGGTTTGAGAGCAGCGTGCCCTGTAAGGTGATGACGGTAATGACGATGGTGTTCCTGAAGTAGCGACCAACATCAAGTACCTCGAACGGCCTCGCCCAATTGCTCCAATACCACGCCTCTGGGATCCACTCTGGAGGGAACCTGCTCACCTGGGCCGGGCTCATGACCGACGTGCGGACCATCCACAGGAACGGAAGGGCAAATGCAAACGCACCCACAATCACCGCCACATACACGATGACTCTGCCCACCAGAGCCAACGGATTAGCTTTGGCCTTCCGGATACTGATCATGTCTCCACTCTCCAGGCAAACAGACGACTCGGCGAGGAGTAGGCTGATTTCGCAAAGGACGATGCTTGCCCTGTGGGCTCCGCGACCTCTGCCTCGAATCCAGCACCCGCGAGGCTATCTCTTGACTTCGCTTTCGTAATATACCCAGACTGCCGAGCTCTTGATGATCAGGGAGCTAAACACGAGTATGACGCAGAACAACACCCAGGCCAGGGCCGATGAGTAGCCGAATCTGTAGGCCTGAAAGGCCTTCCGATAGAGCAAGAGAACCACGGTTAGCGTCGCGTTGTTGGGTCCCCCGCTCGTCATCACATACGCCTGCGTGAACACCTGCCACGATCCGATGACGCCCATGATGATGCTGAAAAAGATCGTAGGGGTCAACATGGGGATGGTCACATTCCAGAAGCGCTGCCAGGCATTAGCTCCATCGATCTTGGCTGCTTCATACAGCGCCGTGGGGATGGACTGCAACCCAGCCAGGAAGATGAGCATGCTTCCCCCCGTCCCCCACATGGACATGATGATGAAAGCGGGCATAGCCCATTCCTCGGAGGCTATCCAGCGTGGCCCTTCGATCCCGACCTTGGCCAACACCCCATTGATCAGACCCAGATCGGGATGGAACATCCATGACCAGACGATCGCGACTGCCACCCCGGATACTACCGAGGGGAGGTAGTAGATCGTGCGAAACAAACCCTGGCCCTTGACTCCTTGATTCAATAGCAGGGCGATCACGAGGGCCAAGGCAGTTCCCAAAGGCACCGTCGCGAAACTGTAGTAGGCGGTGTTAAGGAACGCACGTGTGGCCAACTTGTCGTGCAGCAAGATGCTCGCATAGTTGCGCAGCCCAACGAAGCTGCTGCTCTGCAGCATATTGGTCTTGAAGAGACTCAGGACAAGCGAGGCCACCATCGCGCCAGCGGTGAAGACCAGGAAGCCCACAATCCAAGGCGATATGAAGAGATAGCCCGCGATCTCCTCTCTGGCTCTCGGCGTCAGCCTGGAAGCCCAGCGTTCCCACAGCCCGCGCTTGCCTGTAATTTCATCCGTTCTATGCTTAGGCACGCTTGCCACCACTGCCCCCCTTCCAGCCAGAGACGCCCTTACGCTGCAACGTGATAGGATGCAGACAAGAGAGGGGCTGCGGTTCACCAACTCTCGTTCGCAGCCCCTCCCACTCCACCAAGGTCTTCCCTGCGTTCGGGTTAGCTCTCCCTGTTGACCTTGGTGATTTCCTCCGCCACCTCCTTGAAGAGGTCAGGGGTCTCCTTACCGGTCACCAGAACCGCTTCGATGGCTGGGTAGTACAGCTCCGTTGAAGCACTCGCCTTTTTGAACAACTCCTGTGGCACGGCGATTTCCTGAGCGAGGGCCTCCCCAAAGACCTCCAGATCCACTTCCGCGAGTGCCGGGAACTTGCTCCTGAATATGCTGTACCATTCCATCTGCACCGATTTTCGTGCCGGCTGCCACGAGTAGACCTCAGCCAGGACCTTGCCGAAGTATCGGCTGGTGACGAACTTCAGCAACTCCCAAGAGGCATCCGGGGATTTGGTGCCGGACCAGATCCCGAACCCGTCGGAACCCCCTGCTGTCACGAGTCCAGCAGGACCTGCCGGGAACGGGGCAACATTCCAGTTGAACTCGGCAGCCTCGGCTGTGTACCCGATTTGCCACGGTCCTTGCTCGTTCATGGCCGTCTTGCCAATCTCGAAAGTCTGCCACTGGCCGATATCACCCAGGTTCCCGAGAGGAACATAGGCTCCATCCTTCCACGTCCGGTCATACAGCCACCAGAGAGCCTCCTGGGCTTCTGGATCCCCGAGGGCACAGCGTGTGTTGTCCTCCGGGTCCACGAAGTGACCACCGAACGCATTGACGTGTATCTGGATCCTTTGGGGCCACTGTTCTACCTGGCTGCCCCAATGATCCACGTTGCCTTCGGCATCTTTCTTGACCAGCTTACCCATGGCCTCTGCGTATTCGTCGTGGTCCCAGGCGCTCCCCCATCTTCGCGGTGGATACTCCACTGCGGCTTCGTCGAACATGTCCTTATTGTAGAGAACCGCAAGGGTCTGGCAAGTCGCGGGCAAGGCGAACTGCCCGACAGGTGACTCGGTTCGTTTCCAGAAATTGAGCTGCGGCCCGTGCCAGTCGCTGTAGTCATCTTCGGTCAGATCGCGATCGAGGTAGGGCTGCAGGTCAAGCAACTGGCCAAGCTCAGCATAGTTCGGCAAGTGCTCGGAGGAATCCGCCAGCACGTCTGGCGCGTTCCCGGCCACGAAGGCAGCGATGAGCTTCTCCGGCAGACCGGTGGGAGTATACGAGACATCGATGTGTGGATTCTCAGCCTTGAATCGGGGCAGGCACTCCTCTTCCCAGTACGCCTCCATGCCCTCGCCCGAACCTCCGGTGTGGTACATGAAGACCAGCTCTGCCTTCTGGACCGGAGCGGGTGTCGCAGTTACGACCTTCTCGACGACCTTCTCCTCGGTCACCACGACCGTCTCTTTGACGACCTTATCCACCGGCTTCTCTACAACGACGGTCTCCTTGACAATCTGCGGCTTGCACGCGGCCAGTAGCGTCGCGCTAGTTGTGACCGCCAAGCCTTTGACGAACTGTCTCCTCGTTACCCTGTCCGGCATTGTGACTCCTCCTGAATGCGCCTGCAAGTACCCTCCCGATTCCTCAAAATGCGATGCCTGCGCTTCGCTCGTTCGAGCTGCAATCAGATGGGCAGCTCCCATGTTCACTGTAGCAGCATCACCCCCTTCTCACCCTGGCCTGCCCCAAGCGGCCCCGGCAGTCTACGCGCCGCTTGACAGCCTCTCCTCTCTCAACTAACATTCCTCTGCGGGTTTGCCGCCGCTCGCGCGATCGGGCACGCTCGGATGCTCCTACGGCAGCGACAACTCCGACAGCCCAGACGGGAATCCGGGTCGAGGCTCTCACGTTGCCGTGGTAGCCCAGGGGCACCTGATCTCTCTTCATTAGATTATATCGCAGGGACAGGGTGAAAGCTAGGATACGGGACGGTGATTATTAGGAAATGAGCAAGAGCATGACCGCCTTCGAAGGTTTCGAGAGGATGCTCAGGGACTCCCTTACGCATCTCTATGATCCCCTCTATGAGCCTCCTGACCAGCTCTACCAAGTGACCGGGTGCCCGCCGGAGCAGGGGCCGGCCTGCGTGCACTCAGCGGTCATCCGTGCCATCCGTGACCTCGAACCACCCAGCACTGTCCCAACTGCCGCTCCGGCCAGGCGTTTCTACCAACTCCTTCTGTCTCGATATGTGCAGGGTCTCACCCAAGATGCTGCGGCTCAGCGTCTGGGCATAAGCCCGCGCCATCTGCGGGGCCTGCAGTGGAAGGCAGTACGGGCGCTGGCCAGATCGCTGTGGCAGCACAGCCGGATAGGTGTACCCGAAGGGAGCACTGCACCGCCCAGAGGCATGCAACATGAAGCGGCGGGGCGGGCGAACGGTGACCTGGAAGGATGGACTTCCCAAATAAGACAGGAACTGGAGTCCCTCCACAGAGCCGCGCCGACCGCGGCTACCGATGTAGCTGACACGATCCGCGGCGTCGTGCAGCTCCTGGATAGCCGGGCGGAGAGGCGTGCCGTTGCCCTCAAGGTTGACATCGCTCAGAGAGTACTGCTCGCAGCCATACATCCGTCGGTCTTGCGGCAGGCACTTCTTGTGGCCATAACCGAGTTGGCCCAATCGATGAAGGATGGGACAATCACTATCTCAGCGGAGCTGCGCGCGCCCAAGGTCGCCATCATCGCGACCGCCTACCCTGTGTCGACGGCAGCGGAGGTCGATCTGTCCTTCATGCAGATGGTACTGGCATCGGAAGATCAGACGGTCGCGTTCACCACTGGCAGCGGCGGCGCAACGATATCGATTGAGGTACCGATCCTTCCAGAGGACTCCGACATCGTCACCGTGTTGGTTGTGGAGGACAACGAGGACCTGGTGTCTTTGTACCGCTCCTACGTGGAGGGCACACGATATCGAATAGTCCACCTATCTCAGGTCGCACAGCTCTTGCCGACAGTCGAGATCCATGAGCCTGACGTGATCGTACTGGACATCATGCTGCCTGAGCCTGAAACTGATGGATGGGAGCTGCTCGTGGGCCTGCACGATCATGCTGCCACCAAGTCAGTACCGGTCGTGGTCTGCTCCGTGGTTAGAGAAGAGCGGCTGGCTTTGGACCTTGGCGCGGCTGTATACGTGCCGAAGCCCGTGCGTCGGACACAGTTCGTGGCGGCTCTGGATGAGGCCATCAGTCAGGCTGCATGAGCAGAGTCGGGAGCTCCCCACAGACCCTCAGCAGCTTGCCCACAGACACACCATCGCCCACCGTGGCCACCACCACGGCGCTTCGCCTGGACTGACTTCCAGGGTCCTGACCGGACACGATGATCACCGGGATACGAGCAATGGTCTGATCCTGGTTCTTGAGCGCGAGAACCTGCCAGCCGTCCATTCCCGGCAGCATGATATCCAGTACCATGAGGTCGGGACACTGACTGCGTAGCTCTCGTAGAGCTGTCTCGCCGTCTTCGGCTCTCAGGATCTCCACCGTACTGTCGTAGGTTTGCAGACTCAGGCTCAGGAGTTCCAGAGTATCCCGATCATCTTCGACCAGGAGCACTCGCTTCACGCGCTTGCCCACGCTCTGAATGGCTTCGATGAGTCTCGCCCGCTTGACTGGCTTGATGAGATAGTCTGACGCCCCGGCTTGCCAAGCAGGCTCCGCCTCGGGCCTGAGACAGCAACCGATTATCGGCGTGTGGGGAATCTCACGGCGCCCTCTGTCCACCAACGACCACAGTTCGTTCGGTGAGGGAGCGTTGACCACTATGGCGCACGCCGGGCACTCTCGCGATTCGCTCGCCGCTTCAAGAACACTCCTGGTATCGACGTAGTCGATGCTGTCAGAGTACCGCGCGAACAGGGGTTGGATTTCGCCGGTCTCATCGCAGAGGATGACACGCTCGTCGAGACGCGCATCCGTGCGACCCATCGGCCGAGTGCGATACTCCCATTCCTTGGCCATCCAGCGCACGACTGAAGATCTGGGGCCTTCGGGTGGTGATATGGGAAGTCTGAAAGCGAAGGTGCTGCCGGCCGCGACATCGCTCTCGACCCAGATCCTTCCTCCGTGCAGCTCTATGAATTGCTTGCTGATACTCAGTCCCAGCCCACTACCACCCTTGCCGTGCCGGGCTGAGGCTGTCCCCTGGGTGAAGGGCTCGAAGATCGTGTGAACTTGGTCCGAGGGTATGCCCGGGCCGGTGTCGGTCACTCCGACCACAACATCTCTCTCGTCATGGGTGACCTCTATGCTGATCCCTCCCTCATCGGTCATTCGAGCGGCGTTGCTCAACAGGTTCACCATCACTTGGAGTGTGCGAGTTCGATCACAGTAGATCCTCGGCAAATCATCAGGAATGTCGATCTCAATCCAGAGGTTCTTGGTCTCCACCAGAGGCCGGACCAACGCTACCGCTCGGGCCATGATATCAGACAGATTGACCCAGTCCCGGTTGAGCGCCATTTGTCCCGCTTGAATCTGACTCAGGTCCAGGACATCGTCAATCATCGCGGAGAGGTGTTCGCAGTTGCGGTGCAGCACCTTGGTGTGTTCTCTGAGCTTCCCAGAGAATGCCTCTCCGCCGACTTCTGACGCCTCCATGAGCAGGTCGGTGAGGCCAAGGATTATGTTGAGAGGCGTGCGAAACTCATGACTTACCCTCGAGAGGAATGCCGCCTTAGTTCTCTCCGCCTGCTCAGCGAGCAGGCGGAGCCCAGCTACCTTCTCATTCAGCAGCGAGAGCTGGCGATTCCTCGTCGCCAAGTCGTCAAGCGCCTGGTTCAGAGCGCCTTGACGGTCACGAGTTGCCTCCAATGCATCTTGCGAGTAGTAGAATCGCTCCCAGGAGATCTTGACGAATTGACCGGCATGCCAGTACACGGCCCAGGCAAGACCCAGAGAAGTCCACACTGCCATCAGAGTGATGGTGATGGTGGCGTTGCCCTGGCCTGTCCAGAGGTGCCTCCCCAGAAGAACCACCAGCAGGCTCTCACCCAGCGCAACGGTGAAAGCGGCGGCGGCTCCCGTCAGCGCGACCGCCAGAACGGTGGGAATGAACAGCAGCACGAGTACCTGTGGTAGATTCAACCAGAGACCCGCACTCAGGATCATGCCGACCAATGCCAGAACCGCGGCCCACGAGCCCAGCACAGGCCGGCAGCGATTGAGGATCCACACGGTGGGAGCGGCGGCGCAGCAGAGCAGGCAGAGGTCGAACAGTGCCTCGGCCGCAAGGGGATCTCCCACGCTATCCCCAGCCATCTCAAACACAACTCCCAGGCCCAGGATCGCCAGTATCACTGGCTGTGGGGACAAACGCAGTTCACCTTCGAGGTCACCATCCGACTTGCTCATCCGGCCAACCATCGCTTTCTTCCTTGACTCTCCAAGCGGCACGCAGACGAGTACTGTCCAATCGAGGCTCTCTAGTAGCATACCCTTGCTGTAGGAAACTTGTCAAGAGCCGCGTTCACTCACCGGGGTGGTCATCATGGGGCTGGCAAGCTCGCGCACCAGGTTGCGGCTTTCTTGCGAGCCCGCCTTGTCGTCCATGCCTCAGTCGGAAGACCGGAGGACTCGCCGGCGGCAATCCCGAGCCCTCGCTCGTAGGACCGATCGCCACGCTCTCCGCTAGACGGGAATCAACGTGGATGATGCCTCCCTGGTCTGGGACGCCAGCCTGCTCACTGCCATGGGCACGCAACAGCTACCCTCGTTCGTGAGGACGATGGTGGAGATGCCCGAGTGATCGGTCGACGCTGGCTGCCCCCGAGCGCCCGTGCGCAGCTCACCGGCATCCTGCCGCGCTCCGCAATGCCGCGCCGAACCTCAGCCCGTGGTCGGCCGCAAACGAACGGAGAGACCCCAGATTCGCTTCGGAGTGAATCGTGCGCGAGGAGGTAGCGCTAAGCGCGGCCAGTTGAGCCCGATCTCCAGCGAGGATGAGGATCTGTCCCCGGGTTCCTGCGCTCAGGATAGTGGCATGCCTCGGTCAGAACCCTGAACGATCGGGCCGCCTCCGTGCGCTGCCGAGCCAAGTCTGGACCGACCTCTTGCCGGAACGCCATGTCAGCCTACGACTTGGTGAGCCTCTTCCACAGCTTCTCCTTGGGATGCGGTTCCAGAAGGGTACAGACAATCTGGCCCGCGTAGACCACCCGATTCAATACCATGGAGCGGACCCAGCCTCTGGTTCGAGCGGCAAGCTCGTCCACCACTTCACCGTACGGGTCGCGTACTACGCCGATCTCGTCGCCAGGCTCCACCCAATCACCTCCGGTGACCCGAAAGTGTACTAGCCCACTCTTTCTGGTCCTCACATTGAAGAGGCGGTAGGTGCCCCCTGACCCCACGATGCCCGCTTGAGGCTCGACCTCGCCTTCAAGCATCCCGATGTGCTTCATCACGTTGAGCACCCCGCGCACTCCGGCTCGAACGGATGATTCGACGTACATGCCCTGAGCCCTGACCTCACACACGAAGCCGGGCTTGCCCGTATCCTGGGCCCAAGCGATGAGGCTGCGGTCGTAGCCATACATGTCTCGGGTCAGTTCCACCAGTGGAAAGCCGAACGCCAGAGCTATGTCCAATGAGCGCTGCATGATCTCCCCGTCTGCACACACGGGTAAGCACATGAACTCCATGCCCACCACCGTGGCGGCGTGGAAATCGATGGCGTAGTCACACTGTGAGATGCCCTGCGCGAAGATCACGTGCGCGGCCCGCTCGCTCACCGTGCCCAAGGGATCGCCCGGGAACACCGCGTTCAGATTAACGCTATCCATGGGCGCGTAACCCTGACGCGTCCGGAAGGCATACGGGTTCAGCACCGTAGCACCGATGATCGCCCCGCTCAGCTCCTGCGGATCCACGATCTCGCGGACTATGCGCCGCGTCACCTCAATGCCCGGAATCTCATTGCCGTGGATGTCGGACCCCATCCATAGGACGGGGCCATCCCTGACCCCATTCAGCACCATGAGGGGGATGAATACCTCTGCTCCATCAGGCAGTGGCTCCAGGAGGAGTCTCCCGAAACCAATCTCCCCTGGACCAACCCGGACTCCTCCAATGCCGATTGTCTGCGCCATCAGTCACGCTCCATTCTCTCGCCCAGCTCGATTCCGGACTGCTCCGTGTCTGCGGCATCCGGTGCTCTTCAACCGTTGGGCCTCACGCACCACGAGAGGACACGCCTCTTCCGCAACCACACCCCCCTGGTCCCTCACAAGAGCCGCGCTCCCAGCCGTGAGCCGCCATCTGCTACCAGAGCCGTACAACCCCTACCCTACCACGACCGGCTCCGTACGTACGGCCAGCAGTCGGTCCAGCACTGTGCTGGCGGTCTCCGTGTCGCCAACCACAGGGTCGAGAACCAGGGCCTGCAAAGCTGCCTCACGGCTTCCCGATACGGCGGCCCTCACGACCAACTCCTGAATGGAGATCTGCAAGCGACACAAAGCCGCGATACTGCACGGCAGCGGTGGCACTCGAATGGCCTGTACCCCGTGGGCGCTCACCATCGCGGGCACCTCCACGATGGCATCATCGGGTAGATTCGGTATGGCGCCCCGGTTGACGACGTTGACCGCCTCTTCGTACCTGTTCTCATCGTTCTTCAGTGCCACGATCACGGGAACCGCGCGTTCGCCCGATGTCTCCGATAGCCAGAGTTCAGCCCTTTCGGCGTCGCCCGCCGCAACGGCACGCACACTCCGACGGAGGCTCTCTACCTTCTTCTCGTATCGTGCGAAATCGTATCCCTCAGTGCCCACGTAGCGCCACGCATCGGGTATGTATTCTCCCGCGTGCGCGTCACCCACTGCGGGGTACAGACCATGCACCCGGCCCAGCAGACGCGACAGGGGCTGATAGTCTCGTTCGCCGGATTCGAGCTTCTCCCAGAAGAGCGGATACAGATCATCTCCTGTCTCCAGATCTCTAATGTCTTGGATCCAGGTGAAGTGATTCAAGCCTGCTGCCCTGAGTCGCAACTCCTCTCGTGGAATACCCAGTATCTTCGAGACGATCCGATACCCCTCACCAATCTGATGGCACAGTCCAACGAACCTCAACCTCGTCTCTCGCGCCAGGGCCATGCACAACCGGCTCATGGGATTCGTGAAGTTGATCACCCACGCGTCCGGAGCCAACTCCTCGATATCCCGGCAAATGGAGAACAGGAGCGGGATGTTCCTCAGCGCGTGCGACAGTCCGCCGGGCCCTCCGTTCTCCCCCAGGACCTGCTTGACACCGAGTTGCAGCGGTATCTGGAAATCGAGCTTCCACAGACGTTCCCTGTCCACCGCCACGGACACGACCACGAAGTCTGCTCCCTTCAGTGCCTTTCGCCGGTCCGTCGTGGCCGAGATCCGGCATTCCGCGCCAGCGAGTGAGTTCATGCGCTCACCAAACTCATGCACCTCCTCCAATTGCCCGGCGTCGATGTCCACCAGAGCAACCTCACTCCCGTGCAGAGCGGGGTGCACCAGAATGTCACGCAGAGTGCCAGGTCCGAAGATGGCACTGCCTGCGCCAATCACAACGATCTTTGGATCACTCACCAGGAACCCTCCCGGTCAACAAGCATCATCGGCTGGCGCTGGTGTGATCCAGTCACACCCCAACAGAACCTTGCCCACCGTCCCGTTCACCGACCACTCACGATTCCTTCACTCAGCAGACCTCGCACGACTTCGACCATGGGTTCCGCGGTATCGTCCCTCACGCGCCACAGCCTCAATCCCTCAACACGACAGATGCACTCGACCACAAGGATGACCTTCTGGCACATCTATTGGGGCAACAACCGACGAGCTCTGACGCGCCCATGAGCCCGAAACACTCTGTATGCCTCCGCGTAGTGAGCCCCACACTGCATCCCCCGGAACCGGCCCATCACGGCCGCCCGGTCCACCAGCCAGTTCTCGTGCTGACCTGTCTGTGGGTTAACGTAGTGATCGTACTGGCTGTGGTGTGCGTCCATCATGCGCATCTTCTGGTTCCAGACTTCACCAACGTCCACGTATTCTTCCGGCAAGAAGTCATGTCCGCTCTCGGTCTCCACGAACAGCACAGGCGGGGTGCCCACGCGTGCTGTGAAGCTTGCATCCATGACCAAGTGACTGGTAGCGATGTGATCAGGATGGTAGTCGTTGGGCGGGTGAGTGATGATGACATCGGGGCGGAAGGATCGTATGACCTCCACCACCGTATTGCGGGTGTCTAGGTCGTCCGTCACCATACCGTCGTGGATCCCGGGCCAGAACGCCTCGGCGCCGATGACGCTTGCGCTCGCTAGGAATTCGCGATGACGCATCTCGGCCAGCTGCTCCGGCGAATCCGCCTTCCCGCCGCCGCGACCATCGGCCATCGAACAGATGCCTACCGCGTGGCCCCCGGCGACGTATAGGGCAAGCGTGCCTCCACAGTAGAAATCCATGTCATCTGAATGCGCACCAATCGCCAGAACTCTCATGTATTCCCCTCCTGGATATCTCACAAACCAGGGCGACCATCAGGATTGCAGAGACTTGGGTGGAGCTCGCGACTGGCCGCTCGGATCCAATCGTGGCTCTGAATGCCTGGCATCCGTCACTGGTCGCCACTCACCTGCCCGCCAGCACCTGGTCACTCAGCTGGCAGTGGCAGCGACACGATTCGGGCCGTGCGAGCCGACTTGTCCATCGCAATGCAGATCTCCAAGGCGCGGTATCCCTCTTCACCCGGTATGGGGTTCGGACGCGTGCCCCGCACCGCCTCCACGAACTCCGGCACCTCATCCAGCTCGACGACGCCCTTCACCTTGGGAATCCCCACAGGTACATCATAGGATACCCGCTTGCCGGAAGCCTCGTGCAACACCAGCGGAGCACCCAACTCCATGCCGATGCGCAAGGTTCCCTTCTCGCCGATCAGGACCGTACTATCGATAGAGCCTCCTCGCGCAGTCCAACTGGCGGAGAGTGTAACCAGTGTACCGTCAGTCAGCCGAAGGACGGCCACGGCGTTGTCCTCCACTTCCTCCGTCTCGAATCCAGCCTTGAAGGCCGCCACGCTCTCCACCTCTTGACCACTCATCACTCGTATCAGATCTGCCTTGTGCACGGCCAGGTCACCAATGACGCCAGTCCCCGCCAGACTGGCCATGACGAACCAGCGACCCCGATCGCTCCACTTCAACGGACCCCCATGCCCGAAAGCCATATGCATCTGGAAGAGCCTGCCCAGCGTCCCGTCCTGCATGATCTCCATCGCTCTCCGGTGACAAGGCATGTAGCGTTGCGTCTGCCCGACCATCAGCACTGCCCCACTCTCGTGCGATGCCTCGATCATGCCCCTTGCTTCGGCCAGCGACACCGCCATCGGCTTCTCCACCAGTACGTGGATGCCGCGCTGCAGCGCCGCCACGGCCATCGGGGCGTGCAGCGCGTTGGGAGTGCAGATACTGACCGCCTCCACATCACCCTCCCTCAGAAAGCGGTCATAGTCATCGAAGAACTCCGCCTGGGGATGTTCATCGCACAGATCCTCAACGGTCTCCCTCCGGTGGTTGTAGAACGCCACCACCTCTGCGTGTGGAGACCTGGCGTAGCCCGGTATGTGTAGCACGCGCGCAATCCTGCCGCACCCTGCGACACCTACTCTCAACGGCGTCTCACTCATCCCACCCCTCCAGCACTACCCCCATCGCCTGACTCCTATCTCCGGCCAGCATCCTGTATGCTTCCGGTGCTTCCTGCCAATGGTAGCGATGGGTGATCATGAGGTCAAGCCGCAGGCGACCCGTGCGGACCAGGTCGAAGAACAACTCTCCGTTGCGCGCCTTCACCCACGGATTGTAGGGAGTCTGGGCTTCGGGGTGTGTGCTCACGTGTGCTCCAATGACCTCCAGACCCAGCGTATGCACCTCGTCGTGGAAGTCCACCGCCACTTTCCCGCGAGGCGAACCCAACAACACCACTCGGCCCAAACGGCGCACCATGCGAAAGAGCTGCGGGATCACCTCTTGGTTCCCCGTGATCTCGAAAGCCACGTCGGCCATCTTGCCTCGCGTGATCTCCCCTATCTCATCAAGAATGTCATCCCACCCGCCAATCAGGGCATTGGTTGCCCCGTGAGACCGAGCCATGCGCAAACGTAGCTCGCTCAAGTCTACCGCGATCACCGGGTACGCTCCGTTGAGACAGACATACTGGGTAGCCAACTGTCCCAGAATCCCTGCACCGACCAGCACCACGGACTCGCCCAAGGCGATCCCGGCCCTCCTCACGCCATTCATCACCGTGCAGCCCAGTTGCCAGAACACAGCCTGATCATCGTCGACGTCGTCCGGTACCGCCTGTACCTGTGACAGGGCTTGGATGTTGTAGACGGCGTGTCGTCCGGAGCTACACACGCGTTGGTCGACCTCGAACTCGCTCACGCCCGGCCCCAGCGCAACCACATCCCCGACATTGGAGTATCCCGCACTGCGCCAAGGATACTTGATGTAGCTCGCCCAAACCGACTCGGCTGGGAAGTCACCTGTGAAGGCGGTGAGTTCCGTCCCGGTGCTGATCAGGGTCTTACGCGTTCGGATCAGCACCTCCCCTGGTCCCGGGTCTGGCACGGAGCAAGCTTCCCACTCAGCACGGAATGGTTCGGGCACCGTCAATCTATGGTCTAGCATCTGATTGCCCCCATGGTCGGTGAATAACCCCGACTCTCCTCTGTCTCGGGCAACTCACCGCTCAACACCGTGTGCCACTGGCGCGAACCCGCGGCCTGAGTCTCACAGGCGCGAGTCGTTTCGGGCGCTCCTCCACTCGTCTCGAGCGACTCCTAGCTGAGCCACGGGCCCCAGATCGCTTCCTTCTCGCCAGGGACGAGCAGGGTCCCCACTATCTGACCGGCGTAGACCACCTGATGCGTTGACATGGAGCGTACCGCCGAGCGCACGGGACTGACCACCCGATCCAGGTCATTCCCCCACGGATCGCGCACGACGCCAAGCACCTGCCCTTCCTCCACCCAGTCCCCCGCGTCGACCAGAATGTCCAGAATGCCGCTCTTGCGTGTGCGCACATCCCTGAAGGCGAAATAGCCACCGCGCAGCTTTATGTCACTCTGTGGCTCGGTCTTGCCCTCGATCATGCCGGCCCATCTCATCACGTTCAGGACGCCTCGAACCGAAGCTCGCAGAGACGCCTTGGTCCATCCTCCCTGGCGGAGCGGCTCAGGTAGCAGTGCGGGCTTGCCCGCGTCCATAGCCCACGAGATCAGGGCCTTGTCGTAGCCCCACATATCGCGCGTTACTTGCGCCGAGGCGAACCCGAATACCTCGGCCATCTCCAGCGTGCGTCTCATCACATCGCGATCATCACACGTCGCTACACACATGAATTCCGTGCCGAACATGGTACTGGAATGGAAGTCCAGTGCCAAGTCACATCTGGGCAGTGCCTCCGTGGCCAGCACGTGGGCCACTCGCTCACTGATGGTCCCTTCCGGATCGCCAGGGAACTTGGCGTTCATGTTCCCCCCATCTTGAGGCACCACGTGCTCTCTCAGGCGCATGCCGTAGGGGTTCAGCGGGCCTGCACCTATGATCGCGCCCTTCATCTCCCCAGGATCGAGGATCTCGCGGGTGAGCCGGCGGATCACCTCGATACCTGGGATCTCGCTTCCGTGGATGCTGGCCCCGATCCAGAGGATGGGACCGTCCCGCGTGCCGTTAAGAATCGTGAGCGGGATGAACGTCTCCCCCCAATCGGGCAGTGGTTCCAGTTGAAGTTTACCGTGCCTCAGTTCTCCTGGCTGTGCCTCGACATCGCCGATCTCGACAACGGGCATACTCCCCCTTCTCCTTTCGTGATGAGGCCGGCCAAACATCGTCGGCGTCCGGCTCCCTGCAGAGCAACCGACTACTCGGCACCGGACCCGCAGGAGAGGCAGGCAGCCGTGAACTCGGCCGAGGTCGTCGTATAGCCGATGGCCCACTCCACGGTATCGGCCACCTGTTCCGTCGCCGGCATGCTTCCATCGGGAGCAGGATCCAATCCCGACATGGTTCCATCCCGAACCCAGATCACTTCGTAGTTGCGATAGAACGCATCGTAGGCCGTCGTAAGCATACAGACATCAGCCCACATGCCTGCCATGACCACACTTTCGATGCGCAGGTTACGGAGAAGGGTGTCGAGACGGGAGTCGAAGAAACCGCTATAGACGTGTTTACGTATGTAGTACTCCCCCTCCATCGGTTCCAAACCCGGGGGGATCTGCAGAGGGCCTGGCCTTCCACTGTGGTACTCCCTAGGATCGACTCCCCCTTCGCGAAAAGCCCGATCGAAGTCCGCGTCCCAACTGCGCTTGAAGTGTCTGCCCCAAGCGGAGTGATTCAATGCGATGCGTGGGGAGCTGTTCATAACGTACACGATGGGCAAGGGAATCGATCGAGCCGCATCCAGGATGTCCTTGCAGCGGTGCATAGCGTCCCACCAAGGCGTGACTTTGCTCCCGGTGACTCCCTCGATATCCTCGCCATACTGTTCGCCCAGGTAGACATCGACCAGCAGTAGCGCGGTACGCTTCGGAGGCAGCGAGAGCATCTCGTGCTGGTGCTCCCGGCGGTTATTCAGATAGCGCGCACGAAGCGAGATGGTGTTCATCGGTTGGCTTACTCCTCCAGCGAAATGCCCCACAGTTCCTCAGGAGTGGCGGGCTCCAGGATGTTGGTGATGATCTGTCCGGCATAGACGATACCCATGGTAGTGAACGAGCGGACTATACCGCGTGCGGGGCTCGTGATCTGACAAACCTCGCGCCCGTAGATGTCGCGGATGATCCCGTATGCCTCGCCCTTCTCTACCCACTCACCTCCGGTCTTCCAGAAGCGCGCTATGCCGCTCTCGGGAGCCGGAACATCGAGGAGCCAGACCGTTTCTCCCTTCCCCGGCAGTTCGTCCGGAGGAACAACCTCGCCCTCGATCATGCCCAGGTACTTCATCACGTTGAGCGTCCCTCGTATGCAATGCTCGATCCATGGCTCCCACAGCACGCCCGTAGCGAGGGCCTCCAGCAGAGTGGCGGGCTTGCCCATCTCGAGAGCCATGCCTACCAGACTCTTGTCCATGCCCCAGCGATCATGCTTGACCCCCACGATGGGAAAGCCAAAGAACTCAGAAAGGCGTATTGCCTCGCGCAACGTGTCCGTACGGCTCACCCTCGGGAGGATGGTGTACCCTATCCCTGTATGTAGCGGGGTCGTGTGGAAGTCTAGGATATGGTCGCACAACGGCAGCACTTGCGAGTAGATCACATGCGCGATGCGCTCGCTGATGGTTCCAGCAGGGTCGCCTGGGAAACAGGCGTTGACATTCTTCGGATCCTGGGGTGGATCGTCCTGACACGCCCAGAACCCGTACGGATTGGCCAACGGCAGCCCGATGATCGTGCCGCTGAGTCTCTCGGGTCGCACTACTTCCTGCGTTATCCGACGGATCACTTCGATACCGGTGAGTTCCCGCGAATGGATGGCTGCCTGCAACAGCAGAGTCGGACCATCCGCTTCGCCTGCCAACGTGATCACCGGAAGGTTGACCTTCGTGCCATCGGGCAATACGCCGCAGCGCAGATTGTCGAACAGCAGTGCACCTCGTTCCACTCGGATGCTCATGCCGAACCCCCTTCTTGAACAACTCCATTCCTCAACGCGTTGCATGCCTGGACGAACTCCTCGCAGGTGACGCTGAAGCCGACCGCCGTCTCGAACCAACGGATCATGCGCCTTGTGAAAGGCATCTCCTTCTCATCGCCCGGATCCTCTCCCGCCATGGTGCCGTCCCGCAGCCAGACTACGCGGTAGTTCCGATACAACGCGTCCAGTGAGGTGGTCAGCAGGCAACAATCCGCCCAGATGCCCGCGCAGATCAGAGTGCGGGTGCCCAGATTGCGAAGCAGCGAGTCCAGGCGCGAGTCATAGAACGCGCTGTACGCGTGCTTGCGAACCAGGTAGTCCTGCTCCTGGGGTCTGAGCTCATCCGGAAAGGCCATACGCCCAGCGCGACCGCCGTGGTATTCGCGCGCATCAACGCCTCCCTCGGCGAAGCACTCATCGAAATCGACACCCCAACTGCGTCGAAAGTGGGCCCCGAACTCCGAGTGCCCTATGCCGACGCGGGGTGCACTGTTGTTGGCATAGACGATTGGCATCCCGACCCCGCGCGCCGCCAGTTGAGCCTGGGCAATCCGTCCAGTCGCTTCCCGCCACCACCTGCCCAGCGGGCTTGCATCCTCCTCCACCTTCTCTCCTTCATAGCCAGACTGCACGTCCACTAACAGGAAAGCTGCTTGCTCCACGGGCAGGTCAAGAGCTTCCCATCTGAAACCCGGCGCCTCGGACCCTCCCTCTACCCTACGATAGTAGCGGCCAAGGAAACTCAGACGAAGACGATCGTTCACCCTTCTCTCCTCTCGCACCTTCGTGTGGCGCACCTGGCAGCCTTTCCAGAAGGCTGCTGACATCCTACCGGAACGAGGTAAGGACGATCCCTCGCACCATGTACTTCTGGGCCAAGTAGAAGACCAGCAGCACCGGCACGAGGAAGATCAGCGACTGGGCCATCAGAGGACCGGCCACGATATTCATGCGAACACCGATGTGACCCTGCTTCTGCAGCCAGGCGAGACCCAGCGTGACGGGGAACTTGTCTGTGCTGTTCAGGTAGATGAGTGGAGCAAAGAAATCGTTCCAGTTCCATAGGAAGTGGAATATGCACGTGATGCCCAGAGCCGGACGGGTCAGAGGCAGGGTGATGCGCCAATACGTAGCGAAGTGGCCGCAGCCATCAATCCTCGCCGCGTCCTCAATCTCCGGTGAGACTGTGAGCATGAACTGTCTCAACAGGAAGATGGTGAACGGGTTTCCGGCCAGCCAAACCGGCACTATTAGTGGCAGGTACGTGTCCACCCAGCCTAGCCTGCTGAACAGGTAGTACTGAGGAATCAGTGTCACGTGGTACGGGAGCATCATCGTGCTCAGAACCAGAACGAAGAGAACGTCGCGACCGGGAAAGCGAAGCCGAGAGAAGCCGTAGGCCACCAACGAACACGAGAGCACCGCTCCGACCACGTTCGCCAGAGTCATGAGGATCGTGTTCCTGTAGAACAGGCCGAAGGGCAGAGTTGACCATGGTTCGACGAAGTTCTGCCAGTTGAACTCGGCGGGCCACCACTGGGGCGGAAAGATGTGGATCTGCCAGATCGGCATGAGCGACGTACGAATCATCCATAGGAATGGCAAGACAAACGGTATGCACCCAACCACAGCGATGAGGTACAGCAACGCTCTGCCTACTCGTCCCGACAGTTCTGGCCACTGCGAAAGCCTCGAGCTATGATGCTTTGTGACGATGCTACCAATGCGGGAGCTGACACCTTGTGACATGAGTCTTCCCTTTGTCTATTTGCGGAGCTCAGTCTCGTAGTAGACCCAGACGTCGGAGCTCTTGAACATCAAGAGCGTGAAGAACATCAGAATCACGAACAGGATCCAGGCCAGGGCTGAAGCATAGCCAAACCGGAGTTGTTGGAACGACTTCCGGTACAGGTACAACACATAGGTCAGAGTGGCGTTGTTCGGACCGCCCTCGGTCATGAGATACGAGGCCCCGAACACCTGGAATGCACCGATGAGACCCATGACCAAGCTGAAGAAGATGGTGGAGCTGATCATGGGAATCGTTATGTGTAGGAAGCGGCGCAGGGCAGCAGCGCCATCCAACATAGCCGACTCGTAGAGTTCCTTGGGAATGCCCTGCAGAGCCCCAAGAAAGATGAGCATGCTCCCCCCACTACCCCACACAGCCATGAGGATAATGGCCGGCAGAGCCCACTGCTGACTCAGAAGCCATCGCGGACCGGGATCGATGCCTATCTTGGCGAGAATGGTGTTGATTAGACCCACATCCGGGTTCAACATCCACCACCAGACGCTGATGGTAGCCACCGAAGACACCACTGAAGGAAGGTAGTAGATGGTCCTGAAGGTCCCCTGTCCCCGGAGCTTCTGGTTGAGCAGCAAAGCCATTGACAGGGCGCTGATCGTCTGCAACGGCACTACGGTGAACGTGTAGTACGTCGTAACAGAGAGTGCCTTACGAAAGAGCCGATCCTGGAACGCCCCCAGATAGTGATCAAACCCCACGAATCGGAAGGTGCTGAGAAGGTTGGTCTTGTACAGACTGATGACCAGAGAGGCAATCATCGCACCGAGAACGAAGACCACGAAGCCTATCAGCCAGGGTGAGATGAAGAGATACCCGGCGATGGCCTCTTTCGTCTTCAACGAGAGGCGACGGCGGCCGGTGGCAGCCGGTGCTGATGCCCTAACCATGTGTGTCTCCTGTCCGCCCATGTGCCCAAGCATGGGCCATTGCAGCACAGGGCCCGACCGGCACATGCCGGTCAGGCCCTGTCCACCACCGGATCATCCGTACTCAGCTCTGACCGCCGCCGTGATCTCGTCGGCGATGCCTTTGAAGTAGTCGGGCGTCACTTCGCCCGCGTCGATGAACTGTCCCAGTGCCGGGTTGAGGATCTCGCCCGCGATACCCGGGTCCGCGAACACGCCAGTGATGTAGTCGAAGCCCTCGGCCATCGGCTGCTCGAAGGCCTGCCAGTTGGTGTCCTCGGCCATCAACGGGAACTGCTTCTTCATGATCTCGTACCAGTCACCGTACAGAGAGTGACGTGCCGGCTCAGAACCCGCCGCCTCCATCATGCATATCTCGCCGTCGTCCGACACCAGCCACTTCATCAACTCCCAGGCCTCGTCTGGATGGGGCGATCCGCTCCACATCGTCCAGCAGTCAGCACCCGCATTGGCTGCCCTGGTTCCGCCGGGACCCTTCGGGTACGGTGCGAAATCCCATCGGAATCGCTCCTGGATCGCCTCGTACCACACGCCGATGATCCACGATGCGCACTCCTGACTGGCAATGCCACCCGAATCGAACGGCGCGTACCAGTAGTTCTCGATCTGGGCCGTCTGAGGCCAGATGTTGTCCTCCCAGATAGCCTTGTAGAGCCACTCCAGCGCTTCCTGAGATTCTGGTTCGCCAAGGGCACATCGAGTCCAGTCTTCAGGATCTACCAGGTTGCCTCCGAAGGCCTTCAACTTCTGCTCGAACCACAGGTCGGCCTTGACAATCGAGTGCCCGGCCCACCGCACGACTCTCCCATCCTCCTCCTTGCGGAACTTGGCTCCTTCGGAGAGATACTCATCGTGGTTCCAATCGAGAGGATAGTCTGCTCCGACCTCGTCGAAGAGGCTCGCATTGTACAGAAGCACCATGTGCAACGAGCGCATCGGGACACCCCAGATGGAATTGGACCCATCCCTGGCTCTCAGCCATTCGAGGAACCGCGGCGACCAGTCTTCCATGTATGCACGCGGCAGATCTGAGTAGTACTGCTCCAGATCCATAGCCAGGTCATTCCGGACGTGATTCCAGTAGTTGGACCCAGCGTTCTCCCTCACGTCGGGAGCATTCCCGGCCACTGCCATGGCGAGGAACTTGGCCTCACCCTCATCCGGGTAGGGTACATACGTGGCCTTGATGGTCGGGTGCTCTTCCTCGAATCTCGGGAGATAGCGAGCGATATTCTCAGCGTAGCGCGGGAGAGGATTCCCCCAGAACGATACCTCCGTGCGCGGCACAGGGGTGGCTGTGACGACCTTTTCGACCGTCTCCTTGACAACCTTCTCTTCTGTGACGACCACGGTCTCTTTGACGATCTTCTCCACCGGCTTCTCTACAACGACCGTCTCCTTGACGATCTGCGGCTTGCATGCAGCCAGAGCACTTCCGGCCGCCGCACCGGCCATCAACTTCAGAAACTCGCGTCTACCCAGCTTCTTCCCTGTCATCACTCCAATCCCTCCTCATGAGGCTGCTCCATGCTACAAGAAGGTCCACGAAGTCCGATCCTTTCGCCTCCCCTCCTTTCCAGACACCGGATTCGGGCGGATCAAACTGAATCATCCGAACCCCTGCGCCCGACCCCACTCTCCTCATGACTCTTTCAGGTAGCTGCCGAGACGCGGGATCAACCGGCACGCGTTCTCGCGGTAGATCTTGCTGATCACCGCCGCTGGCAGATTCACGCCCTTGATGGTGTAGCCAGGCCTGCGTAGCCAGAATCCGTCCAGATTGACCTGTTCGGAATCGGTCTCGTAGAAGAGCCGCCGAGTTCGCATCCGCAACACGGCGATTCGAAGGTCCTGAGCCGAAGATAAAGCGTCCACGGGAGACCCAGGGCAGTTGTCCGTACCGAACAGCACTCGGTCCTGATACTTGACCAGGAAGGCGCGCGATTCCTGTGGATCCTGCCCCATCAAGGGTTCATACGCGGTTGTGTCCACGTAGAGATTGGCGTAGCGATCGAGGAGATCTCCCAGGTTCCCCAGGCTCTCCGCACGCCCCCCCATGTGCGCGCAGATGAAGACTGTGTCGGGGTGTTTGTCCAGCATCCTGCGCTGTTCTTCGAAGAGCTGCTCTCGGCTGGGCACGGGCTTGCCGCGATAGTCCCAGTGAGGGCACTTCCTGAGCACGCCGTACCAGAAGCTATCGGGGCTGTTCCTCTCCCAGAACGCCGCGGGGTCTCCCACGTGGACCGTCACCGGCACTCTCATCTCAGCCGCCTTGTCGTATAAGGCGCCGACCCGAGGATCATCCAAGGCCATCCAATGAGAGTCCGGCTTGCCAAGGAGCAGCTTGAGGCCAGACGCACCCCGGAGGACCGTCTGCTCGAAATGCGCCACTGCCCCGGAAACGAAGTCCGGCTCGTCCATGTGGCTGAAGTCAACCGTGGAGAAGACGGCGAACCGGGTAGGGTACCGCTCCAGCAGCTCGTAGCCGATCCTCTCAGATCTCTCGTGCTCGAGGTTTGGGCTATCCCTGCTCCAGCCACCATTCAGCACCACTGCCTTCTCGATGGCGCAGGTGTCCAGGTACCGGAGCACCTGCTCCGGATCCTCGACTTCCACGTGCATGTGGGCATCGTAGACTGGGCCGAATCGCGGCACGTGTGGCTTCCTTGGTTGCCGACGGATAGGCGATGATGTATAATGGCCGTGGAATCGGGCACGGGTATGTATCTGACCTCTCGCCCATACGCATCAACAGAGTATCACACGAGCCCAGACACGTCAATGGCTCTACCGCCCGACTACTGCCATTCCACTGCCAGACCGACAGGGGTGGACATGCTATCGAAAGAAGCGTTCTCCAAGCACGTTCGCGATGCTCTCACCCACCTCTATGACCCAATCTACCTCCAGAATCACGCGCTGGCTGAGGTGCTCGTTCTCGCAGAGGCTCCCAATCATCGTATTCGGGCACAGATGCTGCGCGAGACCATCCTGGAAGCCATAGAGCAACTTAGACCGGACTCGCGCCTGCCCTTCGGAAGCAAGGAGTGGATCGCCTATCGCATTCTGAGTCTGCGATACCTGGAAGCCCTGACACCCACCAAGGCTGCCGAAAGACTCAACATCAGCGAGCGGCACTTCTTTCGCCAGCACCACAATGCAATACGAGCAGTTACGGCGGTCCTCTGGGATAGTTACACTCGCGCGGCGAGGGAGAACACTCAATCCAGTGACAGAGCCAGCACCGATCACACCGATGAGATAGCCGGTACGGCGAGGATGATCGCCGAGTCGGCCAGACAGATGGTCGAGCACTCTCGAAGACGGAGAATCGACGTCCATGAGGTTGTGAGGACTCTGGAACACAGCCTTCGCTCGCTCGCGACCCGAAAGGGTGTCGACCTGGTGCTTTGCACCCCTCCCGTCGCCCTGTGGCTGTGGATGGATCCGGCGGTTCTGCGCCAGATCGTGCTGAACACCGCTGTAGCGATGCTGGAACACGACGCGCTCGGCCCCATGCGGCTGGAGATAGGTCACCGGTATGACCGGGTACTGATCGGAATCGAATGCAGTCGTACGCGCGAACTGATGCCTGACGAGCTTGGCTCGAGCAGCCTGGCGGTCGCCCGCCGCCTGGCAGAGAATGAGGGCGGGCACATCGTCGTGTACCAAGGGAAGGAGGACATCGCAAGGGTAGAGATCACCCTGCCGATCAGCAAGGCCACCGTTCTGATGATCGATGACAGCGCAGATGCCATCGCTCTCTTCGAACGCTACCTGCGCGGCACCGATGTCGAGATCGTAGGTGTTCCAGACGGGGAGAAGGGTGTTGAACTCGCCCGGACTCTCAAGCCCCAGATGATCATACTGGACGTCATGATGCCATCACAGGATGGCTGGCAAGTACTGCAGTCTCTACGAGCCAACTCCTCCTTGGCAAGTACCCCGATCGTGGTGTGCTCGGTATTGGATCAGCCGGACCTGGCCCTCACGATGGGAGCCGACGATCTGATTCAGAAACCGGTCAGCCAGCAGGCGTTCCTGCAGATCCTGCAACGATGGGTCGACCACCCAGATAGTCCGGCAGCATCGAGCTGACCACTGCGCGCAGATTCTTGGCAATCTGTTGGATGCTAAGGTCCCCTCGTTGCGCCACTGTGAAGAGCGAGAACTCGGCCTCTTCAGCCCAAGACTTGCCAGCCCCGGACACCATGATCACCGGAATATGGGCCAGACCCTGATCAGCCTTCATCTCGCGGAGCACCTCGAAGCCGTCCTTCCCCTGCATCACGACATCGAGTAGGACGGCCTGAGGGCTCATCTGCCGCATCAGAGCCAGGGCTTGCTCTCCGTCGAATGCCTCCACCAAGCGATAGGATCGAGGGGATTTCCCCAGCATCCTGGACAGCAATCGTACCATCCCCGGATCGTCGTCAACGATCAGCACCGTATCCACCTCGGGACCGAGCTCTGCGACGGCTGCGAGCAAGGATTCCTCTTCGACGGGTTTGCGTAGATAGCTCATCGCTCCCAGGGACAGCCCGGCATCTGCCTCGCTGGGGACCGAACACACCACGACCGGAACCGAGTAGGGAAGCATCACAGCGACCTCAAGGGCATTCTGGCAGATCCTCTGATCCACCACGATCACTCTCGGATGCAGCTCCGCTACGGCTTCTGAGACGTCGTCCACCTCCTCAACACCTATCACGTGGCATTCCACCGTGGACGCGCCTTCGTCGCGCAAGTGCCTCTCCAGAATCTGCGCCGCCAGAGGATCCGGACTGACCACCACGTAGCGCTCCTCCTCGTGGTTGGGTGTGGGCCAAGCCCACCGGTTCGCCCTTCGCGTTGTCGTACTGTGAGGAGCCCGCCTCTCCCCCGCAGGGAGAGTGATTCGAACGGTAGTCCCTTCACCGATCCGGCTGTCGGCCCAGATGCGACCGCCGTGCAGGCTGATCAATTCCCTGCTGATGGCCAGTCCCAGACCAGTTCCCTCGACGACTCCGCCCGGGGACCAAACACGCCGAAACGCCTCGAAGGCCATCTCCACGTCATCCGCAGCCATACCACGACCCGTGTCAGCCACGCTGACGGTAACGGTCTCGCCCTGTGGCTCCGCCTCAACCACCACCCGGCCTTCATCCGTGAACCGGATCGCGTTGTTCAGCACGTTGAGGAGCACTTGCCTGAGCCGCACGGGATCGCCATGAACCGTCAGGTCCTCGTCTATGTCCACTCGCAACTCCAGTCCTTTGGCTTCCGCCAGGCTGCGCACGATGGATACTGTCTCCTCCACCACATCGTGAGCAAGCCCAAGTTGCCTGCAGGAGATGGTCATCCGACCGGCCTCGCTTCGGGAGAGATCCAGCACGTCATCCACCAGGTTGGAAAGATACTGGCTCCCTCGATACACCGCCTGCATGTCACCGCGGTAGACCGGAGGAAGCGGCTCCCCCCCGTAGCTCTCCGGCGACAGGTACATCATCCGGCTGAACCCCAGCACGATGTTCAGCGGAGTCCGCAGTTCGTGACTGAGGTGAGCCGCGAACTCTGCCTTGGCCTGCCGAGCTGCTTCCGCCTCAGCCCGAGCGCGGATCAGCTCATTGTTCATCCGCTCCATACGGTGCCAGGCTTCATCGAGGGCCTTGAACGCCCGAGCCAGCTCGGCCCGGCGCGCTCTGGCCTCCTCCGTCCGCTGCTGAGCCAGCCGCTGATGCTGCGAAGCCCACGCCGCGGCCGTGCGGAAGCTGTGCGAGAGCAGCGTCGCGAGCCCAAAGGTCAGCAGCCCGAGCAACAGTGGGGCGCCCACACCGCTCCACCTGCCCGCGGCATCCGGCATCCTGAGTTCGATGCCCAAGAGAGACACAGACGCCAAGACGAATGACATCCAGCCCCCATGTGGCATGATCAGACTACCACTCAGGGGAACGAGCGCAAGGAAGAACCGCAAGGGCGCTTCCGGGAAGGCAAGCGCGATGAACATCAGACTTGACGTCATCGCCACGACCAGCAAGATACCCGCCAAGTTGAAGGAGCTTCGGGCTACTACGTAGGCAGCGCAGGAGCCACCGATCATACATAGCACTCCCAGCCACATGTGGCCTGACACAGGCGCCGCCGAGTACCCCACCTGCAGCGTAAGCCATCCCGCCAGCATCATGACCACCGCCAGCACCCGGAAGGATTCCTTGCGCAGAAGCTCACTCTCCGACAGGCCAGACATCCTCTGTGCCAGATCTCTGCGCTTACCCATGCTCTCACGCCCTCCGTGTCCCAACCTCGAAAGCGGGGACGCGACCGCCGCCGCCCCAAGTACGATCCGGTCACGCTCCAAGCCAGGGTGGTCCTAGATGTGCGGCCCAGTCAGAGGTATCACCATACTCTCGAGCACATTGACCAGGCTCCGCCTGGCAGCAACCAGATGCCTCTCCACTGCCTCCCGCGCCGCCGCCGGGTCGTGTGCATCCAGGGCAAGTTTGATCATGCGGTGCTCTTCCACCGAATGCTTCATGCGTCCTTCGAGCGCCAGATGCCCGGTCCTCAGTCTGTGCCACAAGTCGTTCAAGCCTCCTACGACGCGCTCCAAGTGATCGTTCTGGGCCGCTGCAAAGACTACTTTGTGGAACGTCTTGTCGGCCGACCACCAGGCCGCAAGATCGCCCGCGTTCGCCGCCGCCGTCATCTCCCCCAGAGTCATCTCCAGAAGCGAGAGCTGTTCGCCCGTGATGCTCTGTGCCGCCCGCTCAGCGGCCAGCCCTTCCAGAGATTCCTTCATATCGAAGATGCAGTGGATGTCCTCCAGCGTTATCGGGTGAATGAACCATCCCCGCCGACCTTCGTTATCCACCAGCCTCTCGTATTCCAGTCGCTGAAGCGCCTCGCGGATGGGCGTACGGCTGGTGCCCAGACGGTTGGCCCAATCGGTTTCCGAGATCCGGTCCCGCGAACGCATCTCCCCGGACAGGATTGCCGCCTTCAACGCCCGATACGCCTGTGCCTGCCTGCTCTGCTCGCCCATTCTGGTGCCCCCCCGTGCGGTTCGCCTTCGTCCAGAGCATCGATCAGTCACCTTACACGCCAGGACTCGGCCAACTTGTATTTCCTAACAGGCATTCTAGCATGCAAGTCATGCTCTGTCAAGCAGCCCAGGAGGACTTCCTTGCATTGCGGAATGCCTCACAACGCGTACTCATCGTTGACATTCTGTAGCCCATATGCTATACTATGCCCGCTCAGGGAACGGCAGGATATCGCTGGCTTGCCGTGTTCGCGGTTTGACAGTGCAATCACCGGCGCGCAGCGGAAGCGACGTACCTATCAGGACTCGCGCAGAGGGAGTCGGTATGGCCACGATCGAGCTCGTCTTCAGACCGGGCGTCACCACGCGGGTGGATATCGACGACGAGAATCTCCTCTTCTACGCAGCGCATCGCAAGACCGCGGCGATTCCCGACCAGACGCGGGTGATCGAGCAAGCTCTCCAAGCTCCCATAGGGTCCGGCAAGCTGGAGGAGTTGCTCGGTCCAGATCAGCGCGTCGTGATCATGGTGGACGACATCACGCGGCCTACTCCTACGGCGAAGATCCTGATCCCCATCCTTCGGCGCATCGAGAGTGCGGGCATCCCGGACCACTCGGTTCTCATCTTCATGGGGATGGGCACTCACCGACCCATGACCGAAGATGAACTGTGCATCAAGCTAGGCACGGATGTTCGGAACCGCTACCAGGTTATCAACCGTGACTACCGCGAAGGTGACTTCGTCGACCTGGGCCGGACGGAGAGCGGCACCCCCATCGAGATCAACCGCGAGATCCTCGAAGCAGACTTCAGAATCGCGCTGGGCAATGTCATTCCTCACATCTCCGCAGGCTGGGGTGGAGGGTCGAAGATGATCCTCCCAGGGGTGTGCAGCCAGAAGACGACCGACATGATGCACCTCATGGCCTGCATCGTCCAGCCGGTGCTGGAGGTGATCGGCACGCGCGACAACAGACCGCGCGCGGAGATGGACGCCATCGCCGCGAAAGTGGGCCTGGACTTCATAGTCAACACGGTGATGGACGAGGACAAGAACCTGCTGGGAGTCTTCGCCGGCCACTTCATCGAGGCGCATCACAGGGCCACCGAACTGGCCGAGGAAGTCATGGTCATCCCCATTCCGGCGCAAGCCGACATCCTGATCGTTTCCGCCAATCCCTGCCACTTCGACTACTGGCAGGGGATCAAGCCCTACACCTACTCGCACCGCGCGGTGAGAGAGGGCGGGGTGATCATCTTCCTGCTGGACGGTACAGAAGGTCTGTGTGGCGATGCGCCATCGCACGAGGAGACCGTCCGCAAGTACTTGCCGTGGTCCTTCGAGGATCAGAAAGCGGCTGTTGACAGGGGCGAGGTGCAGGACCTGGTGGGTCTGAATGTGCCGATGTACCACGCCACGGTGCGACATCGAGTGGAGAGAACCATATGCGTCACGAACCACCTGTCGCAACGAGACGTGGATGCCCTGGGATTCGATACCGCCCCGGATGTTCAGTCTGCGCTGGAGACGGCATACGACCTGATGGGTCGTGACGCCAGGGTTGGGGTAATACCCTTTGGGGGCGAGACGCTGGTCAAGGTGTCCGCCGGATCAAGCTAGGGGAACAGCAACGAGATCGCTACAGCGCGCTGGAAAGGACGAGCACATGAGGGCAATCCAGAAGTGGGGAGACGGCAAAGCAGGCATGGGCTTGAGGGATGTGCCCGAGCCCCTCGTCGGGCCTACCGACTTGCTGATAGAGGTCGGCGCCGTGGGCATCTGCGGAAGCGACCTGCACATATGGCGAGACGAGAAGGAGCACCGGCGCCCGGTCACCCTGGGACACGAGTTCTCGGGCGTGATCATCGGCAAGGGTGCCGAAGTCAGCGGGACGTGGAAGGTCGGAGATCGGATCTGCGGCGATCTCGAGACGCTGGAGGGGCGCATCGGGACCCACGTTGACGGCGCGTATGCCGAGCGCCTCGCGCTGCCCGAGCGACTGGCCCATCGTCTGCCGGACAACCTATCCTTCGTCGAGGGGGCGCTGATCGAGCAGGTGACCTGCATGAGTCACGCGGCCATGCACCGTAGCCGCATCAACCCGGCCGACTTCGTCGTCATCACCGGACCCGGCCCCATCGGGCTGACTCTTCTCCAGATCGTGAAGCTCTTCAGTCCCCGCGCGGTCATGGTCACGGGCCTTAGAGACGACGCCGTCCGCCTGGAGAAGGCCAGGGCATTGGGAGCCGAATACACCTGTTGCAGCGAGGACGACCCCGTCCAGGAAGTCCTGAGACTCACAGACGGCGCAGGGGCAGACGTGGTGCTCGACTGCTCTGGCGGGGAAGCTGCCATCACCCAGGCAACCCGCATGGTTCGCAACGGCGGCTGGATAACCATCATCGGCCTGTGGGGCCACGAGTTCCGCGTGAACCTGGACAAGATACCCTACAACAACCTCACCGTGCGGGGAAGTTGGGGCTGGGATGGCATGGAATACGCGGACCAAGGGGTCCGGCTGGCAGCCGGTTGGTACTCCTGGGAGCGCGCCTTGAAGATCATGGCCATGGGCAAGATTCAGTTGGAGCCGATCGTCACCAGCCACATCACGCTGGAAGGCTGGCGTGAGGCGTTCGAACGCCTGGAGGCCAAACAAGAGATCAAGGTAATGATGTACCCCAACGCGAAGTACATGCCCAAGTAGGGTTGCGGGGTGCCGAGTTCCCACAATCGCCGAAGGGGCAGAAACCCCTGGCCAGGAGGACAACGATAATGAAGTACCTGTTTCGACCGGAAGAGCTGGTGCGTGGAGTCCGCGGAGAGATCTCTGGACTGGACTTCCTGTCCTGCCAGCGCATCGGGCTGCAGTACGGCGCACCCTTGTACAGCCTGGATACCGGGGATGAGGAGACCGTTCTGGTCTGTATCAATGGCGAAGTGGAGTACGAGCTGGGGCAGGAATCGGCAGTCATGGACACCATGGACATGCTCTACCTCCCCAGGCGGCACGAGATTGGTCTCCGCGCCCGGCACACCGCGCTGGTCATGCGGATTGGAGCACCCAGCGACCGCGACACAAGCTTCGTCCACATTCGCTTCACCGACCTGGACCGAGATCCATCGCGGCACAAGACCTTCGGTTCCAGCGAGGACAACAGCCTTCGGGACGTATACATGTACGTTGACGACACAGTAGACGCTTCGCGCCTGCTGGTCGGCATAGGTCAGGGGCGCGCAGGAGGTTGGACCGTCTGGCCGCCACACGAGCACGGTGACGAGAAGGAAGAGCTGTACGTCTACTTCGATATGGGTCGCGCGTTCGGCATTCAGTGCGTCTACGAGACCCTCGATACTCCTCTCTTCTGCGGCATAGTGCGCGACGGCGACATGGTGGCCGTCCCGCGGGGCTTTCATCCAAACGTCGGCTGCCCCGGCGGCAGGATCTCCTACATCTACGCCATGGCAGCGAGAGTCCCGGGCCAGCGAGACTTCATGGCCTTGCGCTTCCAAGAGGAGTTCGGACAGCAATTCTAGTGCACTCCCGACAGAGAAGGAGAAGAGACACATGAAACTGTCTCAATCGTCGTTCGTCTACTTCAACTACAGTCTCCAGGATGCCATACGTCACCTTCATCGATATGGCTATCATGGTATTGAGGTATGGGGCGGCAGACCTCACGCGTATCGCCGCGATCTGGACGACGAATTGCCCGAGATCCTCGGCCTGCTGGATCGCCTGCATATGGAAGTGCCCAACTTCGTTCCGGCCCAGTTCCGCTATCCCTCGATTCTCTGCTCGCTGAACGAGGCGATCAGGCGCGACAGCGTACGCTACATCGAGGACGCCATCGATACGGCCTTGCGTCTCGGAGCGTCCTCGGTCAGCCTTTGCCCTGGCATGACTCTGCATGGCGAGGATCCGGCGCAGGGTTGGGCCCAGTTTCGCACGAGCCTCATCGAGCTGCTGGACTACTCCGCCGCGTCCGATCTCGCCCTGCTGATCGAGCCGGCCCACAGGGCTGAGACCACCCTGATCCGCACGGTCGACGAAGGACTGCGCATGATCGACGAGGTCGGGTCCGACCGGCTGGGCATTCTGCTCGACACAGGACACGCCAACCTTAACGGCGAGGACCTGGCGGGCGTCGTCCGGCGCTTGACCGGGCTCCCCCTGCACATTCACATAGACGACAACAACGGCGACAGTGATGCCCATTCGATCCCCGGCGACGGCGAGATCGACTTCGGGCCCTTCGCCCGGGCTCTGAAGGAGACGGGCTACGACGGCTTCATCTCGGCTGAACTGGGATTCCAGTACACGCTGGAACCGGACGACGCGGTCGAGAAGACCTTCGCCCGGCTGACGGAACTGTTCGCCTAGCCGCACCTTCTCCTGCGTCCAAAGAAGGTGCAGGCCGGCCAACCGTAGGTGATGCTAACCCAACCGGGAGCGGTGGGCATTCCGCTCCTGAGGGTGCTCCCTCCGTTTCTCCCGTGCTCTCGCCGGCGAACCGGGCCCGGCTACCTGGGGGGGCTTGCCGTGCGGAGCGCCAAGCCCGGTGCCCGCCACGCGGTCCTCGATCCCAACACCGAGCGCTCCTGGTTTTGGAATCTGACCCTCGCTGTGGTATAATCTCCCTCGAACGAGACGCCACCGTAGCTCAGCCGGTAGAGCAGACGCTTCGTAAGCGCCAGGTCATCGGTTCGAATCCGATCGGTGGCTCTACATACAACATGTAGTAGTTCGCGCAGATGACCCTACTGTCGGTTGTGGGACAGGAGGGTCATTTCCATAATGTCCACCGAGAGAGACCAAGCGCTCTTTGTCGTTCGCGGGGGCAAGTCCGATCCCCTAGTACTCGATGTAGAGGCCATCCTCCTGGATTGCCAGGCCCGCAACCTCAGTCCGAACACCCTCAGGCTCTACCGCAACAACCTGGCCGCGTTCCAAGCATGGTACCGTGGTCAGGATGCGGGCTTCACCCGATCAGAACAGCGGGCGACCAGCTCACTTCTTGGCCCAGGGATGGGTAGCAGGGAGAATCGTCCCTCGGGCATGGTCACCCCATCCCGGAGATCAGGGATTCATCTCGTAGGCATCCTTCAGAGCGTGGACCTCGCGCCAAACCCGGTCGTAACGGCTCGTGTCCTCGACCGGTCGGCGGATCATCTTGAGGCAGTACTCCATCTGCTCGGCCGTGCTTGCCGGTTTGCTGTAGAGCTGGAGGGCGAACTTGGAGACGTCGCGCACCAGGACGTCAAACATCTGGTCGACAAGATCGTCGTCCACGCCGTACAAGCCAACCGCTTCAAGGATGAGCTGGCCGTAGACGGCCAGGGTGAAGATCTCACCCAGGGCCAGGAGGAAGTCGACGTCCTCCGTCTGCGGTCCCACCGGCGTAGCCCGGCCGAGAAGAGCCTTGAAGACGTCCATCTGCTCCCGGAAAAGGCGGACGTTGGGCAGGTCATAGCGGGCAAGGATGGGATTGTAATCGTGAAAGCGGATCTTGCCGAGGCCACGGGCCGGGCCTTGGCGGAAGAGAAAGTCGTCGCTGATGGCATCACCGACCAAGGGGACCTCAGGATAGGTCGCCGGGTTGAAGAAGTAATTGGCCATGAACTTGACGATGAGAGCGATATTCACGTGGACGGTGCCCTCGAGCTTGGGGAGGGCGCGGATGTCGCGGGCCGCCATCTCGAAGTACATGTCCCGCTCAAACCCTTTGGCGGCAATGACGTCCCACAGGAGGTTGATCACCTCCTCGCCCTGGGTGGTGACCTTCATCTTGACGACCGGGTTGTAGAGGAGGTAGCGCCGGTCGTCAGGTGACGCGACGCG
>Ga0180432_10000630_pt1 | contig 58522 bp, 47 predicted proteins | sample SS_ome_10_FD_132414 | JGI IMG/M metagenome (GOLD analysis project Ga0180432, IMG submission 132414) | Hypersaline lake sediment archaeal communities from the Salton Sea, California, USA - SS_1_MS_2 metaG | ecosystem: Environmental > Aquatic > Non-marine Saline and Alkaline > Hypersaline >... | reverse complement strand
GTGATGTAGTTCAGGAGGGCATCGAACCAGACGTAGGTCACATACTCGGGGTCGAAGGGGAGCGGAATGCCCCACTCCAGGCGGCTTTTCGGCCGGCTGATGCACAGATCCCCCAGACCCTGGCGCAGGAAGCCGAGAACCTCGTTGCGCCGGCTTTCGGGAAAGATGAAATCCGGTTCGGCTTCTATGTGTTCGATCAGCCACTCCCGATAGGCGCTCATCCGGAAGAAATAGTTCTCCTCCTCGAGTTCGATCACCGGCCGGCCGCAGTCGGGGCAGTTGCCGTCGACCAGGTCCTTCTCGGTCCAGAACCGTTCGTCGGGCACGCAGTACCACCCCTGATAGGACGCGGAGTAGATCTCGCCGGCATCATAGAGCTGCTTCAGGATTTCCTGCACGCAGGCCACGTGGTCGGGATCGGTGGTCCGGATAAAGCGATCGTAGCGGATGTGCAGGGTGTCCCAGAGCGCGACGAACCGTCCCACCATCGAGTCGCAGTAGGCCTTCGGCTCCATGCCCGCGGCCTCGGCCGCCTGTTGAACCTTGAGACCGTGCTTGTCGGTCCCGGTCAGGAACCAGGTGCTCTCGCCGAACAGGCGGTGGTACCTGGTCAGCACATCGGCCAGGATGGTCGTATAGGCATGGCCGATATGAGGCGTGCCGTTGACGTAGTAGATCGGCGTCGTGACGTAAAAGCGTCCGGTTGCATCAGTGTCCACAGTGCGCACCACGGTCGAGAATGATGGTCATGCGGGGCTGATCGCCTCGTAGAGACTGGCGTAAATCAAGGCCAGATTGACGAAGCTGTCAACCTCACCGCATGCCTGCAGGGTCACAGCCAGGGCTTTCTGCCCGGCTTCGGGCGGGAGGGCGGCGGCCATCCGGTGCAGCAATTCCGCCTGATCGGGATTCTGCAGGGCCTCTTCGCCGCTCTGCAACGCAGCAACATCGCGGATCAGGCTCAGCAGTTCGGCCACGACCTCGCGGGCGACTGTCTGGGCTCCCTGCCCGCTCCGGAATGTCTGTTCGGCCGACCAGCGCAACGCCTTGACCCGCTCTCCGGCCGCTGCCCACTCGAGCAGCTGCAGGGCTTCGCTGCGCCCGGGAATCTGCCCCCCGGCGATATCCAGCGCCCGTTTGAGGCTCCCCCGAGCCAGGGCCGGCAGGTGCTCGAGTTCGCTGTCGACCCCCCGCTCCCGCAGCCACCCGGCGATGACGTCGGCGCTCAGGGGGCCGAAATATACCGTGCGGCAGCGCGAGCGGATGGTGGGCAGCAGGCGCTGCGGCCGGTCGGTGGTGAGCACGAAAAGCGTGTGGGTCGGCGGTTCCTCGAGCGATTTGAGCAGGGCGTTCTGCGCCTCGTCGGTCATCAGCTCGGCTTCACGGAAGATGACCACCCGCCGCTCGCCCTCTACCGGCGCCAGGCCGAGTTTGGCGATGACATCCCGCACATCGGCGATCCGGATGGCCAGGTTGCCCCCCGTGACGACCGGATCGCGGTAGGGATGGGCGGCCTTGAAGGCCAGAGCCTCGCTGGGATCCGAGGGCTGTGTCGGGTTACCCCTGGTAGCCGGCAGGGGCAGGCGGACGATGACATCGGGATGGACATAACGCGCAATCCGGGCGCAGCTCGAACAGACCCGGCAACCGCCGAGGCGGTACTCTCCCGGCTCGGTTCCGCCGGTCCGGCCCGGCTCGGTCACCTCCGCCGCCGGGGCGGTGAAGAGGTCGAGACCGGGACCGGGCAGAGAAGCGGTGCAGTTTACGGCCATGGCCATCTCCAGCGCCGCTTCTTCTTTACCGACCCCGTGCGGCCCGGTGAAGAGCCAGGCCGGCGGCATGGTACCGGCTCGCAGGACGTTCTCGAGCAGGGTCCGGGGACGTTCGTGATCCAGGAACCGGCCGGCGGCCATCAGTACCCTCCCAGCCAGGGAGCTGGATCCACCGCGTCTCCGGCGCTGTAGATGATGAAGCGCAGCAGGCGAGGCTGGGTGATGCCGCTCAGGGCTTCGATCTCGCCGCTGGCCGGCGTCATATCGGTTCCCAGCAGGGCCATCGGGAAGCCGGCCCCCACCCACTCGCCGACCGCCGGATTCGGGTCGGTGGCGTTAGTGTAGACGGTGGCGTAGCCGTCACCGTGGTCGAGCACGATGATGGTTCCCAGGAAGGTCATCCAGCCGATATGGATGACGATCCCGTTGTGGGTGGCGACGATGCTGGCATCGGATCCGGGAGGAGCCAGGATATCGATTCCCGGATTATGGGTTACCGTCCGGTCGCGACCGACATGGCGGCCGAAACCGAGGACGATTTCACCGCGGCCCCGGGGGCTCGAGAGCGGCCAGGGCAGGCGCCCCCGCATGTCGGGGAACCCGCCGATGGGTCCCGAAGCCGCTCGCCCCTGGCGCCGCAGACGTTCCTGTTCAGCCTGGAGGCGCTGGATCAGCTCGGCCAGTTCGGCCTGCTGCCGCTGCATCAGAGTCCGGGTCTGTTCCTGATCCTGGCGGATAACCGTCAGGATCTCTTCGGCTTCGGCCCGGGCGGTCTGCAGATCGGTGCGAGTACGGTGCTGGGCTGTACGGCTTTCCTCGAGCTGGCGCAGGGTACGGGTGATCTGCCGGTTCATCTCCACCCGATCGGCCCGGACCCGGCCGAGCCGCTCGACGTCCTCGCTCTGGCGACGGGCAATGATCGATACTCCCTTGAGCCGGCGGATCATATCGTTGAAACGGCCTCCCTCGAGGACGGTCTGCACCAGGCGGCGACGGCCGTGGGTGTAGAGCCCGACGATATAGGCGGCGACGACCTCCTGCAGCCGGTCGATCTCACCTCCCAGGGCCTCGATTTCGCGACGCAACCGGTCGGCTTCGGTCGAGCGGGCTCTGATCTGCCGGGTCAGAGCGTTGATGAGCTGTTCGGCGGCCGAGATCTGCTGCCCGAGCTGTTCGAGCAGTTCGGTCTGGCTTTCCTCATCGGCCCGCAGCCGGGTGATACGGGCTTCGGCCTCGTCGATCTGCTGGCGCAACTCCCCGATACGCCGTTCGAGTTCGGTCACCCCAACCGGAGGTTCCTGGCTCGCGACCCGGACCACGATTGCAGTCAGGATCACGAACGCGAGCCCGACGGTGAGCGGGAGGAAACGGCATCTGCACCAGGCGCGGGTCACCGGGATCCCCGTTTCCTGTCACATGACATGACACTAGACCTCCAGAAACTGCTTCAGGCTGACCTGGCTGCCGATCCCGCCGAGCAGGGCGCCCATGAGCACCAGACCGCCGCAGACCGCCGGCGGCAGGAAGAGAATCCCGGCCAGACCGGGAAGCAGGTAGCCGTAGAGGGCGTAGAGTATTCCCAGAGCCAGAATGCCGCCGGTCAGGCCCTGCAGGGTGCCCTCGATGAAAAAGGGCAGTTTGACGAAGGCATCGGTGGCACCGACCAGCTTCATGATCGCAATTGCTTCCCGACGGGCCCAGACCGTGAGTTTGACGGTATTGCTGATGACGAAGACGCTGGCCAGGGCGACCACCAGCCCGATCAGGATCGAGATCGCCGTCAGAGCCACCACCAGCCGGTCGAATTCCCCGACCCAGCCGCGCCCCGAGGCCACGTCGCTCACCCCCGCCATCCCGTGTACCGTCCGGGCGACGCTCTCGGCTCCCTCGGCAGTCCGCCGCTCTTCGACGAGGTAGATCAGCAGGGAAGCCGGCAGGGGATTTTCATCCAGCAGGGTCAGCAGCGAGTCGCCGTAATCGGCGATGAAGCGCTCCCGGGCCTGCTCTTTGCTGATGTACTGTACGCTCTCGACCCCCGGCAGGCTCGCCACCCGGCCGCGGAGCAGGGCCAGCTCCTGATCCTGTACCTCATCGGTCAGAAAAGCTTCGACATCGACCCGCGAGCGGATCTCGCCCAGAGCCGCCCGGACGTTGTAGGTCACCAGGACGAAGAGACCGAAGACCAGCAGGGAGAGCATGATGGTGCCCACCGCCACACTGGTCATCAGGGGTATGCGCCGCATCGAGCGGAAAGCTTCGGCCACGGCGTAGGCCACTCTCACGATTTTGTCTCCGGAGCGGATTCGGTGAGCTGCCCGTCATGAAGGTGAAGGCGGCGAACCGGCAGATCGGCAATGAGCGGCAGGTTGTGGGTGGCCATCAGAACGGCTGTGCCCTGCAGGTTCACCTGCCGGAACAGGGTAATGATTCCCGTGCCGGCATCCTGATCGAGGTTGCCGGTGGGCTCGTCGGCCAGGAGCAGCAGAGGATCGTTGACCAGGGCCCGGGCCAGAGCGATCCGCTGTTGTTCCCCACCGGAGAGTTGGCTCGGGTAGGCTCCCCGCTTGTGCCCCAGGCCGACCCGGGTCAGGGCCCAGGTCACCTTGCGACGGATCTCGCGCCCTCGGGCTCCGGTCACCTGCAGGGCGAAGGCGACGTTCTCATAGGCGGTCCGTTCCTGCAGGAGCTTGAAGTCCTGAAAGAGGACTCCGAGTCGGCGCCGGAGCCGGGAGACCTCGCGCCGTCGGGTCATGCCCGATTGCACGCCGTCGACGATCACCTGGCCGGAGGTAGGTCGTTCCTCCATGTAGATCAGTTTCATCAGGGTCGATTTCCCCGAACCGGTGGCGCCGGTCAGGCAGGCAAAACTGCCCCGTTCGAGTTCGAGACAGACATCGTCGAGCACCCGGACGGCGCCGTACTCCTTCGTGATGTTGTACATCTGCACCAGCGGCATGACCTTCTCCCGCCCGGGGGTGGGGAGACAGTAACCCGATGATACTATAAAGGAATCCGGTCCGCCGACAGGCGAACCGGGAAGCGGGTCTCAGACGGCTCCTTCTCCTCGCAGAAGCGCGGCCGCCAGCCGGGCGGCAGCGATCGTGGCCCGGGCATCGGCTTGGCCCCGGCCGGCGATATCGAAGGCGGTGCCGTGGTCGGGGGAGGTACGGATGATCGGCAGACCGAGGGTGAGGTTCACCCCCGCTCCCGCCGCTTCGATCTTGACCGGGATGAGTCCCTGGTCGTGGTAAGGCGCCAGGACGGCATCGTATTTCTCCCAGGCCCGTCGTCCAAAGAAGGCATCGGCGCTGAACGGTCCCGCCGCACCGATTCCCGCTGCCCGGGCTTCTTCGACCGCCGGCCGCAGGATCAGCTGTTCCTCCTCCCCCTCTTCGGCCGCCTGGCCCCCGTGCGGATTGAGCGCCAGCAGAGCGATCCGGGGTTCGGAGAGCCCGAACAGCCGGCGCAGGGCGTCGTCGAGAATGGTCAGCTTCGCCCGTACGAGGTCGCGGTTCAGGGCTGCGGCTACCTCGCGCAGAGGCAGGTGGGTCGTGAGAACGGCTGCCCGCAGACGTCCCCCGATGAGCATCATCAGCGGTTCGGCACCGCAGCGGTGGGCAAACCACTCCGTCTGGCCCGGTTCGGTGAAGCCGAGGGTATGCAGGGCCCCCTTGTGTACCGGGCCGGTCACGATCGCCGTATCGGCCGGACTTGAGCGGGCGACGGCTTCGCCCGTTTCGAGGGCAGCCAGGGCCAGGGCCGCACTGTCCGTCGAGACCCGGCCCGAGAAGAGCAGGTGCTCGATCAACTCGTCGTTGAAACGTCCCGATTCTTCGATCGGTACGCACTCGATTCCCTCTCCGAGCGGACTCGGAAGCCCCAGCCTCTCGGCCGCTGCTTCCCAGAGCCGTCCGGGGCCGACCAGGCTGAGGCTCGCGCCGGTTTCCCCGATCAGTTCGGGCAGAGCCCGCAGAACGACCTCGGGTCCGATCCCCGCGGGATCGCCCGGGGTGATGACGAGACGCCGGGCGCTTTCCGCGGTCACGGTTTGATCTCGATATAGGTCTCGCTGCGAAGTTCGGAGACGAATTCCTCGATCTGGGCGATCTGCCGCTGGCGCTGGATGTAGGCTTCGACCCGGGCGAAATCGACCCGCAGGATGAGCTGGATGGTATCCCCATCCATGGGCAGGCGCTCGAAGAAGAACACTCCTTCGGGAGACTCCCACGGTCCGGCCCAATCACCCGGGATCAACTGTCTCAGCTCGTTGATCCATTCGGCCGGCAGATTGCTCTCCTGCGGGGTGGTCTGCTCGGGCAGGACGGCGAAAAAACCTTCGTTCTGCTCGCTTTCCGGGGCCTGGCTGTGGCGCGTGATGAGCGTGCCGAAGGATTCCCCCTCGGCCAGGGCCCGCTCGACTTCGTCGATGCTGCTGGCCAGGGCCTGGTCGGCCTGGAGACCGATCAGGATGTGGCGGGCGCGGGCAGCGGTGCTGTCGCGGGCGGTGACCTGCACCAGGTGCCACCCGAACTGGCTGCGGACGGGTGCCGATACTTCGCCGACGGGGGTATTCCAGACAGTGGAGTCGATCGTTGCCACATATGTGCCGCGGGGTGCTTCGCCCAGGTCGCCCCCGGCCGCACCGCTCCCCCCGTCAGCCGATTCGGTCCGGGCGATGGCCCCGAATTCTTCCCCTCCTTCGACAATCCGGCGACGCACTTCGCGAGCCCGGGCATGGGCCAGGGAATCGAGTTCTGCTTCGGGCGGGGCGGCCAGGAAGATCATCCGCAACGGCATCAGAGCAGCGGCGTTCTCCTGCAGATAGGCTTCTCCCTCCCGGCGCGAGACCGGACTCATCCGGATACCGATCTGCTGGAAGAGCCGACTGCGGAGCAGCTCGTCCTGAGCCATTTCCCAGCGGCGTTCGCGCAGATCCCGTTCGGTCATATTCTCGGCTGCCAGCTGAGCCTGGAAAGCCGCCTCACCTCCCATGCTCTGCTTGATCTGTGCCAGCCACTGATCGACGGCCGTATCCACCTCGCTGCGGGAAACCACGATCGAGTCGCGCACGGCCCGGGCCACAATGACTTTCTGGTTGATGAGGTTGTCGAGGATGCCCCGGCGCATGGTGTCGATCTGCGCTTCGGAAAGAGTCTCGAGAGCGATACCGCGGCTCTGGGTTTCGATATAGAGCTGCAGATCGATCTCGCTTCGCAGAATGATCTCCGACCCCACGATCGCCGCGATCGAGTCCAGGGCAAACCGTTCCCCCTGCAGCTGCTGAGCCCGGCCCGCAGGAGTCAGGGCCGCCAGGAGAACCACTGCCAGAAAGAGTTCTTTCGCCGTTCTGTTCATCTTTCCCGCCCCCGTCCCAGGGCTTCGTATCCAGCCTGGATATTGATAGACACGTCGGCCTCTTCGAGCAGTCGGGTCAGCAACTCGTCCAGTTTCATATCCCACAGATTGGATGTCTGCCGCATGACGATCTCGTCCCGCACCTCCTCGAGAGTCCGCGTCTGGCCGGCTTCCTGCCGGTCGAGGATCTGGATGATGACGACGCTGTCCCCGACCCGCAGCGGCTGGGAGAGGGTTCCCGCCCGCTGGGCGAAGACGATGTCGCCGAGCTCTTCGCCGAGTTCGTGCCGGGTCATGTAGTCGAGATCGAGATCGGCGGCGACGATGTGAAACGAGGTGTCGGCGGCGACTTCGGCCGGTGTGTTCCCGGCCGCGACGGCGGACCGCACCCGGGCAGCCTCCGCTTCGGTGTCGAACCAGAGCAGAACCGCCCGGACTTCTTCTTCTTCACGGACGAAGCTCTCGATATTGCTCTGATAGTAGGAGGTGATCTCTTCCTCCGAAAGAAAGGGTGTCAGATCGAGCTCGTCCTCGAGAAAGGTGTCGACCATGATACTGCGGCGGGCTTCGATCACACGCTGCTCCACCCGGGCGTCGGTCCCGTAACCCATCTCCTCGGCCGCCTGGCAGAGAAGCTCCTGCCGGACCCACTGGTTGACATAGGCGGTGAACTCGTCCCTGGTCGCCCGGCTCAGAGTCTGTTCCGGAACCAGTTCATGGAGTGTCGAAAGGGTCAGGGTGACATCGCCCACCTGGGCGATGACCGGTTCGGTCTCGGCTGGGGTGCAGCCTGTGATCAGTAGAGCGATCGTAATGCCGCCGGCCAGGCTGAGGCAGGGTTGTCGGGGTGTCATGTTGGATTCCACCCGTTCTCTGTGGCGAATTTACCCACCGGTCGAGTCCGCCGCCGCCCTGGTCGCCCGGGCGACCTGCACAGCATATTCACGCAGGTGGTCCATATCCTTGGTGATCCTCGCTTCCCGCCAGGCATTTTCGGTGAAGGACTCCATGACCTGGGTTCGCGCCATATTGTGGAGCTGGCGGGCGAGATTATCCCGGATATCTTCGAGTTGACGCTGTTCGGGAGGATAGATCGCTGTAACCTGAAAAACACTGAAACCCAGAGGAGTCTCGACGATCGGACCGATCTCGTCCAGCGGGGTTGCGAAAACGGCTTCACCCAGAGCGCCGAATTCCCCGCGACTGATCGGATGGAACTGTCCGAAGTTCTCGCGGAATCCTTCCCGGAGGGTATTGTGGTACGCCAGCTGGCGCATATCGGTGCCGGCCCGGGCCTGCTGCAGGATATCATCGGCTTCGGCCCGGGTGGCGACGAGGATCTCGACGAAACGGCGCCGTTCGGGCAGGTTGAATTCCGCGGGATGGTTGTTGTAGTAGGCCTCGACCTGCTCGTCGGTGGGTGCCCCCACGCTGGACCGGATATTGTTCACCATGGTCGAGTAGAGGTAGCTCTCGACGTAGTTGCGCATCCGGATGCTGAATTCACGCGTCCGGTGGAGCTTCTCGTCCCGGGCCATCTCGGCGACACGATCGTTCATTACCCAACCGATGAACCGGCTTCGCCACTCGTCGACCGTCACCGCGTTGTCGCGTTCCTGAGGATTGAGCAGGGCCAGTCGGTCGAGCAGAACGCGGGCGGTATAGTCCCCGTGCCTCGATGAGATGATGACCCGGCGGTTGTCCTCCCGAGTGAGGACGGGTACGGCGTTGAAGGCCGGCTGGGTTGTAAAGGATTCCTGAATCTGTTCGAGCAACCAGATGAACTGATCGGCATTCAGGGCACACTCCCCTTCGCGCCAGACCTCGTCGGTGAAAGACTGCTCGGCCTGGCGCAGATTTGTATCATAGACGAGGGCTCGAGCTGCGGCCCATTCTTCACCGGCCGAGCCCGCGGCCCTGGTCCGGTCCTCGAGAACCTTGATGAAATGGTACTCGCTGCCCTGCCTGATCGGGCCCTCCCACGAGCCCTCCGGGATCCGGAAAGCAACCTCCTGCAGCTCGGGATAGAGCGAGAGGGGCATACGGCCCCAAGTGAGCCAGCCAAGGTCACCCCGGTTGATGGCCGCCTCGTCGTCGTGGGAGTATTCCACCGCCAGATCACCCCAGTCGTCGCCGGCCAGCAGGCGCGCTTTGACGTCCTCGGCGGCTTCGGCAGTGACCACGAGGATGTGCTGGAAATGCCGTTCGTTGGCCGAGCGATCGAGGATCTCCTGGACGTCTCGATCGTCGACCGTAACCCGCTCGGCGATCATCTTCTGCTGGTAGAGACGGTTGAGGATGTCGATCTCGAAAAGGTGCTTCCGCTGGCGGTATCCCTCGTCTTTCAGAAGGCCTATTTCACGGCCGGCCTCTTCGATGAGTACATATCCTATCAGTTGGTCGAGACGCTCGTTGAGTTCCTGCATGACCTCTTCGGCACCCCGGATCGGGGTCTGCGGTGGCATGTAGAACTCCTGAAAACGTGCCATGGTAATCTCACGACCGTTGACTCGCGCAACAACTCCCCCTTCATCCCAATCGGATCCCGAACAGGCTGCGACCACGGCCGTTCCCAGACCGAGGATTGCCAGCAGAGCGGCCCTGCCCCGACTGTACGCTCCCTCACCTCTGCCCATGTTGCGCCCCCTCGGCTGATTTGCTTCCCGACATGAATTCCGTAACGTATTCCGCTTCGTCTTCCGTCAGCAAGAAGTTTCTGGCCTCGGCGAGGCGCTCGGCGGCCCCGGTCGACGTCAGCGCCAGCTCACAGGTCAGAGGATCCCGACCGCGGAATCGGGCCGCCTCACCCAGGCGCTCCAGCAGCTCTTCCCACTGGTCGGGATCGAGTGTGACCCCGGTACGGAACCGGGCCAGAAGCCGGTTCCTCTCTACGACCAGCGAATCGAGACCGAGTTCCGTGCCAATCCAGCGCAGCACGGCGACCTCGAGAAAGGCCCGGGCCGCAGGCGGCGGCGGTCCGAAACGGTCGGTCAGTTCGTTCGCCACCTCTCCCAGCTCGTCGAGGGTGCGGGCCTCGACCGCCCGGCGATAGAGGGCGATCCGGGCCGAGGGAACGGGAATATAGCTTTCGGGGAGCAGAGCTTCGGCATCGATCTCGACCCGGGGCGGGATCCTCGTGGTGCCGGGGCTGCCGCGTATTTCGGCGATCGCCTCGTCGAGCATCTGCTGGTACAGATCCAGACCCACGGCGGCGATATGCCCGTGCTGCTGCGGTCCGAGGAGGTTGCCCGTCCCCCGGATCTCGAGATCTCTCAGGGCCAGCTCCAGTCCGGCCCCGAGGTCGGTATATTCGCGCAGGGCCCGCAGGCGACTGCGGGCATCGGGGCCGAGGGTGCGCCCGCGGGGCACCATGAAATAGGCCCGGGCCCGCAGATTGGAACGGCCCACCCGACCGCGCAGCTGGTAGAGCTGAGCCAGACCGAGACGGTCGGCCCGGTTGACGATGAGGGTGTTCGCATTGGGCAGATCGAGCCCCGACTCGATGATCATGGTCGAGACCAGCACGTCGACCGCACCGGCAGTGAATTCCAGCATGACCCGCTCGAGGCGGCGCTCGCTCATCTGTCCGTGGCCGATCTCGATCCGGGCCTCGGGAACCAGCCGGGCCAGCAGTTGCGCCACCGCTTCGATCGACCGGACCCGGTTATGGACGAAGAAGACCTGCCCACCCCGCTCCCTTTCCCGCCGAATAGCTGTTTCGATCAGCTCTTCATCGAAGGTCACGACCTCGGTGTGAACCGGCAGGCGGTCTTCCGGCGGGGTCGTGATGATCGAAATGTCCCGCAGGCCGGAGAGCGACATGTGCAGCGTGCGTGGAATCGGTGTGGCCGTCATGCTGAGTACATCCACCCGGGCTCGCAGCGCCCGCAGTTTCTCCTTGGCCCGGACACCGAAGCGGTGTTCCTCGTCGATGACGATCAATCCAAGCCGGGCGAAGTCGACATCGGGCGAAAGCAGCCGATGGGTGCCGATCACCAGATCGGTGGTGCCGGCAGCAAGCCCCTCCAGGGTGCCTCGCTGCTGAACGGGGGTGCGGAACCGGCTGAGCATTTCGATTCTGACCGGCACCCGCTCGAGCCGCGAGCGGAAGGTTTCCAGGTGCTGCTGGGCCAGAACGGTGGTCGGTACCAGGACCGCGACCTGCCCGCCCCCCTCGATGACTTTGAGTGCCGCCCTGATCGCCACTTCAGTCTTCCCGTACCCCACATCACCGCAGATCAGGCGATCCATGGGCCGGTCAGCCTCCAGGTCCCGCTTGACCGCCTCGACCGCCCGGGCCTGATCGGGAGTTTCGGTCCAGGGGAAACCGGCTTCGAGTTCCTCCATCATCAGGTCGTCGGCCGGCCAACCCGGGCGCTCCGCGGTTTCGCGGACGGCGTAGATCCTGGCCAGCTCGGACGCCATCTCGAGGAGATCGGTCCGGGCTCGCTCTACCGTCCGCTCCCACCCGGCCGTACCCAGGGTATTAAGGGCCGGCGGCGAATCAGGGTCGGTTCCGGCATAGCGCCGCACCCGGTAGAGCTGGTCGACCGGTACCAGGAGACGGTCGTTGCCGGCGTAGGTCAGTTCGAGGAGTTCGTGTTCACGTTCGTCGACTTCCATCGTGCGGAGTCCCTCGAAACGGCCGATCCCGTGGTCGACGTGCACCACATGATCGCCGACCGAGAGAACCTGCCAGGTCCCGATCGCCTCGCCCGGAAAACTCCTTCGGACGGCCGGACGACGCGGCCGGCCGAAGAGTTCGTGATCGGGCCAGACCGCCAGGGCGGCCTCGGGCCAGGTAAAGCCGCGTTCGAGCTGTCCGATCACGATCTCGGGCGGGTTCTGTCCGGTGGATTCCGGTATCAGAAGGTCGGTCAGGCGCTTTTTCTGGCCGCTGTCCTCGACCAGGATGACGGTCCTGATTCCCGTCCGGCCCAGGGCGGCAAGCTCTTCGCGCAGGGCCGGAAAATCACCGCTGAAGGTACCCGCCGGGCGGGCATTGGTGGTCAGGATCGCCTCCGCCGGCGGTGCCACCAGCGGCAGGCGGGCTCCGGCATAGGCCCCGCCGAGCCGGTCGAGGAATCCTGCCCCGGGCTCGAGTTCGGCGGGGGATGGCCACCCGCCGGCATCCTCCCTGGCCTCGTACCGCGCCTCGAACTCGGCCGCGGTGCCTTTCACGACCGGTTCGATCCGCTCCGGTTCCCAGAGGGCCACGAGGGTAGATTCGGGAAGAAGCTCGGTTACCCGCCCTGCCCGTTCCAGAAAGAAGGGGTAGTACCAGAAAAGGCCGTCAGGACGGCCGCGTTCGGCTCCGACCGCTCCCAGCGGCGTTTTTTCAATCAGGTCGGGAGCGAACTCCGCCGTCCGACCCGCGGCGCGCACCCGCGTTTCATCGTCGATGATGAAGGGTGCCGCGGCGGGCACCTCCGCCTGACCCTGGCCGCCGATCGACCGCTGGTCGCGCAGACTGTATTCGCGGATACTCTCGATCTCATCGCCCCAGTACTCGATCCGCAGACCGCGGGTCCGTCCGGGGGGAACGATATCCACCAGTCCTCCCCGGACCGCAAATTCCCCCGGTCTCTGGGCCATCGGTTCCCGCTCGTACCCGGCCGCCGCCAGCCAGCCGACGAGCCAGGTCAAAGCACATCGCCGTCCGACGGCGAGCTCGAGATACAACTGCCGCAGGTCTGCGGGAGACGGAACCGGCAGGAGCAGCGCCCGGATCGGAGCGACCACCACCCCGGCCGCCGCGCCCGGAACCAGCAGGCGGCGCAGGGCGTCATGTCGTTCGACGATCAGAGTCGGGTCGGGCGTGAATTCCTCATAGGCCGCGGCGGGGATCGGCGGCAGAAAGGCAACCCTTTCCTCGCCGAGGAGGGTGGCGAAATCGAGCGCGGCGGCGGCGGCCTCATCGCTCTCGGGGAAAACGGCCAGCAGGGGACGTTCGAGTCTGTCAGCGGCGCTCGCCAGCAGTACGGTGCCCAGCGAACCGGGTAGCGCCGGCAGGGTCGCCCGAGAGCCTTCACGCAGTCGGGCGAGCAGATCCCGAGCCAGCTTCGTGCGCAGGACCGCTTCGGACCACGGTCCGAGCAGGGGCGGGTGGGTCTCGGCCCTGCGGCCGGTCATTTCAAACCGTATCGTTTCAGTTTCCGGTAGAGATTTGCCCGATCGGTGTTCAAGCGCTCGGCAACGCGCGAAACGACCCCTCCGGCGGCTTCGAGTTCCCGGCGTAGGAGCCGCTCTTCATAGCCCTCGATCAGATCGCGCAGGCTCGCTTCGCCATCGGCAGGAGGGACATCGTCCGATGCGGGTACGCCCTCGACGACATCCCGGACTTCGGCGGCGCCGATTTCCTCGCCCTCGTACAGGATCATCAGTCGTTCGATGGTGTTCCGGAACTGCCGGACGTTCCCGGGCCACGTGCTGTCCTGCAGAACAGCCAGGGCATCGGGCCGCAGATCGATCGGTCGACGGTCATTCCGACGGGCGAAAAGAGTGATGAACTCCCGGGCCAGATCCGGGATATCCTCGGTCCGCTCGTCGAGCATAGGCACCTCGAGGGGCATGACATTCAGGCGGTAAAAAAGATCCTCGCGAAATTCGCCGGTCTCGATGAGCCGGCCGAGTTCGCGGTTTGTCGCGGCAATGACCCGCACATCGACATGCAGGATTTCCTCGCCCCCCAGACGCTGGACTTCTCCTTCCTGGAGAACGCGCAGGAGTCGGGCCTGGGCTTCGGCGCTGGTGTCGGCGACTTCATCGAGGAAAATGCTGCCTCCGTCAGCCTGCTCGAATCGGCCCCGGTGACGGCCGGCAGCACCAGTGAAGGCCCCCCGTTCGTAACCGAAGAGTTCGCTTTCGATGAGTTCGCGGGGGATGGCCGCGCAATTGACCTGGACAAAGGCCTCCTCCGTCCGGTTGCTGAGAGCGTGTACAGCCCGGGCCACGAGTTCCTTCCCGGTGCCGCTGGCGCCCAGGATGAGAACCGAGGCGTTGGTGGGAGCGACCTTCCGGATCTGCTCGCGCAGGCGCCGCATGGCCCGTGATTCACCCACCATCCGGGGCGTCTCTCCGGTTTCGGCCCGCAGGCTTTCGTTCTCGGCCCGGAGCCGGGCGATCTCCATCCCCGCCGCCACCTCGGCCAGAACGCGTCCGGGATCCAGGGGCTTGTCCAGAAAGTTGAGCGCGCCGAGCCGGGTCGCCTGCACTGCAGCCTCCAGCGTCGCCTGCCCGCTCATCATGATGATCGGAGCCCGGCAGGTTCTTTCCTTGAACCGGGCCAGGACCTCGAGGCCGTCGATTCCTCCCAGGATCATGTCGAGCAGGATCACATCGGGCCGGCTCCGGTCGGCGGTTTCCAGACCCTCTTCACCCGAAGCAGCCGTGACGACTTCGTAGCCCTCATCCGCAAGCAGCCCGCCAAGGCTGGTTCTGATGCCGCCCTCGTCATCAATGATCAGGATCCGGCCGCTCATCCTCCGTCCCTCTCCTCACACGGTATCGTGATTCGGATTTCGGCCCCACGACCGTTTCCCTCGCTGACCGCTTCGATCCGCCAGGAGTGATCGACGACGATCCGGGCGACCATCGAGAGTCCCAGACCCATACCCCTGGCCTTGGTGGAATAATCCGGATCGAAGAGCCGGTCGGCTTCCTCGGGCTCGAAGCCGACACCGCTGTCACGGACCGTGAGCACGAGTTCGGCTCCCTCCATGCCCAGCGTGACATCGACCCCGCCACCTCCCGCTTCCTCGACACTTTCGACCGCGTTCTTGATCAGGTTGATCAGGGCTCTCTTGACCAGGTCGGCATCCATTTCCACCGGCGGAATCTGTCCCCGCACAATCGTCTCCAGGCGAACCCGCGTCGGCCCCTCGGAGAAGAGCGCCGCCGCACCGCGAACCACTCCCTCCATGTCACCCGGAGCCATTGTCGGCTGCGGAAGCTGGGCAAATTCGCTGAAAGCCGCCGCCATCCGCCGCAGGGCTTCGACCTCTTCGGCCATGGTCTGAAAAGACTCGCGAATGGCGTCATCGGAGGCAAAGCGTTCGTCGGCCTCGATCCGGCTCCTGACCCGGTGCAGACCGATCTGGATGGGTGTGAGCGGGTTCTTGATCTCGTGCGCGATCCGGCGGGCAACATCGCGCCAGGCCGCCTGTTTCTCGGCTGTGATGATCCGCTCCCGGGCTTCGCGGAGCTGGTCGGTCATGGTGTTGAAGCTTTTCACCAGGATCTGCATCTCGTCACGGCTGTTGGTGTCGACCCGGGTTGTCAGATCTCCGGCCGCCACGGCTTCCATGCCCTCGGCCAGCTCGAGTACCGGACCGCTTACCCCCCGGGCCAGCTGCCGGGCGGCGAAGAACGATCCCAGAGCGAGCAGCACCATCCAGAGGCTGGCCAGGGTCCAGACGAATTCCCGCATTCCCTGCCCTCCCAGCCGGGTGACATCCCTGAACCGGTCGAGTCCCTCCTCCAGGGCGTAGCGGGCTTCCACCATCTCGGGACTGATCCAGGTCCCGGCGGCGTGAATGTCTTCGGTGCCGGGGGGCTGGAAGAGGAGCATGTAGACCCCGGTTGAGCGGTAGGTGAAGAGAATCCTTTCTTCGAGGGTGAACTCGACATCAGCCAGGATCTGCGGGTACTCGCGGCGGGGATCGGGTGGGGGATCGAGCAGGGAATCGGGTACTCCGGGTCGGCGGGCCCGGTGGAAGACCGGTTCGGTGAGTTCCCAGGTCCCCTCCCGGGTTCGGACCCAGTGCAGCGTGAAGTCCGGCGGCGGTACGGGCCGTCCCGCGGCCGGTCCGGCGCCCTCGCCGAGCAGTTCCTCTTTCCAGGCCTCAAGCCGCGCTTCTTCACTGCTCAGGTTGTCTCGGACCACCCCGAGCCCCTGCTCCAGAGCGTCATCGACGGGCAGGGTGACAACCAGGCCGCGAAGCCAGTCCACGGCCGTTCCGGCGACATACACCAGGGGTACGGCCGGCACCAGTACAAAGAGGATCAGGGCCAGGGTGAGTTTGAGCTGGAACCGGCTGTAGCGGTCGGGCCGGCGCCAGCGGTAGATGACGACGGCGGTGATAATGACAGCCAGGACCGCCGTCCAGGTGATGAAGGTATAGACCGGCGGCAGGGGGGTGCCCGACATCGCTCAACGCTCCGGCAGATCGGCGGGGCGGAAATGCGGACTCTCTGCCTCGAGCTCGGTCTCGCCGAAACCGGCCGCACTCACCAGGACCCGAGCCAGGCGCGAACCGACACCGCCCCCCTCCTGCCCCGTTTCACGCCGGCGGCTGCGATCCTGCGAACCGCCGACCCAGTTCCGTATTTCGTCGACCGTCTCGACCGCCATCGGCTGAAAGCGTACCCGGGCAATCAGATAGTAGGTGTCTTCGGGATCGAGTCTGAGGTCGCTGAGCGTCCCGACAAAGACATCGGCCAGCCGGGTACACTGGTCCACGGCCTGGTCGTATTCGTCGGTGCGCAGACGGATGTCGGTACTCAGAACGAGGTACTGTCGGGCAAAGCTGTCGTAAGAGATCCGGAAGGGAAGAACGTCGAGGGTGCGCACGCGGGCGTCGAACCAGTTGCGACGCTTGCGGTAGAGCTCGACAGAAAAGTCGAGGGCGGTCGTGCCCCCCTGCTCGATCGTCCGCCTGACCTCCTCATTGAAGAAACCCTCGGCCGTGACCGCGAAATGCAGGCCCTCTTCTTCGATCCATATCTCGCCGAAGGTCAGAGAAGGCGTGGCCGGTTCGCCCGGCTCCCCCTGAGCCTTGAGGCTGCCGGGATGAACCAGAAGCCCCAGAAATATCAGTGCCAGCGTGCGTCCCACTCGACTCCCCACGTGCGTCGAATGATTCTCTACCTATCGTTCTCTTATTGTGATCGTACCCAATCCGCCGCGGATATCCAGGTACAGTTCCCCGTCCCCCCGTCTTGTGTCGGGCGTCGAGGCATACCGGCCGTCCCGCCGCCAGCCCGAAGGCAGATCCAGTTCGGCGATGAACTTGGCAATCCGGGCTTCGACCTTCATTCCCGCCGGTACGATGATCTCGATCTCGCCCATCTCCAGGTCCACCCGCACTTCGCGCCGCATCGCCACCGATCCGGAAAAGTCGAGTAGCGTGGTGCCGGCGAAGCCGTTCATGTCGAGCACATCGAAGGGCACGTTGCCGAGTCCCCTCACGTTCAGCTCACCCATTTTGACATCGATCGTCATGCGCTGCATGACGTTTGTGAGCGGGACCGGGAAATCGGCATTGAGCTCCCCCGCCCAGAGATCGATCGCGCACCCGCTCAGATCGAGTTCCTCCCCGTCCAGTTCAACAACCCCGAACTTGAGATCGAGGTCGAGATCGACCGGGGCCCGGGGTGGGAGCAGGATCTCGAGTTCGGACTGGTGATGATCGTCATCGCTATCCCAATCCAGGCCTCCCATATCGACCTCGGCTTCGAAGAGGTTCCGCTCGGCATCCCATTCCAGCAGGCCCGAGAATTTCTCGCCGTCGTAGCGGTAGCGGGCCCGGCCCTCCCGGCCGTGAGGAAGGCCCTTGATGGTAATCTCGGCGGCATCACCTCTGATCCGGGCCGTCATGGGCCGCGAGGCGTCGGGGATGAAAGTTTTGGTCAGCTCCTGCTCCTGCTGGGCGGCAAAGAGCAGGGAGCTGGCCACCAGGAGCAGCAGGAGGGTCACCGCCATGACTTTCAGGGTCTGTCGCTGAGTATCGGTCATCTCGCGACCCTCCTAAAACTCGACCATCAGGCGAATGTAATAGTGGACGTCCTTCGTCTCACCGTCGAGCGGCTTGGCGAACTCGACCTTCATGAACTCGCTCCCGAAGGGGGCGATACCGGCTCCAGCGCTACGCATGCCTTCCTCGGGGTAGAGATCGGTCCAGAGCCCGGTCCCGGCCGCCGCGTTCCAGGCCAGCCCGTAGTCGAAGAAGAAGAAGAGGGCCCAGTCATCGAAGAAGGGGGACCAGTAATCCCCGCCCAGGGTGTACTCGACCGTGCCCAGGAAGAGCCGATCGCCGGTGAATTCCTTCAGGCCGTAACCCCGCAGCGAACCGATTCCTCCAAGGTAGTACCGGTGCTGGACCGGGATGGTGAAACCATCCTCGACCTTGGCCGAAGCAGCCCGGACCCGGAAACTGAGGTGGTCCATCCGGCTCAGACTGAGATGTCCCCTGAGCATGGCCGTGAGACGGTCATAGGAGAAGACGCCGCCGCTTCCGAGACCCTGGTGTTCGACCTTCTCGAGTTCGGCGTCCAGGCTCAAACCGAAGCCTCGGGTTCGAAAGAGCCGCCGGCCCAGATCGTAACGCAGGAAGTACGCGATGCGGTGCAGGTCACCGGTGTCGGCCGGATCGTACCCTCTCAGCGACGGGTCGGGATCCCAGGCCGTCACCCACTCGTTCTCGCGGAAGAGCCGGTCCCGGTTGAAGATCCCCCAATCGGTCACCTTCTCGACCGTTTCCTCACTTTCCTGGGCATACCTGGCCCCCACCCGCAGTTCCCGCATGGGACGGAAGCGTGCGTACACCTGCCACCCGTCCACCAGGTAGTAATCCCGGAAGTCGTACCGGGCGAATAGAGCGTAGAGGTCGTTCTCGTTCGTAAACAGGTACCAGTCGTCCTCTGTTTCGAGCTGACGGTAGGCCAGACCGCCGATCTCGAGCGGCGAGCCCGGCAGCCAGTAGCGATTCAGCCCCAGCCGGTAGTAGACCCTTCGGCTCGAGAAAGCATAGCCCACGCCCCCGTAGAAGCTGGTCGCCGCCGGTCCCCAATCCCTCATGCTGTTGAAAATCTGGCCCTGGAAGGTCAGCCCGTCGACCCGGTTGTACGTGAAATAGCCGAGCGGGAAATTCCCGTCTTCCAGAAAATCATAGGAACTCCAGCGGCGGGACCGGTACCAGTCACGACGATCGGTTTCCCAATCCCGCTCCCAGCCGCGCCGTACGTATTCGGACGGTTCCCGGGTGAGGTCCTCGAAGCCGGCCCGCCTGACAATGCGGGCCCAGCTCACATCACTGCCCTGCCGGCGCAGACCAGAGAGGCTGGTACTGATGTTGCTGCCGGTCACTACCCCCGCATCCCGGATTTCGACATCACCCTCGATACTGACCGCATCGCCCTGGATCAGCCCGTCCCCGAACACCCTGACGTTGCCGTAGATGACCACCACATCGCCTTCTACCGTTCCCCGGATGATGGCATCGCCTCCCTTGACCACCACCCAGCCGCGGATCTCGCCGTCGACCGTCAGATGTCCCTCTTCAACCACCAGGTCGCTGCGCAGGATATCTTCGCTGGAAATGCGGTAGTCGCCCCGGACCTTGCGCGGTTCCTGGCGATGGACAGCTTCCCCGGAATCACCTTCGGTCAAAGCCGGCGCCGCTCCTGCCGTCTGACCGGGCAGGGCCAGGATCAGGACCGCACTCAAGATCGCTGCTCTTTTCATGGTTGTGCTCCTTTACCGCCCGTAGTTTCTGCGAGTACCCCCCGACAGGAGGGCCCTCGACTGGGCACACCAAGAAATGGAGCACTTGTCGTGCCAAACGTATCAGACAGCAGCGAATACAGGCAACTCATTATCTGTCAATCCCTTACACACACCCTTGAGTGGTGTTCAAAAAGGACACGGGACATGCTTGTCGTGTCAGTCTGCAACATACATACTCTTTCCGCCGTGTCAACAGGACACGTCTGCCGGACGATTGACACTGCGGAGTCGGGACGTTTATCCACACCAGCACTACGGGGTGAGAAATGTCCGGGAATGTCCTGAATACGGGGCCTGGGGCGCAATCGGGGACTTTTTCCCCCGGTCTGTCAACATCTTCTGTGGGTATCACGGCCGGAGCGGTTCGTGCGTTCCGCCCCGGTTCATTCCCGGGTTTGTTTCTTCGCGGAGCTCTTTTTCGACGTCGTTTTCCTGCCGGATGTCTTTTTCGACGCCGTCTTTTTTGACGCGGCCTTCTTCGCGGCCGTTTTTTTCGCCCCCGTCTTCTTTGCGGCACTCTTTTTCGTTACTGTTTTCTTCGCGACCGGCTTTTCCGGCGCCTTCTCGTTATCCCCCGATTCTGCCGTCTCGGGAGTCTCCGGTTTACCTCCCGACTCCGCGCCGCTCTCCGAAGCCGGCGGGTCCGACAGGGCGGTGCCGTTGATATCCTCTTCGGCCACCCGGGTGACATCCACGACCAGATCCCCCTCGCTCATGTTCATCACCCGTACCCCCTGGGTGTTGCGGCCCATGACGCTGACTCCCGAGGCGGCCTGGCGGATAATCTGCCCCCGGCGGGTGATGATCATGAGTTCGTCTTCATCGACGACTTCGCGCAGGGAAAGGACATCGCCGTTCCGCTCGCATTCCTTCATGGTGAGCACACCCTGCCCGCCCCGCTTCTGGACAGGGTAATCACTGATCTGCGAGCGCTTGCCGTAGCCGAGTTCCGAAACGGTCAGGATGCACCCCTCGCGCCGCACCACGACCATCCCCACTACCGCGTCTCCCTCCTTGGCCAGGGTGATCCCTTTCACTCCGCGTGTGTTTCGACCCATCGGCCGGACGTCGTCCTCGGAGAATCTGATCGCCTTGCCCTTGCGGGTGCCGATGAGAATGTCGCAGGTCCCGTCAGTCAGATCGGCATCGACCAGGGAATCGCCCTCGACGACATCGATGGCGATGATCCCGTCACGGCGAGGATGCCCGTAGTCGGGCAGCGGCGTTTTCTTCACCAGTCCCTGGCGGGTGGCGAAGACGACGAACTGATCCTCCTCGAAGGTTCTGACCGGCACCACCGCCCGGACTGTTTCCTCTTTCTCGATCTGGATGAGGTTGATGATGGGCCGTCCCTTGGCCAGTCGTCCGCCCTGGGGAATGTCGTAGACCTTGAGCCAGTAGCACTTGCCCCGGTCGGTGAAAAAGAGGATGTAGGAGTGGGTCGAGGCGATGAAGAGGCGCTCGATGAAGTCCTCCTCTTTGGTCCCCACCCCGCGGATCCCCTTACCTCCCCGGCCCTGCCGGCGGTAGGTCGAGACCGGTATCCGCTTGATATATCCCTGGTGCGAGATGGTGATGACCATATCCTCTTCGGCGATGAGGTCCTCGATCGAAAAATCTCCGGCACTGTCGATGATCTCGGTTCGTCGCTCATCGCCGTAGGTTCCGACGAGCTCGGAGAGTTCGTCCCGCACGATCGCCATCCGCAGGCCCTTGTTGGCCAGGACCTCCTTGTAGTGCGCGATTTTCTCGATCAGCTCGCGGTATTCATCTTCGATCTTTTTCCGCTCCAGACCGGTCAGCCGGGCCAGGCGCATGTCGAGAATCGCCTGGGCCTGTACCTCGGTAAGATCGAAGGTCTTGCGCAGCTGCTTTTTCGCCGTTTCGGGATCCTTCGCCTTCTTGATGATGGCCACGATCTCATCGATGTTGTCGACACAGATCCGCAATCCTTCGAGGATGTGGGCTCTGGCCTCGGCCTGGGCCAGGTCGAACCGGGTTCGCCGCTCGACCACCTCGTGTCGAAAATCGAGGAAGGCCTTCAGGGTCTCTTTCAGATTCAGTTCCCGCGGCTGACCGTTGACCAGGGCCAGATTGATCACCCCGAACGTGCTCTGCAGGTAGGTGAGTTTGTAGAGAGTGTTGATGATGACCTCGGTGTACGCGTCGCGCTTGAGCTCGATGACGATGCGCATTCCCTCCCGGTCCGACTCGTCGCGCAGATCCGAGATCCCTTCGATTTTTTTGTCCCGTACCAGTTCGGCGATCTTCTCCAGCAGCCGGGACTTGTTGACCTGGTAGGGAATCTCGGTGACGACGAGCCGCTCCCGGTCACGGACGGGTTCGGTATGGATCCGGGCCCGGACGATGATCTTGCCCCGCCCGGTGCGGTAGGCCTCGCGGATGCCGTCGCGGCCGTAAATGATTCCGCCGGTCGGGAAATCCGGACCGGTGATGAACTCCATCAGATCCTCGACCAGGGCCTCGGGATGGTCGATGAGATGAATCAGGCCACCGACCACCTCACCCAGATTGTGCGGCGGGATATTGGTGGCCATGCCGACTGCGATTCCCGAAGCCCCGTTGAGAAGCAGATTGGGTATCGTGGTCGGCAGAACCTCCGGTTCGGTGAGGGTGTCGTCGAAGTTGGGATTCCAGTCGACCGTGTCCTTGTCGAGATCGTGCAGCATCTCGGCTGCGATCCGGGCCATGCGGCACTCGGTATAGCGCATCGCCGCGGCCGAGTCGCCGTCGATCGATCCGAAGTTGCCCTGCCCGTCGACCAGGGGATAACGCAACGAGAAATCCTGGGCCATGCGGACCATCGAATCGTAGACCGCCGAGTCGCCGTGGGGGTGGTACTTACCCAGCACGTCACCGACCAGGCGGGCGCTCTTGCGGTAGGCCCGGTTCGGTTGCAGGCCGAGTTCGCGCATACCGTACAGGATGCGCCGGTGGACCGGTTTGAGGCCGTCGCGCACATCGGGCAGGGCCCGGGCCACGATGACGGACATCGAGTAGTCGATATACGAGGAGCGCATCTCCTCTTCGATATCCACGGGGACGATTCGCTGTCGGTGCAGTTCTGCCATCGGTTCACACGTCCAGGTTTCTGACGTACTTGGCGTTCTTCTCGATGAACTGGCGTCGCGGTTCGACGGCGTCCCCCATCAGCAGGCTGAAAATGCGGTCGGCGTCGATCGCGTTCTCCATCGACACCTGCAGCAGGGTGCGCGTTTCGGGATTCATGGTCGTGGACCAGAGCTGTTCGGGGTTCATCTCCCCCAGCCCCTTGTACCGCTGCACGCTGGTCCCTTTCTTGCCCAACCGCTTCAGGGCTGCGTCCTTCTCCTGCTCGGAGTAGACATAGATCTCCTCACGGCCGTTGCGGACCTGATACAGGGGCGGTTGGGCGATATAGATCATTCCCCGTCGGACCATCGGCCGCATGTACCGGAAGAAGAGGGTCAGCAGGAGGGTCCGGATGTGGGCGCCATCCACATCGGCATCGGTCATCAGGATGATTTTCCCGTAGCGGGCGTTCTCGACATCGAATTCTTCCTCGATCCCGGTCCCGATGGCGGTGATGATGATGCGGATTTCTTCGTTGGCCAGAATGCGGTCCAGCCGGGCTTTCTCGACATTGAGAATCTTGCCCTTGAGGGGCAGGATGGCCTGGAAGCTGCGGTCGCGGCCCGCCTTGGCGCTCCCCCCCGCCGAATCACCCTCGACCAGATAAAGTTCTGAATGTTCGGGGTCGGTGATGGCGCAGTCGGCCAGCTTGCCGGGCAGCGTGCCCGACTCGAGCACCGTTTTCCGGCGTACCAGTTCGCGGGCCTTGCGGGCCGCATCCCTGGCCCGGGCCGCGGCATCGACCTTGCCGACGATCTTGCGGGCATAGGAGGGGGTTTCCTCGAAGAAGGTGGCCAGCCCCTCACCCACGATCGATTCCACGATTCCCCGGACTTCGCTGTTCCCCAGTTTGGTTTTGGTCTGCCCTTCGAACTGCGGATCGGGGACCTGCACGCTGATGATGGCCGTCAGACCCTCGCGGCAGTCCTCTCCGCTCAGCGTGTATTTGGCGCCGTTCTTGAAAAGGTTGTTGCTCTGGGCATAGGTGTTGACCGTCCGCGTCAGAGCGGATCGAAAGCCGGTCAGGTGGGTGCCGCCCTCCAGGGTGTTGATGGTGTTGACGAAGCTGTAGAGGTCCTCCTGATAGCCGTCGTGGTACTGCAGGGCCATATCCACCCGGACGTGCTCGCGTTCCTCGCTCAGGCAGATCGGCTTGGGATGAAGCACGTTCCGGGTTTCGTTCAGATAGCGCACGAAATCATTCAGGCCGCCGGTGTAGCGGAAAACAGTCTCCTGCTCATGGTCGGGCCGCTCATCGGTCAGCGTGATCTTCAGTCCGGCATTTAGAAAGGCCAGTTCCCTGAGGCGGCTGGTCAGGATGTCGTAATTGAACACCGTTTCCTGAAAGATCTCGGGGTCGGGCAGAAAGGTGACCGTGGTGCCGGTTTTCTTTCTTTTGGCGCCCTTCTTCAGGTCGCCCTTGGGGATCCCCTGGACGTACCGCTGCTTCCAGACATACCCGTCACGCACCACCTCGACCTCGAGCCATCCGGAGAGCGCGTTGACGACACTGACGCCCACTCCGTGCAGCCCCCCCGATACCTGGTATGTCTTCCGATCGAATTTCCCCCCGGCGTGCAGCATGGTCATGATGACCTCGACCGCGGGTCGTTTCATTTCGGCGTGAGTGTCGACCGGGATCCCTCGTCCGTCGTCCTCGACCCGGATCCGGTCGCCTTCGAGAATGACCACCTGTATCTGGGAGCAGTACCCCGCCAGAGCCTCGTCGATGCTGTTGTCGACCACTTCGTACACGAGGTGGTGCAGACCACTCGCTCCGGTCGAGCCGATGTACATCGCCGGACGTTTGCGCACTCCTTCCAGGCCCTTGAGAACCTGGATGCTGCCGGCATCGTACGCCGAACCTCCTTTTTTCTCTGCCGTCACTCTGCTGTCCCTCCTGTCCGCCGACCAACGCAGCGGATCGTCCTCACCACCGGGGTCTCGGAACGCTCGGCCAGGCGCGCCACGATCTCATCGTGCATCAACGCAATCTCGCTGCGCCAGACCGGGTCCTCCACCTCTAAAAGTAACGTTTCTCCCCTGACATCGATCGGGCGCGAAACCGCAGAAATACGCGGTCCCACGATCGATTCCCACTCATCCAGCAGGCGCCCCTTCGCGACTCCCGCGGCATAACGCTCGCGCCCCATCAGCGATCGCAGGATCTCTCCCAGAGAGCGGGCGTGGGGGCTCATCTCTCACTCCCGCGCGATCGTTCGCAGTTCCTTTCCGGGACCGGCTCCACGACCCCCCTGCTCACGGTGACGATCCGTGCGGCCCGACCGGCCAGTGTCTCGGGAATGTCCCGGCCGGGGGAGGTGATGAGAACCTGGTTCGTCGTGTCGGTGACGATCTCGACCAGATTCAGGGCCCGTTCGGCGTCGAGAACAGAAGCCACCTCATCCATCACCAGCAGGGGGCTTCGTCCGTACACGGCCGTAAAATACTCCACTTCGGACAGCTTGAGCGCCGCCAGAGCCGTCCGGATCTGGCCGTGCGAACCGAAGGTGCGCAGCTCCCGGTCCTGCACCCGCAGAACCAGCTCGTCCCGGTGCGGTCCGACACCCGTATAGCCACGCTCTTCGTCGGCTGCAAGCGTGCGGTCCAGGGTCTCGGCAACAAGCGCCTCGTCACCCGGATCACCGGCGGGGCTGGGGCGGTATTCGATGTCAAACGCCTCCTCCTGCCGGCTGACGTCTCGGTAGTAATCCCGGGCGCGGTTGAGCATGAATCCAACCAGTCCGGCCCGCTTCTTCCTGATCTCCGTCGCCTGAATCGTCAGGCCTTCGTCGTAGGCGGCTGCCAGGGAGCGCCGGCCTTCGCGCAGACACCGGTTGCGCCGTGCCAGAGCGGCCCGATATTCGCGTAGCGCTTCCAGGTACGGCCGCCCGGTCTGAGCCAGGATCAGATCCATGAAGCGGCGGCGCGAGGACGGATCTCCGACGACGATGTTGCTGTCATCGGGAGTCAGTCCGATGACGGGAAACCGACCAACGAGATCTCTGAGACGATCGAGACCGGTGCCGTCCAGGCTGGCCGCTTTCGAACCGTCCCGCCCCAGCCTGAAGACAACGCGCAGCCGGTCATCTCTGGCCTCGAATTCGCCGGAGAGCACGGCCCTCTCATCACCGAGCCGGATGATCCTTTTCTCGCGACGCTCCCGGAACGACCGCCCCAGACAGAGAAAGTAGATCCCTTCTATCAGGTTCGTTTTTCCCTGGCCGTTCGGTCCCACGACCAGGGTCAGACCACCGTCCAGGTCCAGATCGAGCGACTCGTAGTTCCGGAACGATCGAAACGAGAGATGCCGGAGAACGACGGATTCCGGTTGCCGGGTCTCCCCTTCCTCACTCATTCAGACGCAGGGGCATAAGCAGGAAGGTGAGGTCTTCGCCTTCGTTCTGCTCGACTGGTCGCACCAGGCCGGCACTGACCGGTGTCTTGAGCGTCATTTCCAGGTCGCCTTTCGGCAGGTGCCTGAATATTTCAAGGAGATAGGCGGCGTTGTACGCCACCGACATCTCTTCACCCTCGTACATCACCTCGACCTGCTCGCGGGCTTCGGCCCCGAGGTCTGGACTGACCGCACTCAGCATGGCGCTGTTCTGGCTCAGATCGAACCTGACTTGATGGGTCTGGGTATTACTCAGGATTGCTACTCGTCTGACAGCGGCCTCGAGTGTGTCCCGGTCGACCTGGAGGCGCTTGTCGTTATCCTTCGGCATGACGAGTTCGTAATTCGGGTAGGGACCGTCTATCAGCCTGGTGAGAATGACCGTCCCCTGCAGGTCTGCCTGAAGGTATTTCTCGCCGATCGTCAGGCCTTCCAGCGTGAAACCGTCCGAGATCAGACGGGTGATCTGATGCAGAGCCTTCGGGGGAATAATGATCTCCCGTACCTCACCCTCACCGCCCCCGATTACACCTGTCAGAGACATGATCGCCAGCCTGTGACCGTCGGTCGAGACCATACGTGTATCGCCCCCATCGACCTGCCACAAAACACCCCCCAGGGCCGGTCTGGTCTCGTCACTGGAAACAGCGAACGAGGTTGTCGCAACCATCCTCTTGAGAACCGCCCCGTCGATCGTCGCATTGTTGCCTTCGACCGTGTCCTGAAGTTTGGGAAATTCCTCGGCGTCCATGCCGGTCAGTTTGTACTGACCTGTCCCGCAGGTCAGAGAGATTCTGTTATCCGCCTCATCGAGCTGGAAAACATCCTGGGGAAACTCTTTCACGATCTCGGAAAATTTTCTGGCCGGAATGGTTGTCAAACCGTCTTCCAGGACATCGGCTTCGAGGGATGTTTTCATCGAGATATCGAGATCGGTGGCCGAAATATAAAGTCGGCCATCACCAGCCTTGACGAGCAGATTGGAAAGGATGGGAAGAGTTGTTTTGGGAGGTACGATCTGCTGTATGTTCGACAGGGCTTCAGTGACATCGTCCCGGGAAAGTCTGACCTTCATCAGTTGCTCCCTGCGTCAGGAGGTAGTCCTGTGAAACCGGAACCGAGCGGTTACCGGACGGTGTAACCTACGTAAAATATATAGAGAACAGACATAATAGTAGTAAGCAGTGTGGATAGTTGGTACAAGACGCGATTTTTCTCTTAAATTGTTACAGTAAAGCAAATTAACAATTCCCTTCAGTGTGGAAAAATGAGCCCCGCAGGGTGGGTAAGAGAGCCTCTTTTCCACCGTGTCAACATATTCACCGAACAAGGCCGTGCGGGGGGGAGTTGAGCACAGCCGGGTGAACAGGAATCGGGGGGATGTCAACACCCAGTCAGGGGGTTATCACCAGCTTTTCATGGCAGATCGAGTTCGACGTCCAGACGGGAGAGAAGGGAATCGACATCTCTCTTGATCTGAGGATTGGTAGAGAGTTTCTCCTCGATCGTCTGGAAGGCATGAATGACTGTGGAGTGATCCCGGCCGCCGAAGTGCAGGCCGATCGTTTTAAGACTGCTGTCGGTCAGGTGCTTGCAGAGGAACATTGCGATCTGGCGGGGCACCACGATTTCTTTTTTCCGGGTGCGGGCCTTGAGAAGATCGGTCGAGATGTTGAAATGGGAGGCGACGGTTTCCTGTAGAGATTCGAGTGTGATCCAGGTCCGGGTTGTATCGATCTGATCATGGAGTACTTCGAGGGCCAGATCGACGGTGATCTCGCGACCGGTCAGCGAAGAAAAAGCCAGCAGTTTGATCAGACAACTCTCCAGCTCGCGGATGTTGGACTTGATGTTCTGGGCAATGTAGAGCAGGACGTCGTTGGGGACATCGACTCCGTCGGTATCGGCCTTCTTCTGCAGGATGGCGACCCGGGTCTCGAGGTCGGGTGTCTGGATGTCAGTCACGAGCCCCCAGAGAAAGCGGGAGATGAGCCGCTCTTCGAGACCGGGCAGGTCGCGGGGCAGGCGGTCGCTGGTCAGGACGATCTGTTTGCCGCGCTGATGCAGGGTGTTGAAGGTATGAAAAAATTCCTCCTGGGTTCTTTCCTTGTTGGTGAAAAACTGGATGTCGTCCACCAGCAGGAGATCCACATTACGGTACAGAGAACTGAATTCGGAAGTCTTGTTGTTCTGGATCGAGGTAATGAAATCGCTTACAAACTTTTCGCTCGAAATGTAGCTCACGCGGGTGGCGGTACCGTTCTGGATGGCATAACTGGCAATGGCCTGCAGCAAATGGGTTTTGCCCAGACCGACCCCGCCGTACACGAGCAGGGGGTTGAAGGCGGTTTTTCCCGGAGCTTCGGCAACAGCCTTCGATGCGGCGTGAGCGAACTGATTACTGTTACCGATGACGAAGGTGTCGAAAGAGAACCGTGGATTCAGGGCCACCGGGTCGAGAAGACCGCCACCGCCGGTCCTGGTCGTCATCGGGTGCGGATTCTCGGGCGGCAGGTGAGCGGCGGGATTGTCCTGTTCCCGATCGGATTCCTGAATGTCGAAGACAACCCGGACGTTCTCGCCGGCGCGGGACTTCACGATCCGATCCAGAAGCGGCCGGTAGTGCTGCTCCACCCAGTTGACGAAGAAATGACTCGGCACCTCCAGCCGGAATTCATCCTCGCCGAGTCGGGAGGGCTGGATCGGTTTGAACCAGGTTTCGAAGCTCTGGGCCGGGAGCTGGGCAGACAGATCGTCGAGACATCTCGACCAGATGACATCGGCGGATTGAGCCACGTTACCGGTACTCCTTGATGTGCGGTGACACTCTCCGGGAACAGCGGTTCCTTGCTGTAACTCCCGGTTCGACACTACGTTACTTCGGAGGCAGGAGAGTTATCCCGGCCCCGTCAACACCCCACCAACACGGTTATCCACACCTTATCCACTTATCCACACCGCCGTGCGAAGCGCCAACGTATCATACCTCCCGCGAGGCAGTCAAGGTCTTTTCCACGAAAAAAATGAACCGTATACACAATTCCGGGGAAGACCGGGAAGAGACTGCGGCCAGGTGGTGGAGGGGGTTGATTGGGCTTGACGGTCGGGGCTTTGTAGGGGCATCTTAGCGCGTCTTGCACCACAGGGAACCATCTTGCTGACAGGACAGGTGAGGAAGGGTGAAACGGACTTATCAGCCCAGCCGCCGGAAACGGAAAAATACTCACGGATTCCGATCCCGGATGAGTTCGCGCAGCGGTCGGGCCGTTCTCAAGCGACGCCGCAAGAAGGGGCGCCGACGTCTGAGCGTCTGAGCACGGGCCGGGGGAAGGAACGGTTCCCCCGCGCCGAGCGTCTCAAGGGGCGCCGGACAATCGGGAACCTCATGACCGGGGGCGATACCCGCGAGAACACGATGCTGGTCATCCGCTATCACCTGGAACGGGAGAGGGGCACACGCAGGGTCGCCCTGACGGTGAGTCGCCACTGTCCCACGGCCGTCGTGCGAAACCGGATCAGGCGGTGGTTGAGGGAGATATACCGCACCGGTCGGGAGAGGCTTCCTGCGGGTGACTTCATCATCATCGCAAAGGCGGGCGCCGTTGAGGCGGACTTCTCCCAGCTCAGACGTTCCTTTGAGAGCCTGGCACAGCAACTGGATCGTTAAGGTCCTGCAGCTGCCCCTCAGGGCCTACCAGATCTTCCTTTCACCCCTGCTCGGATCCCACTGCCGTTTTTACCCTACCTGTTCCGCCTATGCCCTCGAGGCCTTGAGAACACACGGTCCCCTGCGCGGGACCGGATTGAGTCTCTGGCGCATACTGCGATGCGGCCCCTGGTCGCGAGGCGGGTATGATCCCGTACCCGAGTCCGAGAAACACGGATGAACGACAAACGCACCATCATCGCCCTGGTCATCATCGGCCTCATCCTGCTGCTCATGCCGACCTACATGCGCTGGTTCTATGGGCCGACCGAGACACCCCCGCCGCCCCCCCAGACCGACCTGCCGGACAGCCTGATGACCCAGGCGGTGACGGCCGATACCATCGGAGCCTGGAGTCGGGACGATGTTACGGAAACCGAACCCATCCAACCAACTACTTCGGAGCCCGAACAAGCCGGCGTGGACCAGATACCCGGATCCGGCCGGGCGCTGACGGTTGTGACGCCCCTCTATACGGCGACCATGAATACGCGCGGTGCGGTTATAGAAAAGTGGCGGCTGCGGAACTACCAGCGCGAGGATGAGCCGCCGATACAGATGCTGCCGCCGGGAACGTGGGGTCCGGTCTTCGAAATCCCGCTCGGAGAAGAACGGCTCAATGCTCTGAATCTGGTCTTTTCCTGCGACGCACCCGACACCATCAGAATCGGACCCGGCGAGGAAACCACGCTGGTCATGTCGGCCGAGGTGGCAGACGAGAGGCAGGCGGTGCGACGCCTGACCTTCAACGGTGACGGGTATGCGGTGGGTATCAACGACGCCTTCACCGGTTTCACCACCACCCCCATGAACGACGCCTACCGGTTGTTATGGGTCGGCGGACTCAACTTCACCGAAACGAGTACGGACAAGACCCGGCGGGAAGACGTCCAGTACTCGGGTTTTTACGGCTCTCAGGGGGGTGATGTGCAGAAAACCCGCCTGAAGCAGGATCATGTCGAGGAGCAGCTCTTCGGATCGGTTGAATGGGTGGCTTTGCGGACCAAGTATTTCACCGCCGCCCTCGTCCCGCAGGGCGAGCTCTTCCGGACCGTCAGAATGAGCGGCCAGGCCGGCGAGAACGGTCCACCGCGCATGCAGCTGGCGGCCGAACGAGAGATCGAGACAACCGCCGGAAGCGAAATAGGTACCCTGCTCTATCTGGGACCGATCGATTACAGTATCCTGCGTGAGTACGAGGTCGGTCTCGAAGGAATGATGGACTTCGGGTTCAGCATCATCAAGCCGATCAGCAAGTTCGTTTTGATCCTCTTCACCTTCCTGCACGGGTACATCCCCAATTACGGGCTGGTCCTCATCGTCTTCTCCATTCTGGTCAAGGTCGTGGTCTTCCCGCTGACACGGAAGTCGTACGAGAGCATGCATGCCATGCAGGAACTGACGCCGCGCATGCAGGAGATCCGGGAGAAATACAAGGACGACCCGGAGAAGATGAACAAAAAGATCATGAATCTCTACAAGGAGAACAAAGTCAACCCCCTCGGCGGGTGCTTTCCCCTTCTCCTGCAGATGCCGGTCTTCTGGGCCCTGTTCATTGTCTTTCGTACCACCATCGAGTTGCGGGGCGCCCCCTTCGTACTCTGGATCAACGACCTGTCGATGGCAGATCCCTACATGGTCCTGCCGGGGTTGATGAGTCTGACCATGCTTCTTCAGCAGCGGGCCCAGCTCAAGAACCCGCAGCAGAGAACCATGGCCCTGCTGATGCCGATCATGTTCTTCTTTCTCTTCAAGAGCTTTCCGGCCGGGCTGGTCCTGTACTGGACCCTCTTCAATATTCTCTCCATCGTGCAGACCGAACTCGTGCACAAACGTCCCGCGGCAGCCGAAACCGCAGGCACGGGAACCGGCCGGTCAGGGAAGGGGTCGGCGAACGGGCGCACCCCGGTACAAAGCGGCCGGGGACAGAAAGCCGGCAAAGGCGGTCCAGTCCAAAAGCCGGGAGGCAGGAAGAAACGCTGACGGGCGTTGTTTCACGTGAAACATCGCGCGGTATTGTATCCGAAAAAGGACAATCTGTAGACTACTCCACGAACCGCGGTGTCGGGGGGAAGAAGACACCGGCAGGGTACCTGGAACCATGAGACCTTGGCACGTTACCGGACCGGAACGAAGACAGAACGCTGCCGGTCGGGATGCAGCGCTGTTCGAATACGACACGTGTTGCGTGACAGGGCACTAGGTTTCACGTGAAACACGATCTTCTGCCTGCCCGCCTTCTGACGGCCGAAATTCAGCCCCTGGGTATCGTTCTGGACAGTGCCGCCCTGGATCTCCTGGCCCGGTACTGGGATCTCCTTCACATGTCCGTCGGCACGATCAATCTCATCAGCCCGAAGACTCTGGAGGACGGACCGATCCGTCACCTGGCTGATTCCCTGCTCGGTCTGCTCTCCCCCGCCACGGAGGGGACGGCGACGATACTTGATATCGGGAGCGGCGGCGGCCTGCCCGGACTGCCGCTGGCCATCACCCGGCCTCACAGTCGGGTCTCGCTGCTGGAATCTCGAACGCGCAAAGCCGAGTGGCTCGAGCGTACTGTCCGCGAGCTGGGCCTCTCTGAGCGGGTCGATGTGATCGGGGCCCGGTTCGAGTCCCTCGCTCCCGAAGAGGTGGCGCGCTATTCCTGCCTGACGGTTCGTGCTCTGGCTCCTCCGGAATCACTCCTGCCCCGGCTCCTCCCCTTGCTGGGCCCCCGGGCGGTGCTGCTTCTCTGGCACTCTCCCGCCCAGCGGAACGGGTTGAAGGGGGTGCTGAGAGAGCCGGCGGGCGAGCACGCGTTTACCCTTTATAACACCTATTCACACGTCTTTGTGTCTAACAAGTTCTCTTCGTGCGTTTCGGAAATCGGTAAAGTGCGTTGACAGTCGACGGGCGCCGGCCTAGAATTCGCGCCATGTACGGGGCGAACGATCGATCGCCGGCGGTCGTACGGCAGCGCCCGTCACCTCTTTTCTGGGCAGGGCTGCTCGCGGCGCCGTTGCTCCTGATCGTCATCGCCCAGCTCCTCGGAGAGGAATCGATCGTGAGCCGGGCGGTACGGCTCGCTTTTCGCCCGCTCTGCCATCAGGACCCGGAGCGCTCCTTCGCGATCGGCGGCACGGCCCTGGTCGTCTGTGCCCGCTGCACTGGTTTCTATGCCGGATTGGCCGTGGTCGCGTTGATCGGCGCCGGAGCCAGGCAGGCGGGTTTCTGCTGGCGGGTGCCTGGAGCAGCCTTTCTGCTCATCCTGCCGCTGGCCCTTGACGGCGCGGGGAACCTCCTGGGTGTGTGGAATACGGGTCCGGCGCTGCGCGCCCTGACGGGAGTCGCGGCGGCCGCCCCACTGGCCCTTGCGATGACGGGATGTAATCATGGCCTTGAGTGAAGAGAGAATACGCGGGATTTTCTGGGGCGGTCTGGCGGGCGGTCTGGCCTCGGCCATTCCCCTGATCGGCTGGTTGAACTGTTTCTGCTGCCTGTGGGGCTGGGTGGCCGGAGCCGTCGCGGCGGCGGTCGTGGTTCGCACCGCCAGCCTGAAAGAGGGGGAGGGGGCCGTGACGGGGGCCCTGGCCGGAGCCTTCGCCGGGCTGGTGAGTTCCACCCTGGAGATCCTCTGGGGCCTGTTCCTGGGACCGGCCATGGCCGGCGTTTTCGAGCGTCTGGAACGCTACCTGCCCGATAACGTGCCGCCGGGCACCCTCGATTTTCTGCAGAATCTGCCCGAACAGGGTCTGGCCCTGCTGGCCATGCAGTTCTTCTCGGCGATCTTCTCCATGGTTCTCTTCGCCGGCTTCGGAGCCCTCGGGGCTTTGCTCTATCTCCGGCTGACCCGGCCCCCCCAGGTACCTCCCCCGGTGGGGATAGAGCCGCCTGGCGATGGAACCGCTGAACCGCAGTAAACTCCGTCTCCTGCGAGGCCTGCGTCATCGGGCGGTTCGCCGCCGGCGCGGGCTGGTCGTGGTGGAAGGATTGCGGGCGGTGGAGCATGCCCTGCAGGCCGACCTGCCGGTCGCGTTCGTGGCCCTGACACCGGACGCCGCCAGGCGCCCCGAAACAGCCGTCCTGAGCGAGCGGGCCCGGGAGGACGGTGTGGATGTGTACGCCATCGAACCGCACCATTGCGCCGAGATCTGCGATACGGTCACCCCCGCGGGGCTTCTGGCGCTGGTGTCCTGGGCGCCGCCGGCGGCAACCGAACCCGACGACATCCGCACCCATCTTCACGATCGGGAGATCACATCGGTCCTGGCCCTCGATGCCGTGACCGACCCCGGCAATGTCGGAACCCTGGTCCGCACGGCCGGAGCCTTCGCAGTCGGTGCCGTTCTCTTCGGTCGGGGCACGGTGGATCCGATGAACCCGAAAGTCATCCGCAGCTCGGCGGGTACCATCCTGACCCTGCCCGGCCTCTTTTCAGGGGTGGAGCTGGAGGCCCTGCTGGACATCCTGCCCGAAGACGAGTGGGCGGTTTTCCGGGCCGAAGTCTCCGGCGGGTCGGACAGGCCCGAGCAACAGGATTCCCGGCCCTGGATACTGCTGCTGGGCAGCGAGGCCTCCGGGGTGCGCCCCGAACTCAAGCGGCGGGGGCAAGCCCTGACGATCCCCCAGGCCGGTAGGGTTGAATCCCTGAATGTCGCGGTGGCCGGGGGCATCCTGATGTATGTACTCACACAGGGACAAGGACCATGAAAAGGACAGGGAAACCCGTTGTCGGAGTCATCGGACTCGGATACGTCGGTCTGCCGCTGCTGCTGGCTTTCCGGGAGGCCGGCTGCGGGGTGATCGGGGTGGATATAGAGGCCCCCAAGATCGAAAGTCTCGCGGCCGGAAAGAGTTATCTCTCGCACATACCGGATACACGTATTGCGGCGCTGGACGGCGACTCCGTGACCCTGTCGACCGATACAGAGAGCATGCTCGAGGCGGAGGCGGTGATCATAGCGGTGCCGACACCACTGACAGACGTCATGACACCTGACCTGTCCTTTGTGGAGAAGACAGCCCGGGATCTGGGCCGTCACCTCCAGGCCGGTCAACTCGTGTCCCTGGAAAGCACCACCTATCCCGGAACGACCCGTGAGGTGCTCAAACCGATCCTCGAGGAGGTGTCGGGCCTTGAAGCCGGGCGGGACTTCTTTCTGGCGTTCAGCCCCGAGCGGGTCGATCCCGGCGATGAGAACCACGATATCACCCGGGTACCCAAGATCGTGGCCGGGCTCGGTCCCGAGGATCTGGAGCGGGCCCGGGCCCTGTATGACCTGATTACACCCGAAACGATACCTGTCTCGAACCCCGAGACGGCCGAAATGGCCAAACTGCTCGAGAACATCTACCGGGCGGTGAACATCGCCCTGGTGAACGAACTCAAGATGCTGGCCGACCGTATGGAACTCGATATCTGGGAAGTGATCGCGGCGGCCGCCACCAAACCCTTCGGCTTCCAGCCCTTCTGGCCCGGACCCGGGCTGGGCGGACACTGCCTGCCGATCGATCCTTTCTACCTGTACTGGCTGGCCCGCACGAAGTACGATTTCCCGGCCCAGTTCGTGGAGCTGGCCGGTCAGATCAATACCGGCATGCCGGCCTGGGTGGTTGCCAAGACAGCCGCCGCTCTGGCCGAGACGGGGGCCGGTCTGGAGGGGGCCGCCATTCTGGTTCTGGGGGTGGCATACAAACGGGACATCAGCGACACCAGGGAATCACCGGGTCTGCGGCTCATGTCTCTGTTCCGGGACAATGGGGCAGGACAGGTGAGCTATCACGACCCCTTCGTTCCCGAACTTCCCCTCACACGAGACTACCCGGAACAGGCGGGAACGCCGTCGGTTCCGCTGACGGCCGAGACCCTGGCAGGATATGATGCCGTCGTCATTGCCGCCGATCATACCGGAGTCGATTACGAGCTGGTGGCCGGTCGGGCCCGGCTCGTCATCGACACCCGCAATGCTCTGTCAGGGGTGGCCGAGCCAAAGGCCCGGATTGTACAGGCCTGAGCCGGTCGGTGGGGCAGGTCGGGATGCGGGCGAGGTGAGCCTCAGAACTTGGGTTCCAGACCAAGTCCCATGACCGGCGGACCACCGTCACCCGGCCAGCCGATCTCCAGGCGCAAGGTCCCGAGCAGGGCGCTGTAAAAGGTCAGCCCGCCGCCGAAGCAGACCAGCGTGGGGGATCTCCGTGACCAGGGAGGGGAACCGGGGCCGCGCCGGACGCCCGTTCCCGCCCCCATCTCGCCGAAGATGACGGCTGCCAGGCCCACGATCTGATCGCCGAGAGCGCCGAGATCGAGCGTTCTGACCGGAGCCAGCTGCCACTCCAGCTGCAGGCTGGTCTCCCAGCGCCTCTCGACCAGCCAGTTCCCGAACTCATACCCCCGCAAGCTGTTCATTCCGCCCAGGGGCAGCAGGCGCCAGAACGGGCGGTCCCCGTCCTGGATCTGGACCAGGGCATATCCGGCTGCCAGCAGGCGGGGGAGCAGGTGTGCCCGCAGCACGTGCGTAGCGGTGAGCATATACCCCCGAACGTCGCCGCCGAGCAGACCGCCGTAGGCTTCGAGGTGCAGCGAGGTGGTCCGGCCCGGACGGGGCCAGGCCCACGGATCGGTGGTATCGAAACCGACGCTGGCCCACATCAGATGCTGCCTGCGGTCGAAACGGGTACCGGCTGTCGCCGGCACCCAGTCGGGGACTTCCCCTTCGATCCGGCGCCAGGCCGCGCCGCCGGCCAGCCGGCCGGTGCGCCCGACCCAGCGACCGAACTGCAGGTTGAGGCGCTCTCCGGTTTCCCGGAAATCGTACAGACGGTTGTGGAGGCTGACGGCCGCTCCGCCGAAGCGGAACGATTCGTGATGGGGGCCGTTCCAGGTGTTGCGGAAACTCGCGCTCAGGTACCGGGAACCGCCCCCCAGGAGAGTGACGTAGAACCAGTGCCCCCGCCGGAAGAGATTGAAATGACCGCCGGCGCCGCCGAAGGACCAGCCCGATTCCTCCTCGTATTGCATCTGGGGCAGGAGGAACCAGCCGAAGCGTTCCTCGAGAATGACTGCGGCTTCGACGGCATTGGGGGCTGAGGCGTCGGGCAGGGGACGGGGCACGATCCGGACCGACCAGAAGATCATGAGGCCGGTCACGGCCTGTTCGTCGCGCCGCGCCGTCTTGGCCCGCCACGGTTCTCCGACGCGCAGCTCGAGGCGCCGGCGCACGACATCTTCGTCCATCCGGGTCAGACCCTCGACCACGATCCGCCGGATCGGCAGACCCTCGAGCGTACTCGACACAACGCCCTGAGCGGAGGCCTGGAGCGGAAACGCCAGGGCAACGGCCAGGAGTGCCAGGGAGCGGCACCGGGAGCCGCCCGGACGTATCGGACAGTGCGTGGAGGGCATCATCAGGCAGAGATAATACGGTTCGTTCGCGCCCACCGCCAGCGGGCATCACGAACGCCTCAGAATCGGCTTGAGAACGAACCCGCCCGTGGCTACCGTACCTGCGCTTCGCACCCCTCCGGGCGGATCGAGAGCGGGTGCGAGAAGGCGGGAGATACCCACATCGCAGTCGAGGAGCAGTCATGAATCTGTTCGTATGCATCACGCAGGTGCCCGATACCGCCACCCGGCTCAAAATCGATGCCGAGGGGAAAGGAATCGAGGAGCAGGATCTCACCCTCGTTCTGAACCCGTATGACGAGTATGCGGTCGAAGCAGCCGTGCAGCTCAAAGAGGCAGGCACGGCCGAAAAAGTGACGGCGGTCGCCGTCGGCCCCGAGGCTGTCAGCAGTGCTCTGCGCAACAGTCTCGCGCTGGGGTGTGATGAAGCGGTTCACCTCACGACCGAGGCTCCGCTCGCCGATCCCCTGCAACAGGCCCGGGCCCTGGCCGCTTTTCTGGGCGGGGTCGAGGCCGATCTGATTCTGACCGGCAAACAGTCGGTGGACGACGACACGCAGGCGCAGGGCCCCATGCTGGCAACCCTGCTCGACCGGCCCTGTCTGACCGAGGCCATCACCCTCGAGCTGGCCGACGGGAACGTCACCATCACGCGCGAGGTCGAGGGCGGCAAGCAGCAGGTCTCGGCCGCTCTGCCCGCGGTCGTGACGACCCAGAAGGGTCTCAACGAACCCCGCTATGCCAGTCTGAAGGGAATCATGGCGGCCAAGAAGAAGACCATCGAGGCGATCGCGGCCGAGGCGGGCGAGGCCGGGATCGAGGTCGTGACCCTGACCCTTCCTCCACCGCGACCGGAAGGCAAGATCGTCGGCGAGGGAACCGAAGCCGTTCCCGAGCTCGTCCGGTTGCTCAGGGAAGAAGCGAAAGTCATCTGAGGGCCCCAGTCGGGACTGATCAACGAGAGGAAGGAGCAGGGGCATGCCGAAGGGTGTTTTGATAATAGCGGAAACACGGGACTCCGACGTGCGCGGCGTCACCGCCGATGCGGCTGGCGCGGGACGGCGCCTGGCCGATGCCGTCGGAGGGCCCTGCTGCGCTCTGCTGGCGGGCAACGGGATCGCGGGCGAGGCCGAAGGGTTGGGAGCGTACGGTGTCGAGCGGGTCTACGTCGCCGACGGCGAAGGGTTCGCCGCCTATGCCGGAGCGACCTGGCTGGCGGCGGTCCAGGCCGCCGTAACGGCCTGCGACCCGGCCCTGATCGTGCTGGCGGCCACGAGCAGCGGCAAGGACCTGGCGCCGCGGATCGCCGCCGCCCTCGGGGCCGGACTGGCTGCAGCGGTGACCGACTTCGACGCCCGGGAGGACGGGATCGTCTATACCCGGCCGGTCTATGCCGGGAAGATCTATCAGCAGCTGCGGCTCACGACTCCGATCGGGGTGGTGAGCGTGCGGCCGAAGGCGTTCGAGGTCGAGGCCGGACACACGAGTACTCCCGAGGTGGAGAACCTCGATATCCAGGTGCCCGAGGTGGGAGAAACGGGCTCGGCGGTCGAGGCTGCAGCCGGAGCCCGGGTCGACCTGACCGAAGCCGACCGGATCGTCTCGGGCGGACGGGGCATGGGCGGACCGGAGAACTGGCCCCACCTCGAAGCGGTGGCTGAAGCTCTCGAAGCCGAACTGGGCGCCTCGCGGGCGGTCGTCGATGCCGGCTGGCGGCCCCATTCCGAGCAGGTGGGACAGACCGGCAAAACGGTCACGCCCCAGCTCTATGTCGCGGCCGGGATTTCGGGTGCCATGCAGCACCTGGCGGGGATGAGCCGTTCGAAGGTCATCGTGGCGATCAACCGCGATCCCGAGGCGCCGATCTTCGGGGTGGCCGACTACGGCATCGTCGGCAACGCCCTAGAGGTGCTGCCGCGTCTGGCCGAGGAGCTCAAGGACACAGCCGAATAATCCCCGGTCCTATGCCCCTATGGCGCGGATCGGATCGGGAATGAAGCAGAGAGCGAAAACGATCAGGCAGATCCAGCCGATGATCCGGCGGTTCCGGTCGAGCGGTTCCTCGTTGGCGACCGGAAAATGTCGCAGGAACCTCAGGGTGACCAGATCGGTCAGCGGGATGCGCACGCCGGCTGAAAGACGCGCGATCAGAACATAGACGAAGAAGAGAATCGCCAGAAAGACGAGGACGTACCACCACCAGCGCGCCACCAGCCAGCCCAGGAGCAGGAGACCGGCGATGGCGAGGGGGCCGAGCAGCCACTGGCGCCGGCCGAAGAGGGCATAGGCGATGTGCCCGCCGTCGAACTGCCAGATCGGCAGCAGGTTCCACATCGTGACGAACAGACCCACCCAGCCGGCGAATCCCACCGGATGGATGTAGACCGTATAGCCGTCGGGAATCGGACCGATCACCAGCCTCTGTAGACCAGCTGTCAGCAAGCTGTCCCCCAGAATCAAGCCCCCGGTAGCGGTGGTTTCGGGCAGGGTCCGGGAGAGGGCGAAGCCCACGATCAGGGCGATGATACTCGGTACCAGTCCCGCCAGCGGTCCGGCGGCGCCGATATCGAGCAGCTGCCGGCGGTTGTAGATGGGCGAACGGAAAGCGATGAAAGCCCCCATGGTGCCGAGCAGATTGGGAAAGGGAATGAAGTAGGGTGGAGACACCTCCACTTCATGGCGACGCGCCAGCAGGTAATGGCCGAATTCGTGGCAGAGCAGAATCCCCAGCAGGGGCAGGGCGAAAACCCAGCCGTCGAGCAGGCTCCCCGGACCTCCTGACGCATCTGTGTTCATACCGGATCCCACGTACAAGGTGGAGAGCACGGTGGCCAGAAAGAGAATGACGGCCCTGTTCCAGCTCCGGCGGCGGATCGCCGACCGGGCCTCAGGAGTCAGGGCATACCAGGGGACGCGTCGCCGCTCGGCCCCGGTCGGCCGGGGGTGGGTTGGGTGATCGTCCAGTGTCTTTTCCTCTGCGCTTGCGGGTGCTGGTGCGTCGAGGATGAAAGAGAACCAGCCGTCGGCGGGGGTCAAGGGGGAAAGCCCCGTCTTGACACCCCCGGCGGCTCATTCCAAGTTCATGCCTATGACAATCCACACTCCTGGCAATGTGCCGTCACTGGCTGCCGTGGCGGTCCTGATCATGCTGACGGTGGCGACCGTCGGCTGTACGGGCGGTTCCCCCTTCGGCGTCCGAACCGGGGCCGAACTGGCGCCCCGCATTTCGGGCGAGCGGGCGCTCGAGCTGGTCGACGAACTGGCCCCTCTGGTACGTCTGCCGGGTACCCCCGGCTACGATCGGGCCCTCGTCGAGATCGCCGATCGACTCGCGGCCGGCGGGTTCGTCCCTCTCGCGGCTCCCCCCGCGACGGGTGGGTCGGTACCACCCGGCACCCCGACCGGTTATGTCTGGGTTCTGGCCGATTCGATCCCCTTCGATATCTGGCAACCGATCGGAGGACGACTCGACGTGCTCGGACCGGACGGCTGGTGCGTCACTGATACCGACACCGCTCCCACGACCCTGGCCCGGAACTCGCGGCCGACTCCGCCCGGCGGAATCACGACCCGTCTGTTCAACCTCGGCAACGGCACCTTCCCCGCCGAGTACGAGGGGCGTGACGTGCACGGAGCGATCGTGTACGGACGTCGCTCCCTGACCGACATCTACCGGGCCGCGGTCCTCGAACGCGGGGCGGCCGGGGTCGTGAGTGCTTCGGCCCCGGATTGGCAGGCAACCGACACACACCCCGAACTGGTGCCGGCCGGTACGGTGGGACGGGAAGGCTTCGGTTTCACGCTGAGCGTCAGCGACGCGCTCCGGCTCGAGGCGGCGCTGGAGCAGGCCGGGGGCTCGCTGCCCGTCCGGGCCGAGGTCGAAGCCGCTTATCTCACCGAAAGGCTGAGCCGGACGCTGATCGCCGTCATCCCCGGTACCGAGGCCGCTTCTGAGGCAGTGGCTGTCATAGCACCCTTTTCGGGGCCGGCTCCCGGAGCGTCGGATGTCAGCGGTGCGGCTGCTCTGGTTGAGGCCGCCAACGCCCTGCTGGCGGCGGTGAACGAGGGCCGCCTGGATCGACCCCGGCGCTCGATGATCTTCCTCTTCGGAGCCACCGGATTGAGTGTGCGTGCCTGGACCGAACGCCGGCCCGATGTCGTCGACAGCCTGCACTCGGTCACTCTCCTGCACCTCGTCGGAGCCCGCCCCGACACCGCCGAACGCCAGGTGCTGCTCGAACGCTATCCCGATCCCGCCGCCCTCTGGACCCGGCCTCCCGACTGGCACACCCCCTGGGGCGCCGCACCGCCCCCCTGGCCCTGTCCGGGCCACTACCTGAGTCTGTTCACCGGGGAACTCGCCCGCACCCTCGCCGAGCAGCACGACGGCTGGACGAGTGCCGAGACGCCCTACGAAGGGGGGAGCGAACACACTGTTCTGCTCGAAGCGGGCCTGCCGGCCCAACGGCTCTGGTATTTCCCCGATCCTCTCTACCGCAGCCAGCTCGACACCCCCGGGCATCTCGATCCTCAACAGATAGCCGCCGCCGCGCTCGTGGCTGCAACCTCCGCCTGGATCAGCGCCCGGGCCGACCGGGCCGGAGCCGAACGTCTGCTGACCCTGGTGTACGATCGGGCTGTGGCCCGGATGTCGGCCGGAATCGAAACCGCCCGGGCGAACCTGGAGGGCGGAGCAGGAGACCGCCTGCTGGAACAGGAGATCCTCAACGCCTGGAAGATCTGGTATCTCGAGGCGATCGAATCGGTTCTGGCTCAACCCCTGCCCGGGGAGGTCGGAAAGCTGCGGCGGGATGTCCTGGCCACGGTCCGTTCCCTTGAAAACCGGTGGGATGAAGCCATGATCGGGATCGGTCTGGCACCGGTGGCTCAACCCGAGCGCCTGCAACCCGACCTGCCCCCCGGACGATGAGACCGTCCCCGCACCCGCCTGCGAGCCGAGGCGTCCAGCGGCTGGGCGGACTGCTCGCGGTCGTCTTCTGTGCGACGACTGTGCCGGCGGAGGCTCAGACGACCTGGGATCCGGCCGAGTGGGAGTCGATCACCGTCACCCGTTTCGCCCGCCATGTCATCCCCGGTGTGCGCTGGGTGGGCGTACTGACCGAGCAGGGGGTTCTCTTCTACGACCGCCTGCGCGAGCAGTGGGCGGTAACCGTGACTCCGGCCGACGGCCTGCCCGAAGGTCGGGCGACGGCTCTCTGGCGGCAGGAAAACGGGCTTTTCCGTTACGCCACCGCGGCCGAACAGGTCACCATCGAACCTGGTACCGGCCGGGTTCGAACGGCTTTCCCCGCGTCGCCCCCCGAAGCCTTCAGTGTCCCTCTGCCCGACAATCTCTATACCGACCCGAGCTGGCAGTACCTGCCCGACGGGCGGTTGGCCGGACCGCTGGGCGTCGACGCCGTGATCACCGACAGCCGGACCGATGGGGAGGGGAACCTCTGGATCACCACCTGGGGTCTGGGCACCGGCCGGGCAGAGGAGAACAGCCGCCGTCTCCAGATGAAGCCGCAGGGCCTCTGGAACGCCGACGTCCGGGCCCTGCTGATAGACGGCGACACTCTCCTTGCGGCCGGGTACGCTCTGTCGCCGGCCGTCGGCGGACTGACCGAATGGCGGATGAGGACCGACGAGTGGAAGCACACCCTCGCTTTCGATGAACCCGGACTGCTCAGTGACCGGGTTAGTGCCATGGTGCTCGCCGATCGCGATCTCTGGCTGGCGACCGATGCCGGACTGGCCCACCGCGACGCCCGCGGACGCTGGACGCAGCGGGGACCGCGAGGCCTGCCCGATCCCCGCATCACCGCCCTGGCTGCCGGGGCGGGGGGGATCTGGGTCGGCACCATGCGTGGGGCCGCCGTAGCCGCCGGGGACTCGATCACCCTGCTGCCGCTCCTGGGCCCGAACCGGATCACCGACCTCGCCTCGACCCCGGGAGCAATCTGGTGGGCCACCGAAGGAGGCGCCTGGGTCTGGCGGGGGACGTGGCCGGAGGGTCGGTTCGATCTCATCGAGCACCCGACGGGGGCGCTGAACGGGCGGATCGATGCCGTCTGCGCCCGGGGCGACACGGTCTGGTGGGGGACGACCCGGGGGATCGTCGCCGGCCGGCCTGAGGCCGGGGAGTGGTTGACGGTGCCGGCTTCGGGCCCCTTCCTGCCGGGGGAGATCACCGATCTGGCGGTTGACGACTATAATCTCTGGGTGACGACGTTCCGGGGCGTTCGCCGGCTGATTCGGGCCACCGGTATCTGGCACTATTATACTGAACGCGATGGTCTGGTCGACGAACGTGTCTGGCGGGTGGTCCCGCGCGACGGCGAGGCGTGGTTCGCGACAGCCGGAGGGCTGACCCGCTTCGACTGGCGGCAGCGGAGGGAACGGCCGTGAACCGATATGCCTCACTCGATCCCGACGGTCCCCTTGGTCCGGAATTCCGTTTGATCGGCCGGCTCGCGGCCGAGCTCGGGGCAGGGGAAGCTCCCCTGCCGACGGACGTGGCCGCCCGGTTGCGGGAGGGCCTGGGCGACGATGCCGCCCTGTGGGATATCGGTGGAGGTCTGACGGGGATCCTGACGGTGGACACGATGGTGGCGGGAGTGCACGCCTTCGATCACGAACCGGGTGAGGCGGTCGGAGCCCGGGCCCTGACGGCGGCCGCCAGCGATGTCTGCGCCATGGGAGGGATTCCCCGGCTGGCACTGGTGGCGCTGCAGCTGCCCCGCGAGACCGGCGAAGAAAAACTCGAAGCCCTCTACCGCGGCCTGCGCGAGGAGGCCGACGCCCTCCAACTGGCGGTGGTGGGCGGAGATGTGGTTGACACCCCCGGACCGCTCAGCATCTCCATCACTGTCTATGGCGAGGTGGCCGAGACCGGAATCTGGCGCCGCTCCGGCGCCCGGCCAGGCGATCTCGTCCTGGTCTCGGGATCGCTGGGAGGCAGCCGGGCCGGCGTCGAACTGCTGGCCCGCGGCCCGGACGCACCGCGCAGAGGGTGGGCCGCGGAGCTGGTCGAGCGGCACCTGCGGCCCCGGGCGAGGGTCGATACGGTGCGGGCGCTGGCCGGTGCCGGTGAGGTGCACGCGGCGATCGACATCTCCGACGGTCTGTCGAGCGAGGCCTGGCACCTGGCTCTCGATTCGGGCGTATCGCTCGTCCTCGAGGCGTCGCATATTCCTCTACATCCCGCTCTGCGGTCCTTCATGGAGTGGCTCGATCCCACCGGCGACGAGGCGGGGGCCGTTCTCTACGCCCTCGATTCGGGCGAGGAATTCGAGCTGCTCCTGACCTGCGGGCCCGATCATCCGGCGCTGGCCGGGAACGATTCGCAGTCCGGGGTTCCCCTGACGGTCATCGGCCGGGTCGAGGGGGGGGAGCCGACGGTCGTGCTCGAAGGTGCCGGGGCGACCCGCACCATCTCTGCCGGCGGTTGGAGCCACCGCGGGGGATAAAGAAACGGGGGAGCACTTCCGATCCAGAGAGGATCGCCGTCATGATCCGCGCCGTCATCTTCGATCTCGACAACACCCTCATCGACTTCATGCGCATGAAGGACGAAGCCGTCCGGGCCGCCGCCTCGGCCATGGTGGACGCCGGCCTCGATCTGCCGGTGGCTGAGACGGTCGCGGGGATCGAGGCGGTATATGAGGAAAAGGGAATCGAGTATCAGCAGGTCTTCGACGACTTTTTGACGCGGATCCAGGGAGAGATCGACCCCAAAGTCCTCGCCTCGGGAGTACTGGCCTATCGCCGCCGCCGGGAAGCCCATCTGGTTCTCTATCCTCACGCCCAGGCCACGCTCTTCGCCCTGGCCAAGCGCGGCCTGCGATTGGGTGTGGTGACAGACGCTCCCCGCCGTGAAGCGTGGCTCCGGCTCGTGGCCCTGGGGCTGCACCACCTCTTCGATGCCGTGGTCACCTTCGAGGACACCGGCCGGCGCAAACCCGATCCGGCCCCTTTCCGGCGCGCCCTCGAGGAATTCGGGATCGAACCCTCCGAAGCCCTGATGGTCGGGGATTGGCCCGAACGCGACATGGTCGGAGCCGCCCGGCTGGGGATGCGGACCGTTTTCGCCAGCTACGGGAACGTCTTTGATGACTGCGCCTCCTGTGCCGATCATGAGATACGCGACATTCGGGAGCTGATTGCGATCGTGGAGAGCGAAGGATGAGAACGGCAGCAGTGGGAATCGATCTGCTCGAGGTCGAACGGGTCGAGAGGGCTGTCCAGCGGTGGGGGGATCGTTTCCTCGAGCGCTGCTTCACACCGGGTGAACGCGCCGCCGCCGAACGGGGGGTGCCTGCCGAGGCCCTGGCCGCCCGTTACGCCGCCAAGGAAGCGGTCGCCAAGTGTCTGGGCACCGGTTTCAAGCACGGAGTGCGCCGGCGCGACATCGAGGTGGTGGGCAACGAACGCGGTGCGCCCTCGATCCGCCTGCACGGCACGGCTGCCGCACGGGCGGGAGCGGCCCGTTTCCACGTCAGTCTGACCCACACCCGCGGCCTGGCCGGGGCCGTGGCCATCATGCAGGAACCGGGAGAGTGAAGAGATGCTGTTGTTGACCCGTACCGAGATGCAGGCTGCCGATCGCCGGGCCATAGAGGAGCTCGAGATCCCCTCGCTGCAACTCATGGAGAGAGCCGGACAGGGAGTGGCTGCCGCGGTCGAAGAGCATCTGGCCGAAGAAACCGGACCGGTCGTCATCCTCTGCGGCAAGGGCAACAACGGTGGTGACGGCCTCGTGGCCGCCCGTCTGCTGGCCGCCGGCGGCCATGCGGTCGACGTCTGGCTGGCGGCCGAAACCGACGAGCTGACCGGAGACGCCGGGACGAACTGGCAGCGCCTGCTCGATGAGGCGCCCGAGCTGGCCGGAGAAGTCGCGATCCACGAACTCGGTTCCGGCCGGGTGAGTCCGGGGGCGCTGGCCGAGGCGTGGCGGCCGGCCGGAGTGGTGGTGGACGCCCTCTTCGGGACCGGCATGACCGGGGCGCCCCGCGAGCCGGGAGCCTCTCTGATCGCCGCCATGAACCTCTCGGGACGCCCCGTGGTGGCGGTTGACATACCCTCGGGGGTCGGTTCCGACGACGGTCGGGTGGACGGGGAAGCGGTCCTGGCGGTCGAGACGGTCACCATGGCCTACCCCAAGCTCGGTCTCCTGCTCCACCCCGGGCGGGCCCACTGCGGAGCCATCCGGGTGGCCGATATCGGGATCCCCCCCACGGCGGTGACAGGGCGCGAGCGCGAACGCGAACTCTTCTGTCTCGACCACCGCTGGGCGCTCCTGCACCTGCCCCCCCGGCCGCTCGACGCGCACAAGGGCCATTTCGGGCGGGTGGCGATCGTGGCCGGATCGGCGGGCATGATGGGGGCGGGACGGCTGGCCTGCACGGCGGCTTACCGCGCCGGCGCGGGGCTGGTGCGTTACGTTGCCCCCGAAAGCCTGCTCGCGGTGGCTCACTCCGGGCGGGACGAGATCATGGTCACCCCGATCCCCGATGACGGCGCCGGCCGGTTCGTGCCCGGCGACCTGCGTGCACTCGAGGAAGTCTATGCCTGGTCCGACGTGGTGGCTCTCGGCCCGGGGCTGGGAACGGCCGCCGAAACGGACGCCTTCTTCGCCGAGGCGATCGAATCCGCCGATGAAAATCATACCCTGGTGGTGGATGCCGACGGGCTCAATCTCCTGGCCGCCGACCCCGAGCGGCGCGCGGCGTGGGCGGGCCCGGCCGTGCTGACCCCCCATCCCGGCGAAGCCGCCCGCCTGCTCGGTTCTGCAACCGGACAGATCGCCGGGGACCGGCTCGCGGCCGCCGTCGAGCTGGCCCGTCGCTACCGGGCGGTGGCGGTACTCAAGGGAGCGCCGACCGTTATCGCCGACGGGGGCCGGAAGGTTGCCCTCTGTCCTCTCGGCAATCCGGGGATGGGATCGGGGGGGACCGGGGACGTCCTCACCGGCGTGATCGCCGCCCTGCTGGGACAGGGGCTCGAACCCTTCGAAGCAGCGGCTCTGGGAGTGTACCTGCACTCCCTGGCCGCCGATCTGGCGGCCTGCGACGTCGGGGAGTGGAGCCTCATGGCGGGGGATATTTCCGAGTACCTGCCGGCCGCCTTCGGTCACATCGAGGCTTTTCCCGAGCACGACGTCCTCCTGCAGGGGGTCTGGGTGTGAGCCGCCGCCGCATGAAACCGGGACTGCGCCACCGGCTGAGCCGGGAGGACCGGGCTAAAGTCAGCGGCCGCCGGCGCCCTGCGGCGCGTCCCGCGTTGCGCCTGCCCGCCCTCTCCGGGACGGCGCTGCGGCTGCTCGGTGGAGCCCTCGGCGTGGTCATCGTGGTGGCGGTGCTGGCTCACCTGCTCGGCGGCAGGGGGGGGCTGCCCGAAGGGGGGGAGGGGGCGGTCGACGAAGACCTGGCGGCCTGGTGCGTCGAAGTCGAACTCGCTGCCCGTGACGCCGCCGCCGCCCTCGGGCTGCGGGAAAGCTGGATCATGCGCTTCGAACCGGGGAGCACCGGGGGTGACTCGGTCCTGACCGTTATGGAATTCCGCTTCCCCGGCGATCTGCACAAGGAGGTTCTCAACCTGGCCATGACGCGGGCGGTCGAATCTCTGGGGGGCGGCATCGTCCGGGGGGTCGAGCACAGTGCCGCCCGGGTCGAACTCGAGGTGGCCCGGCGGGGGGTCATGACCCACCGCTTTGTGCTGCAGCGTTACTCGGGCTACCGCCGGCACGCCGGCCGTCTGGCCCTGGTCATCGACGATTTCGGACGCGCTTCGCAGGCCACTCTGGACGCCTTCGTCGGTCTCGGTATCCCCTGGACCGCCACCGTCATACCGGGCACCCCCTCAGCGACCCGGCAGGCTCGCTGGTTCTCGGCCCGCGGTGTCTGCCTCCTGGTCCACATGCCGATGGAACCGGAAGCGGGGGAAGAGTGGGAACTGGGTGAGGGGGCGCTTTACACCACCACCGCCCGCGACGACGTCGATGCCCTGGTCGCGGCGGCCCTGTCCGAGGTTCCCGGGGCCCGGGGACTGAACAACCATATGGGTTCGGCGGCCACCGCCGATCCCGACCTGATGCGGGCGCTCATGCGCGCCCTGGCCGACCGCGGACTCTTCTTTCTCGACTCCCGCACGATCGCCTCTTCGGTGGCCGCCGCCGAGGCCGAGCGGGCGGCCATTCCCTGGGCCGAACGGGATGTCTTTCTCGATCCCGAAGATGATCCGGAGATCATCGAACGGCAGTTCGCCAGCGCTCTCGACCGGGCCCGGCGCACGGGACGGGCCGTTGTCATCGGCCACCCCCGGGCCAACACCCTGACGGTGCTGCAACGCCGGATTCCGCAAGCGCGCGAAGCAGGTTTCGAATTCGTTACCGTCGACCGGTTACTCAACCGGCCGGGGAGGAGACCATGACCCGACTCGGTGTGAACATCGATCATGTCGCCACCGTGCGGCAGGCCCGCAAGACCGTCGAACCCGATCCGGTACAGGCCGCCTTGCTGGCCGATATGGGCGGTGCCGACGGGATCGTCTGTCACCTGCGCGAGGACCGTCGACACATCCAGGATCGCGATCTCACCCTGCTGCGGCATACCGTCACCAGCCACCTCAACCTCGAGATGGCGGCTGTGGAGGCGATGGTTCAGACCGCCCTGAAGGTGAAGCCCGACATGGTCACGCTGGTACCGGAGAAGAGAGAGGAGCTCACCACCGAGGGCGGGCTCGATGTACGCACCGCCGTACAGCGGGTCACCTCGACGGTCAGTTCGCTGAAAAGCGCCGGCATCGTGGTGAGCCTGTTCATCGATCCCGATGTGGTCCAGATCAAGGAGTCGGCCCGGACCGGCGCCGACTTCGTGGAACTGCACACCGGGACCTATGCCGGAGCGAAAAACGCCGTCGACGAAGCCATCGAACTCGAGAAGCTCGAACGGGCGGCCCAGGCATCGGCCAAGCTCGGGCTGGGGGTCAGCGCCGGACACGGCCTGACCTACCACAATGTCCAGCCGGTGGCCGCCATACCCGAAGTCGAGGAACTCAACATCGGCCACTCGATCATGGCCCGTTCGATGATGGTCGGTATGGAACAGGCGGTCCGGGACATGATCGAGCTGATCCGGACTGCGCTCTGAGAACCGGGAATCCCGAGAGAGGACGATACTCATGCCCAAGAGCCTATCTGTGCCCGGCGCGGTTGCGCTCGCGCTCGCGCTGGTCCTGACCCTGCCCTCCGGTCCCCCGGCCCGGGCTCAGGCCTGGCCGCAGACCGGAGCCGAGCAGGCCAACTGGGAGCGGCACACCAACCACGAAGAACTGGTGGACTTCCTCTTCGCGGTGCAGGCCCTGACCGATCGGATGCTGATCCGGCATTTGACCACCACCGCCGAAGGGCGGAAGGTGTATCTGGTTTCGCTCGGCGACCCGCCCACCGCAACTCCAGGCACGGCCTGGCTCTCGGGCAAGCCGACCGTGCTGCTGGTGCAGAACGTGCACGGGGGCGAACTCTCGGGGCGCGAGGGGGGCCTGCAACTGCTGCGCGAGCTCGCCCTGGGCGAGCTGCAGCCCCTGCTCGAGCAGATCAACGTTCTGATCATCCCCAGCATCAATCCCGACGGCGCCAACCGCCGGCCCCGCCCCTCGCGCACCAACGCGCTGGGCTATGACATGAACCGCGACTACGTGGCTCTGGAAACGCCCGAGATCAGCGCCGTGGTCGAGCAGGTCCTGACCGAGTGGTGGCCCGACGTACATCTCGATTCGCACAACGGCGGCTCGCGGCCCTATAACCTGACCTACCAGACCACCCTGCACCCGGCTGCCGATCCCGACCTGGTGGCCCTGGCCAACGGCCCCATGTTCGAGGCCGTCAGGGCTCACATGGAGACCGAGGACCTGATGCTCTTTTACTACTCCGGCCCCCGGCAGGATCCTGAGAGCGGTGAGTGGGTCTGGCAGACGACCGTTCCGTGGCTGCGCAAGCAGCACTCCTACAGCGGCTTTCAGAACATGATTGCTTTGCTCTACGAGTGCCCCGGCGGAGACCTGGAACTGCAGGCTCGCTCCCAGCGCGAAGGGCAGGAGGCCCTGCTGCGGTATGTGGCCGAGAATGCCGATCTGGTCCGCGATACCATCCGGCAGGCCCGCCGCCGGACCCTCGAGCGCGAGCGCGGCGAGGTCGTGATCGGCTGGGAGCAGACGACGTATCCCGGCACGGTCGAGTTTTACGTCCGCGACCGTCAGAGCGGCGAAACCCGACTGGTCGAGGGCCGGCTCGGCACCCGCTACGTGGCCTCGGTTACCCGCGCCCGCCCGTGGGCCTATGCCTTCGACGGTACCCTGCACGAGATGGCCGATCACCTGCGGCGCCATGCCGTCGAAGTGGAGAGTCTGCAGGAGCCGATCACGGTGGCGGTCGAGCAGTACCGGGTCGTGAACGCCGAATGGGAGACCCGGCCCTATCAGAACCACCTCATGGCTACGGTCGAGGTCGAGGTCGAGGAGGCCGAGATCGAACTTCCGGCGGGCACCTATGTCGTGCGCACCGGACAGAACGCCGGCACCCTGGCCGCCTACCTGCTCGAGCCCGACACCGAAGACAGCCTGGTGGCCTGGAACTTCCTCGATCACCTGACCCTGCGCGGGTCAACGGTGCGGGGCGAGCGCGAAATGCCCGGCTCGGTCCTGCCGATCTGGCGGCTCATGGCCCCGGTGGGGGTGAAGACACTGCTCTATCCCTGAGAGGGATCCGGACGGCTTCAGGCCCGGCGGTAGAGGATATCCCGGCTGTCGAGCCACGCTTCGAGATGGGCGCGGGGGCCCCGGGGGCTGCCCCGGCGGTAACGCAGCTCGTAGATCCGGTCGGGGGTGGCGAGCTGGATCTTGTGCGAGCCCTCCACGGTGACCGAGCGGATCGTCTCGGCGGGCACGAACGCCCGCCAGCCCTCCGAACGCAGGATCAGGGCCCGCGGAGTAAGGAGCGCTTCGCCGCGGCCCCGCCGGCGCAGCGGCGCGTCCCCCGATCCCGAAGCCAGTCTCAGGAACGGCCAGCGGCGGACCGGTTCGGGACCGGGTGGTGCCAGCCGCTGCCGCTCGTCGACGGTGAGCGCCACCCGGCGGGCCCAGTGGCGCAGGGAATGCGGCCCCTCCCCGGACCAGACCAGATGCGATCCGTCCAGGAGAGTACCGCGGGCGCCGCAGTGCAGGCAGTAGACTCTCCCGTCCCGCTCCCCCCGGACACCGTTGATTCCCCCGCAGCTCGGACAGCGCCAGAGCAGGCGACCGACGTCCTCGGCACTCCGGCGCCGGTCGGACGGGGCACCCGGATGGGTGGCCAGCGCCTCGACCAGAGCGATCCTGACCTCGGCCTCGCTTCCGGGCGCCTGTGGCGCACCCCACTCCACGTCGACCGCGGCATGCCGCAGGGAACGGCCCCAGCGAGGCCAGAGCCGGTAGGAACCTTTCAGCCGGACAGCCACGACCGGCGCTCCGGCCAGGGCGATGAGGCGGGGAACCCCGGGCAGGATGGGAGCGGGACTGCCGTCCCAGCTCCGCTCGCCCTCGGGAAAAATCCCCACCACGCCCCCCGCTTTCAGGATCGTGAGGACGTTCCGGATCGCCTGCGGATCGGGCACCCACCGCCGGAGCCGGATGCAACCCAGGCGACGCATGAAGAGACGCTGGAGGCCGGGACGGAAGGCCTCGGCCGAAGCGATGAAATGAACCGGCCGGGGAAAGGCGGCGGCCAGCAGGAAGGCGTCGAGATAGGAGCGGTGATTGGCCACGACCACCAGTGGTCCCGAGGCGGGGATGGAATCGGACGGGGGGTGCCGCAGGCCGCACCAGGCCCGCAGCAGGGGGCGGATGAGTCCGCGCACGATCCGGTAGAGCAGGGGCATGCGGTATGGGCGGGATCCGGACATGGGTCGAGCATAGCCCGGTCGGGGCCGGGGACACAATCGGCAGTGTCAGCCGATCTGCACCCCGACACCGGGAGCCTGACGGGTGGAAACAGCCGGCGGCCCACCCGCTTTCGGCGGGGCCTGGCTGAGGGGTGAGGTTGACACCTCACCTGCCCGCCCGTACTTTTCACGGCTTCACAGGGGAATGTGCTATCCCCGCTGCCTATCTCTCCTTCAGTGAGGCGGAAAAGAGCGTGAAACGGGACAATCGCTTCCGCATCGGACTCGTCATCGTCCTCATCATCGGTTCCTTCTGGTCGCTCTGGCCGACGGTTCGCATGTCGCTGATGGATCCTCAGGATCGTCAGGACATGCAGGAGCTGCATCCCGACCGGTGGCGCGACCTGGAAGACAGGGCCATTCAGCTGGGTCTCGACCTGCGCGGGGGAATGCACCTGGTCATGGAGATCGATCTCGAATCGCTGCCCCCCGACGCCCGCAGCGACGCCCAGGAACGATTTGCCAGGATCATCCGGAACCGGATCGACCAGTACGGCATCGCCGAACCGATCATTCAGACCCAGGGGCGCGACCGGGTGATCATCGAGCTGGCCGGGGTTTCTAACCCCGAGGCCGCCCGCGATCTGGTGGGGCGCACGGCGGTGCTGACGTACAACCTCCTGAAATCGGAGGAGATCCTGGCCGACCTGCTGCACCGGATGAACCGCACCCTGCGCGAGGGTCTCCTGGCGGGCTCGATCGACCGCGAGCGCATCGGCTGGCATGTGGTCAGTCAGGACGAGGACCTCTTCTCCGGCATCGCCGGCCTCGATTCGACGGCGGCCGACTCCACCGCGATTCCCGAGCAGCCCCTCAACTACTACCTGCTGCAGGATCCCCGCTCCCCCGAGGTGGTCTGGGCCGAGGAAAGGAAGATGGCCTGGATCGACTCGATCCTGGCCCTGCCCGAGATCGCCCGGCTCGTCCCCGAAGACGCCACCGTCAACTGGGCCATGTGGGCCGACGAAAGGTTCTCGACTACCGATGTAAATTACCGCGAGCTCTACCTGCTCGAAGCCTCGCCGATCGTGACCGGGGACGACCTGGAAGACGCCCAGGTCACCATCGGCGCGCCCTCCGATCCGCGGGCCGCCGGTCAGCCGGTGGTCAACTTCCGGCTCAACACCGAGGGGGGTCGGAAGCTTATGCGCGTGACCCGCGTCAACGTCGGGCAGCGGATGGCGATCGTGCTCGACAGCCGGGTGGCGGTGGCCCCGGTCATCGAGGACGCTCTGGGTCGCGATGCGCGCATCACCGGTATCGGCGACATGGACGAAGCCCGCAACATCTCGATCACCCTGCGTTCGGGGGCTCTGCCCGCTGACGCCCGGATCGTCGAGAACCGCACCGTCGGACCCAGCCTGGGGGCCGACAGCGTGCGCTCGGGCACCATGAGCACCCTGATCGGACTGATCGCGGTCATCTTCTTCATGATCGCCTACTACCGCGGTTCGGGGCTGATCGCCGATACGGCGCTGTTCCTGAACATCCTCTTCGTCCTGGCGGTGCTGGCCGGCTTCGGTTTCACCCTGACCCTGCCCGGCATCGCCGGCATTCTGCTCACGGTGGGTATGGCCGTGGATGCCAACGTGCTGATCTACGACCGCATCAAGGAGGAACTGCGTTCGGGCAAGACCATCCGGGCAGCGGTCGAGGCCGGCTATGCCAACGCGACCAGCGCCATCCTCGACGCCAACATCACCACCCTCATCACGGCCCTGGTCCTCTATCAGTTCGGCACCGGCCCGATCCGGGGTTTCGCCCTGACCCTCTCGATCGGCATCATCTCATCGGTCTTCACCGCTCTGATCGTGACGCGGCTCATGTTCGACTCCCGATTGAACCGGCCCGCCGTACAGGAACTGAGCATCTAAGGAGCGCGACCCGTGGATCTGTTCGTCAACGCCGACTACAACTTCCTGACCGTCAGGCGCACCGCCTATGTCATCTCGGCCGTGCTGATCCTCATCGGAATTGCGAGCCTGGTGCTTCACGGCGGTCCCAACTACTCGATCGACTTCGAGGGCGGTCTGATGATGCGGATCGCTTTCGAGGAACCGGTCGACATCGGCCAGCTGCGTAACGTGACCGGTGAAGCGACCGGGGGCAGCCCCGAGGTGACCCGCGATGTCGACGAGGAGGGCAACTATATCATCCGCATGGAGCGGCTCGAGCAGGCCGAGGTCGAGGCCGCGGCCCGGCAGATCGAAGACGCTCTCGGAGCCGCCTTCCCCGGCAACCCGGTCCGGATCAGGAGCGTGGAGGAGGTCGGACCCAAGGTCGGCCGCGAACTGCGGACCAAGACCGTCTGGGCCGTCTTCTGGGCCCTGCTGGGGATCCTGATCTACATTTCATGGCGGTTCGAGTTCCGCTTCGCGGTCGTCAGCGTGGCCACCCTGACCCACGACGTGCTCATGGTCCTGGGCCTGTTCAGCCTGCTCAATATCGAAATCAGCCTGCCGATCGTGGCGGCGGTACTGACCATCATCGGGTACTCGCTGAACGACACCATCGTCGTACTCGACCGCATCCGCGAGGACCTGAAGCGCTACCGCCAGGAGAAATTCGACTGGATCATCAACAAGGCCATCAACGAAACCCTCAGCCGCACGGTGGTGACCTCGGTGACGACCTTCATCGTGGTGACCGTCCTCTGGCTGCTGGGCGGGCCGGTCATCCACGATTTCGCCTTCGCCCTGATGGCAGGGGTTCTGATCGGTACCTATTCCTCGATCTTCGTGGCCTCGCCCCTGCTGGTGGAGTGGAACCTGCGCTCCCCGCAGGTGCGCACCAAGAAGAAGTAGACCTTCATCCGGGTGCGCTCCCGGCCGTCCGGCCGGCGGCGGGAGCGGGCCCCGGGGAGAGAATGAGCGCCCGGACACCCGATTCCCGCGACCGCGAGCTGGCGCGCCTGCGCGCTCTGACAGAACAGCTCGATGCCCTGATCACAGAATCCCTGCCCGCCGGCAGCGAAGCTCTCGATACCCTGAGCACCCCCGAGCTGCTGCACCGCCTCAACGAGGCCGACAGCGCCGTGGCCGCCGCGGTCGGGGCGGTGCTCGACGAGGTGGCCGCCGCGGTCGAACTGATCGCCGCCGCGCTCTCGGAGGGGGGTCGCCTGTTCTATATCGGGGCCGGGACCAGCGGTCGCCTGGGAGTGCTCGACGCCAGCGAGTGCCCCCCCACCTTCGGCTCCGAGCCCGACCTGGTGACCGGTGTGATTGCGGGGGGAGCGGCGGCGCTGGTGCGGTCCAGCGAGGGGCTCGAGGACGACGCCGGGCAGGGTTGGCGCGATCTCGAAGCAGCGGGAGCCCGGCGGGGGGACGTGGTGGTGGGCATCACCATGAGTACCCGCACCCCCTATGTCATCGGGGCCCTCGAACGGGCCCGCACCGAGGGCCTGGGCACCGTCTACCTGACCTGCAATCCACACCCCGCTCGGGGGGTCGAGGCCGATGTGACGATCAGCGCCGTCGTGGGACCCGAACTGATCGCCGGCTCGACCCGACTCAAAGCGGGGACAGCCACCAAGATGATCCTGAACATGCTCACCACCGCCGCTTTCATCCGTCTGGGCCGGGCCTACGGGCACCTGATGGTCGAGGTGCGGCCGGTGAGCGACAAACTGCGGGCCCGGGCCCGCTCGATCGTCAGACTGGCCTGCGGGGTCGACTTCGACACCGCCCACGCGGCCCTGACCGCGGCCGGCGAGGACGTCCGGCTCGCCATCCTGACCCTGCGGGGCGGGCTCGAACTCGACGAAGCCCGGCGGATCCTGGACCAGGGGGGGCGCGAGCGGCCCCTGCGCGAGCTCCTCGACGGGCGCCCGCCGGCCTATCTCGAAGAAACCGAAGAAGGAGAGGCGTGCTGATGGCACACCGAGCCATTGAAACCCCGGACGCCCCGGGCGCGATCGGCCCCTACAGCCAGGGCATCGCCGCCGACCTGGGGGGTGGGCGCAGGCTGCTCTTCACGGCCATGCAGATTGCGCTCGATCCCGGGAGCGGGGAACTGGTGTCGGGGGGGATCGAGGCCGAGACCGAACGGGTGCTCGACAACCTGACGGCGATCCTGGAAACCGGCGGGACCGGGTGGGATGAGGTGGTCAAAGCGACCGTCTACTTCGCCGACCTGGCCGATTTCGCGCCCTTCAACGAGATCTACGGCCGCCGGGTGGGGAACACACCCCCCGCCCGGGCGGCTCTGGAAGCGGCCGCCCTGCCGCTCGGGGCGCGGATCGCCATCGAACTCATAGCCGTCACGGGCGGCTGAGCAGGTCGACCGGCGACTTTACCGCCGGGCACCGGCGGCCCTCCCGAGAGGGCTGAACGGGGAGGCGGGGTGTGGTATGATGTCACACCGCTCCCGGCCGGGTGATGCCAGGCGCGAGCCGACCGGACCGAGGCCGGGAACGAATACTGCGGGGATTGATGGGGTCTGGTGGCCCCCGAGGCCTTCAAAGCCTTCTGCCGGGCGTTCGTAGCGTCCGGGGTGGGTTCGATTCCCACCCTTCCCCGCCATTTACGTCTTATCCCGATCGGCCCCCGGCCGGCCGGGTGATGAGAGGAGCCGGTGTGAAAGAGCGAACCGGACCCGCGGCCGACCGCGCCACCCGGCGCGCATCCGCCGAGACAGTACCTCTGGGGACCACCGTGGTGATCATGAACCCGATTGCCGGCCGTGGGCTGGTGGCCAGGCGGGAGCGGGAGATCCTGGGCGCCCTGGTCGAAGCCGGCCTGGAGTTCACGCCGGTCGTCACCAAAGCGGAGGGTCATGCCACCGAGCTGGCGCGCGAGGCCGTCGAGCAGGGGGCGGACACGGTCGTGGCGGTGGGGGGCGACGGTACGGTGCACGAGGTGGCCCGGGGCATGTGGGACTCCGAGGCCGTTCTCGGCGCCATCCCGATGGGTTCAGGTAACGATTTCACCGGTTGCCGGGGTATCCCCGAGGACCTCGACGGCGCCATTGCGGCGCTCACCTCCCGGAACGTGTATTGCACCGATGTCGGATTCTTCAACGGCCGACCCTTCTTCAATACGATCGGCCTGGGTTTCAGTGCCGCCGTGACGGCCTACAGCCTGCGCCATACCCGCCTGCGCGGGTATGTCATGTACCTGGTGACGGTGCTCGAATCGCTCTACAAGTACCGCTCGATCCCGATGGTCCTGACCGCTCCCGAATACAGGTATGACGACCTGGTATATCTGCTCACGATCGGTATCGGCACCCGCGAGGGGGGCGGCTTCACGCTGCTGCCCGACGCCGAATGGGACGACGGCCTCTTCGACTGCTGTCTGGTACACGACATCCCCGTCCCGACCGTGTTGCGTCTGCTCCCCCGGGCGACTACAGGCAAGCATACGCACCTGCATCACGTCACCATGCTCCGAAAACCCAGCCTGACGGTCGAGGGGGAAGAACCGATCCTGCTCCACGCCGACGGCCAGATCACCGAAACCGGCGTCACCGAGATCGAGTTCACCTGCGCGCCGCGGGCCCTGCGCTTCCGGGCGCCCTGAAAGGGGCCGGCGTGTCGCGCCCGGTCCCGATCGGCTCTCTGCTGCTGGTTCTTCTCCTGTGGGCGCCGAAGGGCGCCAGCGCGCAGGCGGGGACCGACCCCGGGCTCGAGCAGGAACCGGCCCCGACCGCGGCCCTGACCGATTCGGTCCGCTCGATCGATCCCGGACGGGCCCTGCTGCGCTCGGCCCTGCTGCCCGGTTGGGGGCAGTTTTACGTCGGCAAGCCGGTCAAAGGGGTGGTCTTCGCGACCGGGGCGGCGAGCCTGCTGGGGCTCACCTTCTACTGTGACAGTCAGGTGCGCGACCTGGCCGGCCGGCGCGATCCGGGTTTGACCGCGCTCGAACGGGCGACGCTGGAAACCGATATCGAGCACTGGCGCACCCGTCGCCGGCGCTGGATCCTCTGGACGGTCGGTCTCTGGCTCTACAATCTGGCCGACGCCTTCGTGGACGCCCACCTGGCCGATTTCGACCGTGAAGAACCGCGCTTCGAGATCACCCCGGTTCCCCCTCCGGATGCCACCGGCGCTCCGACCTGCTGGCTGGGCGTGCGGCTCGCCATCGGTCGCTGACCTGTCCGAGCAGTATCCGGGGAAAAAGCCCGCCCGGGTGACCGGACGGGCTTTTCCGTGAACGTTCTCTCGGCTGCCGTTCAGACCGGACTCAGGCCGGAGTTTCGGCTCCTGCGGGGGGAGGCGCCGGTTTGGGTACGGCCGGGGTCTCGCCGGGGATGCGGGTGCCGAAGCGGGTCATCAGAGCCGCCCCCAGGCCGGT
>Ga0180432_10000628_pt1 | contig 58572 bp, 47 predicted proteins | sample SS_ome_10_FD_132414 | JGI IMG/M metagenome (GOLD analysis project Ga0180432, IMG submission 132414) | Hypersaline lake sediment archaeal communities from the Salton Sea, California, USA - SS_1_MS_2 metaG | ecosystem: Environmental > Aquatic > Non-marine Saline and Alkaline > Hypersaline >... | reverse complement strand
GAATGCCGTGGTGGCATCTTGTCCCTCCACTAAGAGAGATTTCGATCGCAATCCGGGGATCAGAGAATATCTCGACAGGGCAGCGTGAAACCAGGATCGAAACGGGTTTTTCAACAGCCCCACGTAATACGCGTTACCGCTTCCGCGGACACAATCCATGGGCCTGTGGCTCGAGAGACGTGAGAGGCGAAAGGCGACAACTCGCCGTCACGCTGTCCCGGAGTCCAAGACAGGGTCATGCCCCCGGCGCTCCAGGCGGACACGTGAGTCGCAAGACCCTTACACTGGTCGTCGAAGATGGTTGAACCGTAGCAGCGCTCGGAGCGTAGCTCTTGGACATACGCCTGTGTCACTCTCCATCCACCGGCACCGCTAGTGATCTGAAGCCCCGGCCCACAAAGCAAGACCGTCGTTTATCTACTCCCCGACTTATCAACACCTTACATTGACGCCCGGAATTGTGATGACGGGGGCACGGTTCCTGCTGTTCGCTGTCGAACAGAGAGGGGAACTCGCCATGTTTGCCAACAGGATGAACAACAGGCCGTGGATGCGTACCGGAAATGTCGCTCTCAGACTGTACGTCTGTGCATTCCTCGCCGGCTGTGCGGGCGCGGTACCTCCCCCGACGGTCGAAGAAACCCGCAGCATGGAAACGAGAATCGTCCATGAGGATTTCACGGGCGCGTTCAATGCCTCCGTTGACGTTCTGATGGACACGGGCTACACTCTCGACGTCGTCAACACCGAGGCCGGCCTCATCACCGCATTCAAGAAGACCACCGGCGAACAGGGTCGGATCCTCGAGGAGCGCGGTCCAGACGAGGCAGAGACGCCCACCTGGGTAAAGGTGCTCGGTTGCGTGCTGGTGGTGGGTCTCGTGGTGGCCGTTGTAGCGGCGATCGCCGACGGCGATGAAGACGAATGCTGTGAATACAGGTGCCGCGATGATGATCCCGACATCATCTACATCCACGATGACGGCGACTTCTACGACAACGCAACCGTTTACGAATACAACGTGAACGTCAACCTGAGTGCGGGAGACGACGAGAATTACACTCATATCAGAGTCAGCTGCCAGGGTGCCCGTATGGAAGGCGGGCGGCTCGTCGAAGCCGGTCCGGTTTATGATCCCGGGTTGTTCGCCCGGTTCTTCGCCGACATGAATACGGCCCTGGCACTCGAAGAGACGGGCTTCTGACGCCCACCTCGCGCCTAGAGCCGCCGGTCGGGACGGAGCCCCGTCCCAGGCAAGAGGCAAGGCAGAGTCCCGGCGGGTAATCGGCCTCCTATATATTCGGGGACAGCGGGGTTGCTGAAAGACCCCGCTGTCCCCAGAACTCCACAGGACCCTTCGTCCCGTCTACCCCATCATCTTCCCCATGTCCGCCAGATCTACCTTCTTGTATCCCTCGGGCGGAAGGAACTCGGAGTCGGGAAGCTTCTTCTTCTCGACGCGCGTAATCTCGACAACCTCGCGGTCACCTTCATCGTACTCCACGGTCTTCATGGCCGGACCCTGCTCCATCAGTCGCCACGAGTCTCATCGCTTTCTTCCTCTCTCCCGGAATGTGACGCGACGGTGAAACTTGAGAATGGTGAACTCCACGCGCCGACGCGACCGCTTCCGGCCCGGCACGCTGATGAGACAAGGGCATCGGGAAACGGTTTCGTGCCGAGCATGCCTCTTGCCGGGCCTGCCGTAGATGATTCGTGTGTCCATCGGACTCACGCGCAGAAGGAAAACGGGGGCATCGGGGTGTAGCCGCATGCTGGAGGTCCCGGTTGAACACCGGGCGGCTTCTGCTCGTTTCCAAAGTGGAAGGAGAGGGCCGTGAAGTCAAGACAAATATGATGCGCTGCGCTTGTATTGGTTGCGCTACGATTCGGACTTCAGTCGATACAATGGACACCCGGGTGACGGATCCCCGAGGTCCTTCCTGGACGCGTCTCTCTACTCACGATGGTATTCGCTTCGGGTCGTTTATCTTTCCGGGTCAACCTCCGCGCATTGGTTCCACACCACGAGCCCGCGCTCCTCGGCGGATCCGGCGACCGTGTTATCCAGTACCAGGGCGGTCGTGGCCCCCACGGCCATTCCTGTGGACCCGAGGGTGTTCACGATGTTGGTCAGGTTCTCCAGTGCGGCTCCAACAAACGACCCCCGAGCCGCCAACCACTCGGGATCGATGGCCAGAGGAGACTGAGCGAAGTACTCCGGGACGGACAGGCCCATGTAGAAGGCAAACCCAACGATGAACAGATTGCGGGCGGAATTGAGATCGATGAACTGCAGGTTTGAGAGACCCACCGAGGCGATCATCCCAAACATGGCGCAGTACATCCCACCGACGATCGGCTGAGGAATGGTCGTAAACAGCGCGCCGAACTTCCCGATCGCCCCGAATGCGATCATGAGCATCGCGCCCATCTGGACCACGCGGCGGCTCCCGACCCTCGTGAGACCGATGGCGCCGATGTTCTCGCTATAGGACGTCGTGCCGTTTCCGGTACCGAAGATGCCCGCGATAAGACAACCCACCCCTTCCATCCCGATCCCCCGATTGATCACCCTTCGATCGGGAACCGGCGCACCCGCCAGACGGGCACAGGCGTAGTAATCGCCGACCGATTCGACCATCGATGCGATGAATCCGGCGAGCATTCCCACGACGGCGGCCGCGCCGAACACCGGAATACCCCACTGGAACGGGTAGGGCACCCGGAACCACGGAGCCGCGACCAGATTTTCGGTGCCCACATGAGCCGGGTGTCCCGACCCGAAGACGCCAACGGCGGTCAAGAGTGCGGCGACCCCCCAGGCAGCCACGATGGCGAGAAGAATCGGAAACAGCTGCAGCACGCGGTGCATGGATTTCAGGTATTGGCTGAAGAGAATGATGAGGACGATGGTCAGCCCGCCAATGCCCCAGTGGGTGCCCGCAATGGGCGCCCCGAACTTGAACAGCGCAAGACCGATGAGCGCGATGGTGGGAGCGATCGTGATCGGCCCCACAAAGCGCAGCATCCGGCCCACGAGTCCCGTATAGCCGAGCACGATTTCGAAGACCGAACCCGCGATGATGGCACCCTGGACGTGCTGCATGCGCACTTGCCAACCGGCATCGGCCAGGGTCGCCATCGCCGCGATGCTGAAAGCCGGCGCCAAGAACGAAAACGTACCGCCCTGGACAATCGGCAGGCGATTGCCCCAGGTGGTCTGAAGGAGGGTCGTGATGCCGCTGACGAAGAACATCGTCCCGATGAGCATCCCCAACTCCATCTTGTTCTGGATCCCCAGTCTTTCCGCCAGAAGCAGGGGAATCGCCACGGTGGCCCCGAACATGGTAAGATAGTGCTGGAACCCCAGCGTCAAGGATTCCACCGGCGGCGGGACGTCATCGATCCCGTAGATCAAGGTGGATTTCCCCTCGGGCCGGCAGTCCGCATCCATGAGGATCTCCTTGGTTGAAAGTCAGAAGCATTCAGCCACAGATTTCACAGATTACACGGATTAGAGGCGGGAAAGGTCCCTGGCGGTCCGGATCGGTAATCCGAATCACCAACCCAGGCGAAGTGGTTTGTCAGACACCGAACCCGCCTGGAAATGGCGGCTGCACACTACAGCCCGGAGTACTCTCAACATAGTGCCCGAATGCAGATTTCTTCCGTTGAGGCAAGGAGTTGCCTCAACAGAATGTCCATCCATGTAATCCGTGCAATCTGTGGCCGGCTTCTAGTCTCTTACTTTTCCATCTTCAGTGACGCGGCGAGGGAGTGGTTCTCTTTGGCCAGCTTTCTCAACGTCCGATCCACGCCCGCCAGTACGTTGGCGGCGATCTTCGCCGCATCGTCGTAGAAGCAAGCCGCGGATTCCTCCACCGAAATCATTCTCTCCATCGTCTCCGGGCCGGTCGCGTCCGCAGGAAGATCCAGCGCGGGGATGTATTCCCGGGCCTCCATTCCGTCAATGCGCTGGAGCACCACCTCGTTAAGGCGCTCCCGGCGCACTCGTTCCAGCTGTCCCCCGCGCTTCGTGTGCCGGCGCGCGCAGTGGATCAGCTCGTCCCGCCGGGTCTCGCATTCCTCTCTCTCTGCGAGCTTCGCAATCTCCGCGGCCGCCCTCTCCATCGCAAGGGCGAATTTGAGAAGCGTACCAAAGGACGTGAGCTCCGGAAAATCGGCCGCCGTGACTAGACCCATCGGGAAATCACCACCTTGCGCTCGGTAAAGAAGTTGACTCCGTCCTTGCCCTGGCCGTGGAGATCACCGAAAAACGAATCCTTGTAGCCGCCGAACGGGAAGAAAGCCATCGGCGCCGCGACGCCGAGATTGATGCCGATGTTCCCGCCCCGAACGCGGTACTTGTACTCGCGCGCCGAGCGACCGCTCCCGGTGTAGATGGACGATGCGTTTCCGTAACGGCTCGAATTGGCCAGCTCGATGGCCTCCTCCAGGTCGGATACGCGGACGATCGAGACGACAGGTCCGAAGATCTCCTCTCGAACGATGGTCGCTTCGGGGGCGACGTTGTCGAACACCGTCGGCCCCACGAAGAAACCGTCGGGGTATCCTTCGACCCCGGGATTCCGGCCGTCGAGAATCAGCTCGGCTCCTTCGGAAACTCCCGCCTCAATGAATCCCACCACGCGCTCCATATGACGCTTGGCCGCCAGGGGTCCCATCTCGGCCCCCTCATCCAGGCCGTAGCCCAGGCGAATTCCGGACGCGGCGTCGACGAAGGCCTTCGCCACTTCGTCCGCCCGGTCCCCGACCAGAACCAGCACGGCGCCCGCCAGGCAGCGTTGCCCGGTGTTTCCGAAGAAGGAGCTGATCATGTTGGGGAGACAGGCGTCGAGATTGACGTCCGGCATCACCGTCAGAAAGTTCTTCGCGCCGCCCTGGCATTGAACTCGCTTGCCCTGGACGGCCGCCCTTTCATAGATGATTCGCGCCACGCGGGTTGAGCCCACAAAGGAAATGCCCTGAACCCGGGGATCGTCGATCAGTGCGTCGACCGCCTCCTTGTCTCCATTGATCATGTTGACGACGCCGGGCGGCAGGTCCGCCTCATCGATGAGCTCGAAAATTCGGCTCTGCGTCAGAGGCATCTCCTCCGAGGGTTTGACCACGAAGGTGTTGCCGCAGGCGACGGCGACCGGCCAGAACCAGAGGGGAACCATGGCCGGAAAATTGAAGGGCGCCACCGCAGCGAATACGCCCAGAGGTTGGCGGATCATTTCCTCGTCGATTCCCGTGGCTGCGCCGTCTTCCAGCGTTTCACCCATCATGAGGGACGGGATACCGCATGCGAACTCGAGATTGTCGATGGAGCGGCGCACCGAGCCGCGAGCCTCGTCGATCACCTTGCCGTGCTCCTGAACGATGACTCTGGCGATCTCCTCATAGTTCTCTTCGAACAATCTCTTGAGCCGGAAGAGCGGTTGCACCCGTATCGCCGGCGGAGTTTCGCGCCACTCTTCGTAGGCCTCTGCCGCCGCAGTCACCGCCTGTTCCGCCTCGGCCGCCGTGGCCATCGGCACTTCCGCGATCCCCTCCGTTGTCGCCGGGTTCACCACGTCCAGTACACGCGTGGAACCGGATTCAACCCATTCACCGTCGATGTAGTTTCGTACGCGTCCGTAGTGCTTCCGCACCTCGGGCAGCAGATTCGGGTTATCGCTCACGGTCGCATCTCCTTTGTCCTCAGATTCGGAAAGTCAAAAGCCCCAACCACAGATTTCACAGACTACACGGATTCAAAGCGGAACAACTCCGTCGATTCGAATCTACGATCCGAATCCACGCCAGGCGATGCGTCTCTCTACACCCCACTGTCGCCTGGGAGGATATCCTCAAACACGGAAGTCAGGGGATCCCCATGGTGAATGGCTCGGAGAAAGCTCCATCACCGATGTTCGGATCTGTGCAATCTGCGTAATCTGTGGCTCGCTTCTGATCTTGACCCTTCCCCGTTGAGGCAAGGATTTGCCTCAACACCGGATCCATCTGTGTGATCTGTGGCGTGCACTCGCCCTTCGCTCAGTCGATACGGCCCATGGCGCGGCCGAGCTTGTCCAGAGCCTCATCGATCTCCGCCTCGCCAACCAGCATGGGCGGAGCGATTCGGACGACATTACCGTAGAGACCCCCTTTGCCGATGAGGAGTCCTTCTTTCTTCGTCTCCTCCAGGAGCCCTGCCGTCATCGCCGGCGCCGGCTCCTTCGTCTCGCGGTCTTCGACGAGCTCGATGGCCTGCATCAACCCCATGCCGCGGACCTCGCCGACGTACGAGTGACGCTCGGCCAGTTCGTCCAATCCGCGCCGGAGACTTTCGCCCAGGACCGCGCTGCGCTCGACCACCCCCTCGGACTCGATCGTCTCGATGGTGGCCAGCGCCGCCACGGCGCACACCGGATTGCCTCCGAAAGTGGAAATGGACAGCCCCTCCCAAGACCCGGCCACCTCCTCCGTGGCCACCGTGGCCCCGATGGGAAGCCCGTTGGCCATGCCCTTGGCGTACGTCATCACCTCGGGCTCCACACCCCAGTGTTCGATGCCGTTCATCTTCCCGCCCGTCCTGCCGAACCCCGTTTGCACTTCATCGCAGATAAAAATCCCCCCGTGCCTGCGGATGATGTCGACGGCCACGCGGAAGTACTCCTTGGGCGGGACGATGAACCCGCCCACGCCGAGGATCGGCTCGGCAATGAAGGCCGCGACCCGGCCGCAGGTCTCCGTGGCGATGAGTTCCTGAAGGTCCAGCGCACATTTGACGTCGCACGAGGGATAGGTCAGCCCCAGTCCGCAGCGGTAGCAATACGGAGCGTGGGCATGTTTGATCCCCGGTATCTGCGTGGAGAGAAGCCGCCAGCTCGAGTGCCCCGACACGCTGGTCGCCCACAGCGAGCGACCCGAGTAGCAGTGACGCAACGCCACGATGTCACCCGAACCGCCCGCGTGCATTCGTGCCAGCAGGAAGGCCGTCTCATCGGCCTCCGTACCGCTGTTGGTCAGAAACGTCTTGCACAGACCGCCGGGGGTGATCCGCGCCAGCTTCTCGGCCAACGCGACGATCCATTCATTCGGATAGAGCGTCGACGTGTGCTGGAGTGTACGCACCTGCTCGACGATGCGGTCGGCGATGGGAGCGTGGCAGTGGCCGAGGCTTACGGTCAGAATGCCGCCGAAGAAGTCTAGATAGTCCCTCCCGTCCACCCCGCTGAGGCGCAGACCCTCCCCACGAACAAAGGCCAGCGGCTCGGAGTAGTAATTGAAGACGCAGGGGAAGAGATATTTCTGATGCTTCTCGTTGATCGTGGCCCTGTCCATGGCTTTCCCTTTCAGTTGCCCGCAGGCTTGCGCGGTCCCACAGGTTCTCGCTCGATAAACTTCCCGGTACCCGGCTTGCCACAGAACGTGCGATCACGGACGACGACCGCGCCGCGTACAAGCGTCGTTACCGGCCAGCCCTTGACCTTGGTTCCCTCGAACGGGCTGTAGTCGCAGTTCGTAGCCAGGATTTTATGAGAAATCGTAATCGCCAGTTCGGGGTCGAAGATCACCACGTCCGCGTCACTGTCCGCGCGAATCGTTCCCTTCCTCGGCCACATGCCGAAGAGCTTGGCCGGGTTCTCGGAAAGGACCTCCACCATGCGCTCGAGACTGAGACGGCCGTCTCTGACGCCTTTGGTGTACGTCAGCGGGAGCAGCGTTTCGATTCCCGGCATGCCGAAGGGGATCCTGCGGAAGTCTCCCTCCCACATCGCCTTCTGCTTGCTGTTGAAGGTGCACGTGTCCGTGGCCAGGACCTCGATGGAACCGTCGGCCAGTCCTTGCCAGAGCGCTTCTTGATCCTCGGGTTTCCGGATCGGAGGGCAGGTGGCAAAGTGGTGGCCGTCCTTGCGCTTGAACAGCTCGTCGTCGAGCAGAAGGTAGTGGGGCCCGGTCTCGGCGTGTACGTCCACCCCCCGCTCTCTGTTCTCCCAGACAATCTCGGCCGCTCGCCCGGTGGACATATGAAAGATGTAGAGCCGCCCGCCGGTGGATTCCGCCAGGTGGATTGCCCGCTCGACCGCCTCGGACTCCGTGACCGTCGGTCTCGTGAGCGTGTGCGCGTAACACCCGCTGAGTCCGTCACGCTCCGCCTCCTGTTGGAACCGGGTGATGAGGTCGTCGTTCTCCGCGTGCACCCCGACCATGCCGCCGTACTTGGCCGTCTCTCGCAGCGCGGCGTAGAGGTCCGCGTCCGTCGACTGCCACCCCTGGGAGCGATACACCATGAACATCTTGAACGTCGGGAGGCCGGCCTCGATGATCTGCGGAATCTCCCGCACTCTGTCGTCGTTCCAGTCCGTAATGCCGGCATGGAGGCCGTAGTCAACACAGACCTTGGGGTCCGCCTCCGCCCGGCGCGCGGTCACCGCGTCCATGACGGAATTCGGCTTGGCCTGAATGGCGAAATCGATGAAGGTCGTCACCCCGCCCATGGCGGCCGCTTTGCTTCCGTTCTCGAAGTCATCGGCGCTAACGGTCCCGCAGAAAGGCAATTGAAAATGCGTGTGAACGTCCATGGCGCCGGGCAGGACCAGCTTCCCCGAGGCATCGATCACCTCCCGGCCTTCCAGGTCCGCCCCGACGGCGGCGATCTTTTCTCCCTTGATCGCCACATCGGACCGGGATACACCCTTCGAAGAGACCACCTGGCCACCCTTGATTACGACGTCGTAGCTCATCGTCCTCTCGCCTCCATCTTCAGCCCGCATGTCCTGCCGATTCGCGTGGATCCCCGGCCGGCGAGGGCGCGGGCCCGGCAGGACGTCCTCGGGTCTCCCGTCAGGGTAGGAGTTTGGCAATATCTCCGTAGGTCTCCGGCCGCCGGTCCCGATAAAACTGCCAGGCGTTACGCACTTCCTGAATCAGGTCCAGGTCCAGATCGGCCGTCACCAGCTCATCCTTGTCCTCGCTCGCCTCGGCCAGGATTTGCCCTCGCGGATCACAGAAGTAGCTGGTCCCGTAGAAGGTGCCGATGTTCCACGGCGCCTCGGTGCCGACGCGGTTGATGTTGCCCATGAAATATCCGTTGGCCACCGCGTGCGCCGGTTGTTCCAGCTTCCAGAGATATTTGGAAACGCCGGCCACGGTGGCCGATGGATTAAAGACGATTTCCGCCCCAGCGAGCCCGAGCAGACGGGCGCCCTCCGGAAAGTGGCGGTCGTAACAGATATAGACCCCGACCCTGCCGTACGCTGAATCGAACACCGGGTAGCCCTCATTGCCCGGCTTGAAGAAGAACTTCTCCCAGAAACCGGCCACCTGGGGAATATGCTTCTTCCGGTAGCGGCCCAGATACGCGCCGCTTGCATCGATCACGGCGGCCGTGTTGTAGAAGACGCCCGTCATCGCCTCTTCATAGATCGGCACGATGAGAACCATAGAGTGCCGGGCCGCGTATTCCTGCATCAATCTCACGGTCGGGCCGTCGGGAATGGGCTCGGCCAGCGCGTACCACTTGGGATCCTGGCTTGGACAGAAATAGGGAGCGTGAAAAAGCTCCTGAAAACACAGAACGTTCACGCCCTCGCCTGCCGCCTTTTCGATGAGCGGTACGTGTTTCTCGATCATGGCGTCCCGAATCTTCTCGACCGGCTCGCTCGTATCAACGGCATTGGCACACTGGATCAGCCCACCCTTTACAATTCTGGACATAGGAGCTCCTTGGATACGCGGCCTAAGATACCTATGTATAGCAGCTCCTTGACGGCGGGTCAATAACGGCGGAGACCCGAAGCCCCGGCCACAGATTGCTCGGATGCAGAGAATCAAAGGGCTTCATCCGCAGATTTTACAGATTCAGAGGCGGCAACGCTGCTGTGGATTCGGATCTGCAATTTAAATCCACACAACACGGGCACCGCACCCGAGACTCCGGCCATTAGCCGACTCACGAAGGCTCTTCTCCCGGTGAGGCAGGCAGTTGCCTTACCACAATGCCCATCCGCGGAATCTGCGGAATCTGCCGACGGCATTTGACCTTGATCGTCCCCGTTGAGGCAAGAACTTGCCGCAGCATTTTTCGGATCCGTGCAATCTGTGAAATCTGTGGCGGGCTCTTGATCTGGCATGTCGACTATGTCGAAACCGGCGGGCGGATCTCGGGTTTGTTTTTCACTTCCCTATAGGTAATGAGCGGTGGATCACTCACGGGGCATACGAAAGAACAGATCATGCAACCCAGGCATTTCTTCTCATCCATAACCGGGCGCCGCTTATCCCCATCCCACGACAGGCACTGACCTCCCGCATCTTGGCACACGATGTGGCACTGTCCACAACCGACGCACCGGTCCAGATCGTACGCGGCCACGCCCTGGCGGGACACGTCGAATTCGTCGGTCGGCACGATGTTCGGGAGGGCCCGGCCGACCACCTCGGCGGCGGAAGCGAAGTTCCGCTCCTCCAGATAGTAGGCCATTCCCTCCAGGATATCTTCGATGATCCGGTACCCGTAGCGGATCACACCGGTCGTGATCTGCACCGTAGTCGCGCCGCAGAGCATGTATTCGACGACGTCCACCCAGGTTTCGATGCCGCCGACGCCCGAGAGCGGCAGTCCCAGGTCGTCGTTCTTGCCCAGTTCGGCGATGCACCGGAGACCAATGGGTTTCACGGCCGGTCCGGTGTAACCGCTCATGGCTCCTTTGCCGAAAACGTTCGGCCGAGGCGTATAGTCCTCGAGTCCGATACCCACGAGACTGCTGACCGAGTTGATGGCGCAGATGGCGTCGGCCCCGCCCTGCTTGGCAAACATGGCGGGTTCGTTGATATCGGTGATGTTGGGGGTCAGCTTGGCGATGAGTGGAATGCGAACCGCTTCCCGCACGATGTGCGTGAATTCCCCGACCAGAGCATGGGCATGGGAGACTTTCATTCCCGTGCCTTCGACGGCCATGTGCGGACAGGAGAAGTTGAGTTCGAGCGCGTCGACACCCGCATCCTCGGAAACCCGCGCCAGATCTCTCCACTGGTCTTTGGCAAACCCCATGATGCTGGAAATCACGACCTTGTCCGGCCAGGTCTTCTTCAGATACTTCAGATCCGAGAGGTTGTCTTCCAGCGGCCGGTCGGAGGTCTGCTCCACGTTCTGGATGCCCAGGAGTCCCGCCGCCCCGTGCCGGTACGGGGCCATTCGGGGAGAAGGATGCGCGATCTTCACGTCGCCCGCACCCATGGACTTGTAGACCACGCCGGCGTACCCCGCCTCGAATGCCCGACTCACCATTTCGGCCGTGTTGGAGACGGGCGAGGAGGAGAGCATGACGGGATTCTGAAACGGAATCCCACAGAACTCTATGCTGAGGTCTTTCTGTACGGCCATGGCCTATTCTCCGTGCGCGGACCCGGATGTCCCTCCGAACATGCGGTCGATTGAGCGAGCGGCCTCTTTGCCATCGGCCACCGCCCACGCGACAATCGACCCGCCCCTCACGGCGTCGCCTCCGGCGAAGACTCTCTCTCGTGCAGTCCTTCCTCCATCATGAACAACGATACGGTTCCGGTGGTCAAACTTGAGATCCGACAATTGCGTAATGGAACTGTCGGGTACCAGCCCAATAGCTTCGACAATCATGTCGGCCCCGATCCGGTGTTCGCTCCCCTCGATGGGCACGGGCCGCCGTCGACCCGACTCGTCAAGGGCCCCGAGGCGGTTTCTCACAACCGTCAATCCCTTCGCCCGTCCGTCCTCGATCGTGTAGTCCGTCGGTTGAGTGAGGACGATCAGGTTGACTCCCGCCCTCACGGCCGCTTCCTTCTCTTCGAGAGAACCCGGCATTTCATTGAAGGTGCGACGGTAGATGATGGATGCGGCCTCGGCTCCCGATCTCCGGGCGGAGACGGCGGCGTCGATCGCCGTGTCGCCGCCACCGATCACGGCGACCTCTCTTCCCTTGACGAGATCCGCGAATCCAGACGGATTCCTCCTGGCAAGCGCCAGGAAGGAGATTGCATCGAAGATGTCCTTTGAATCCCGAATCGGCACATTGAGTCCCGTGCATTTCCAGGAACCGGTCGCCACGTAGACGGCTTCGAACCCTTCGGCCAACAAGCGGTCGAGATCCGCCTGAGTTTCGATCGGGGTCTTATACTTGAACTCGACCCCGAGAGCTTCCACGTCGGCAATCTCGCGGTCCACAAACTCCCGGCTCAGCCTATGCTCGGGGATGGCGTACTGCAGCATCCCGCCCGCCCTCGGGAGCTTCTCGAACACAACGACCCGGTAGCCCCCCTTGGCCAATTCGGCTCCGCACGCCAACCCCGACGGCCCGGCCCCAATCACGGCCACCTTGACGCCGTTCGAAGGTCCAGGCGCAACCGGATGGAACCCGATTCTCCATCCGTACTCTACGAGGAATCGCTGGATCTTGCCGATTTCGATCGGCCTCGAGATCCCGGACGCCAGACATTCCCGTTCGCACAGCGTGCAGGTCGGGCAGATGACGGCGCAGACTCCACCCAGAATGTTGTGCTCTTTGATGACGGACACCGCGCCCTTGAGATTTCGAAAGCGCAGTTTTCTGATGAACCGGTCCGGTTCCGTACCCGCAGGACAACCTCTGGAGCAGGGAGCATCATGACAGAGTAGGCACCGCGAGGCTTCCGCAAGTGCCTGGTCCATTGTGTAGCCTTTGTCCATTGCGGCCCCTCACGATCTGCGCGTCGTACCGTCTCCCCGTCACCCTACTACACTACCGGGGGAGATGCCAAGCGTCAAGCAGCGGGCCGAAGATCCGCAGTGTCCTACGCGGCAGTAGCCGTTTCCCGACCGTCCGGGAGACCCGATGCCAAATGACGATGCCGCGGAGCATGTACCGAAGCGCACCACCGGGCGCGGCTATGCCACACGTATCGGTGAATCGGAAACGGACGCCGTTCCGCGGCGGTGGGAATCCGCGAGCACGAGAACCCTTAGCTTCCGGATGCCGGGTGCGCACTTCGCCCGGCCCGAGATGACCCCGGGGACTCCAGCAACGTCTCTACTATGGCCGCCTCGATTCTCGTCATCCGATAGATGGCGCCTCGCCTAATGTCCCCGTCGGCCTGCTCCACGAGATCGGGATTGAAGAATTCCCAGACGATCTCGCCGTCCCGGGTGACCTCAAAAGCCCGACCGGCATCGGACTCGGTGATGAGTACGTTTCCATTGGCCAGCTCCTGCGCGCCGCCGCGCCACGCCGAGAAAAAGGGATCTACCGGTTCTGCCCCGTATTCCCATACGATCTCGCCGGTGGCGGGATTCACCTCGACCACACGACTGAACCCTCGGCTGAAGCCGTTGTCGAAGATGAGCACATGCCCCCGCCGCGTGAGGCTCGGCTGATGGGGACGATCGAGCTCTCCCGGGCCCCAGCTCCAGACGATCTCCTCTACATTCGGGTCCAGAATCGCCACCAGATCGAGCTCTCGAACGCAGATCAGAAAACCACCCCGCGTGGGGAATCCCCCTAGATCTCGATCTACGAGTTCGATCGTGTTGGTATGGAAGACGTCGTACCGTTCGAGGTTTCCTTCGTCTCGCTTGAACCACCGAGACAGCAGGATCCCAACCAGTCTCCGCCGGGACAGCCGATCCTTCAGAAGGTCATAGAGGAATGTCCGTTGCAAGACATCCCCGCCGGCCGAAAGGAGTGCGATTGCATCATTCACGATCGGCACCCCGACCGGTCCGAGAGAGATGCTTGCGATTTCCCGGTCGAGGACAAAGAGACTCCCGTCTTCGGAGATACTCACGTCATGGTGCGCGTTCATGAGAGCCTTCCAGCTCACGCTGGAATCCCAGAGAAGGCGCGCCGCGTACCCGCCCTTGACCAGAACCAGCAGGTCTCCGGTGGGCGTCATCTCGATGTGGTGCCACGTACCCTCCAGGTCGGGATTGTACCACTCGTGGACAATGTCGCCGTCCATGCTCACCAGGCGGGCCCGGTTGTCCGTTCTCGTGTTGTACAGGTTGTAGCCGGGATGGCTGCGCTCAAGGTCATGCCACGTCACTCCACTTTTGCCTGCATCCCGCTCCACAACCCGCGTGAAATCGATATAGCCCAGAGACCGGAGTTGCTCACTGAGTTGGGTGCCGGCCGGCGCCGGTGGCTCGGCCGGCCGGTCCTCGCGGCAAGAGAGTGCCGCCGAGCCTGCAAGCATCAGTGTCAGAGCAAGTCTTGCCTTCACTGCCCCTCCGTGTTCGATGAATTCAGTGAATGCCCGGTGTTCGGCGTTCCAGTCTCGGATTGCCTGCATATCATACCCCCTCGCCACTCCCGGCGCAATTCGGCATTGGGATTCTGGTTTGTACATGCACCGGAGAATGCCGTACAGTATCTCTCTGAGAGCCGACAATGGCCGGGATCGCCCCGGCGGTTCGGATTGTCGACAACCCTCGGGGGAGAAAACCAAACGTCATGCCTCGAAGCTCGATCCAGCCATGGTACGTAGCTGTTCTCGCCCTGGCTCTCGTGCTCCTCTCCCACTGGCTGCAGAACGGCACCGGTCTCGATTTCTGCGACGAAGGGTACCTCTGGTATGGAGCCGTCCAAACCTCAGCCGGCCACGTTCCCATTCGCGACTTCCGTTCGTACGATCCCGGAAGGTACTACTGGGTTTCGGCCACGTCTCACATCTTCGGCCAGGGGATTCTCGGGCTCCGAAAGTCCACGGCGCTGTTCCAGATGGTGGGGCTGCTTTGCGGACTCCTGGCCCTCACGCGCGTGATCCGCAACCACACCGGCCTTGCGCTGGCCGGGGTGGGCTTGACGCTCTGGATGTTTCCCCATTACAAGATCTTTGAGTCATCCATCTCCATGATGGCCGTATTCCTCGCCGTGCGATTGCTGGAGCATCCCTCTCGAGGCCGATTTCTGGCCGCCGGCATGTTCGTGGGCGCGGCCGCGTTCTTCGGCCGCAACCTGGGCCTCTACTGCTTCCTGGCCTTTGTTTCGCTCATAACGTTCATGCGGATCCGATTCCGGCCCGAGGGTCTCCCCGGAGGGGTGGGCATCTGGCTGGCGGGGGTGATTCTCGGCTATTCGCCCATGCTGGTGATGGCGCTTGGGGTGCCGCGTTTCTGGGGAAGCTTCGTCGAATCCGTGGTCTTTCTATACACCCGGGGAGGCTTGAATTCTCCGCTACCGGTCCCCTGGCCATGGACACTGGACTGTGGAACCTGGAGTTCCGGTCTCGCGCGGGAGGCCTCCATTGCGGCGTCCTTCCTGTTGATTCCACTTTTCCTGGGGATCTCTCTGGGCATTCTGTTCTTTTCCCGTCGATGGCGGGTCGAGCGGCACCCTCTGCTGCCGGCTTCAACGTTCGTGGCGCTCTTCTATTGCCACCACGCGTTTTCGCGAGCCGACCTCAGTCACCTGGCCGAGTCGATGGCCCCACTTCTTCTCGGTCTCGTCGCCCTCACGCAGTTCATCGAGGGCCGTCGGGCCGCGCGGATCGCATGTGCGGCCGCTCTCATCGCCGCCACGCTGCCGGCGGGATTGGCCGGGAGCATGGCCTTTCACAGACTCAGAGCTCCCGAGGGCGTTTTCGTTCGGACGCGGCTGGCAGAGGACACCATCTGGGTTCTCTCCTGGCAGGCCGAGGCGATCGAGAGCATGAGGAGACTGGTCCGGGAACACGTGTCCCCGGGTGAGAGTTTGCTGATTGCCCCCCAAGAACCCGCGCTGTACTGTATTTTGAAGCGGGAGTGTCCCGTGTGGGACCCGATGCCGGCCTGGCCCCATACGGAGGGGAAACAGCAGCAGATGATGGATCGCCTTGAGCGGAGCAAAACGCAGTGGGTGCTGATTTCCAACGCGCGCTCCGGCGATCATGATCACAGGCGGTTCCAGGATATGCAGGTGTTTCTCTGGACCTATCTCACACGCGAGTTCGCGCCCGTGCCCTGGCCGGGGCTCAAACCGGATCAGATTCTCCTTCACCGGAAGGACCCGGGAAAGCCGGGATGGACCGGGAGTCTTCCCGATGACGGATCGCAGCGTACAGCCGAATCGTAGAAAGATCATCGGCGGGATCAAGATCGGCGTCAGCGTGGTGTTGCTATTCCTCGTCTGGCGCAGGGTGGGATCCGACGCGGAGATCGCAGAGGCCCTGCGCGGATCTCGTGTGGAGGGCATTCTTCTGGCGGTCGCTGTCTTCGCCGTTGGACAGGTCGTGGCCAGTCTCCGGCTTCACTACATCCTGCTTCAACTTCACCGCCGGCTGGGTTTTCTCTCGGTTCTCAGGGCCCACTTTGTCGGCATCTGGTTCAACCAGCTGCTGCCCACCGGGTTCGGCGGCGATGTCGTCAAGGTCCTGGTCCTCCGCCGACCGGGTGACACGCTTCGTGTGACGCGTGCCGTTCTACTCGCCAGGGCGTTCGGGTTCATGGCCCTCTTGGCAGCCACGATTCTACTGATACCGCTCTACGGCAGAGTGTTGACCGAACCCCGTCCCTTCCACCTCATCGCCCTGGTCTCGCTCATGGGTCTCGGAGGCCTGGGAATCGCCGTACTGACGATGAGGGGCCGGAAGCTCACGCGGCGGGTCGTCCGGCCGATCCGGTTTCTGATTCTCCTTCTCTGCGATCTGGATCGACCCCGGACGCCTCGAACGATTTCCGAGATTGCGGTCACGTCCGGAGTCGTGGTTCTCTCCGTGGTGCTGACGTTCATGATCCTCGGCCGCGCGCTCGGACATCCGATCGGGCTTCTCGCCTGTATGGTGATCGTTCCTCCGATCATTGTCTCGATGCATCTTCCGCTGTCCTACGGTGGGTGGGGCATTCGAGAGGTGGGCGCCGTGGCCCTTCTTCCGCTGGGCGGTGTTCCGGAGGAAATCGCATTTCTGATGTCGGTGCTCTACGGATTGGTGATACTATCCTGCGGCCTGGTGGGATTGGTGTTGTGGCACAAGACGGATTCGTGAAACATTCGAAGATCGAGTGCCTTACCGCAGATTGCAGAGAGTACACAGATGAGAGGCGGGTACTTTCCTGGTGGGCCGCATCATTGATCCGCCCCACCGGCCCAGGCGATAGGGTCTGCAACACGTCGAATGCGCCACGGCATGGCCGCTCCGGGACAACGACCGGTAGACTCCACGTGAAGTGTTCGGTTGTAATTCGCCCCTGCTGGGGCAAGGAGTTGCTTCACCCTATGGCCTATCTCCGTAATCCGTGCCCGGGGATTGGCTCTTGAATCCGTGTAATCTGTGGTCGGGGGGTTGCCTTGGATGACGACCGGGTTCTGATTCTGGGGGGCGGGATGGCCGGCCTGGCGGCCGCGCATCGATTGGCCGAGCGGGGGGTCGGGAGCACGATCCTCGAAGCCGCGGACAGGACCGGCGGACTGGCGGGTTCCACGGACATCGACGGGGCACCGGTCGAGACGTTCTATCACCACATCAAGCCGGAAGACGGCCACGTCATCCATCTCATCGAGAAGATGGGCCTCGGTCACGAGCTTCTCTGGTCCGACACGCGCATGGGGTTCTACATTGATGAGAAGTTCCATCGCTTCAGCACCCCGCTCGATCTCATTCGGTTCTCCCCTCTCTCTCTCGTCGATCGAGTCCGTTTCGGGCTGGGCGTTCTCAAGGCAAAGCGCGTGGAGGGGAAGAGCCTCGAGGGCCTAAATGCGGAAGAATGGGTCATCCGGGACTGGAGCCGGAACATCTACGAGCGGATGATGCGCCCCATGTTGCTCAACAAGTTCGGGATTCCTCCGGCGCGGATCTCGGCCGGATTTCTCCAGGGTCGAATCAAGGGACTCTCGTCCGCCAAGTCCGACGTCAAGGGTGGTGAGAAATTCGCCTATCTCCGGGGAAGCCTGGTAACCCTCACGGACCGGATCGAGGAGGAGATTCGCCCCTTCTGTGATCTCAGGCTCAACGCTCCGGTGGAGGGAATCGAATCGACGCCTGACGGTTTCAACGTCCGGAGCGGCGATCAGTACTTCTCGGGTCGTCACGTCATCAACACGCTACCGTTGACGGTGTTTGCAGACATTCCGAAGAACGTCCCGTTCGAGACGACGGTCGAGTACCAGGCGGTGGTCTGCGGGCTCTTTTCGATTGAAGAGGAGCTGACATCTCTCTACTGGATAAACGTGCTGGATCCTGATATCGCGTTCCGGGTGCTTGTGAATCAGTCCAGACTGGAGTCGTACAGCCACACGATCATCCATTGCGCGAACTACCTGAAGCAGGATGACCCGCTGTTCGAGAAATCCGATGAGGAGATTCTGAACCTCTACGTCGAAAGTCTCGAGAAGATGTTTGACAAGGTGACGGTGATTGAAGGAAAGGTATTCCGATCCGCCCACGCCACACCGGTCTTCGATAAAGACTTCGCCTCAAGGACTTCGGATCTGGACGAGTGTATCCCCGGGATGACGTTTGCGGGCAACGTAAAGGTGTATCCATACTCCCGCACGGTCGGGAGTGTGATCGGAACCGCCTACGCTGCCGCGGAGAGCGCCTTGAGGTCATCGAAATCAAAACGCTAGCCACAGATTACACCGACCACACCGGTTCAGAATCCAACCTTTTCCGCAGATTACGCAGATTCAAGATCAAGGGCCTTAGCCATAGATTGCACAGATTACACGGATTCAAGACGAGAGATCTGTGGATTCGAATCCACGATCCGAATCCACATCACGCGATGCGTTTGTCGACACCCCGCTGTTGCCTGGGAGTATATGCTCAAACACGGAAGCCCGGCCCCATGATGAACCACCCGGCGAAAGCTCCCTCACCGTCTTTCAGATCTGTGCAATCTGTGGCTCGGGGTTGGGTCTCTACGTCTCAAGACGGAAAGCCCGGAGGGCGTTTTCCGTCGTGAGGCGCGTGACCTCTTTGGGGAAGGTCGCCAGGATCTCGGCCAGCTTCTGGATCGTATATGAGACATACGCCGGTTCATTTCGCTTGCCGCGATGGGGAACCGGCGTCAGGTACGGGCAGTCCGTCTCCACGAGGAGGCGCTCCGGGGAGGCGTTTCGCACGATGCCGTCTCGCGCGCCCTTGTCATAGGTGATAACTCCGGCCAGCGATAAATAGAATCCCATCCGTTCCCCCTCCACCGCAAGATCGGGGTCCGCGGGCAGACAGTGGAGTACGCCGCCCACGGCGCCGGCGTCTTCCTCCTCAAGGATCTTCAGCACCTCTCGAGAGGCGTCGCGGGAGTGAATCACCACGGGAAGTTCCACCTTGCGCGCAAGACGAATCTGCTCCCGGAAGGCCCGCCGCTGTGCTTCCCGTGCCGCATAGTCCCGATAGAAATCCAGACCGATCTCTCCGATCGCCAGGACTTTCTTATTGGACGCGTGCGCCTCAAGGGTGCGAAGGATGTCATCCGCCCACCCTTCCGCATCGTGAGGATGCAGGCCGACCACGGCGAAAACGTCTTTGTGCGAGCCGGCCAGAGCCACGGCCTGTTCCCAGTCCGCGGGATCGGTGCCGACCGTGATGATCTTGCTGACGCCCGCCTCCCGCGCGCGTTCGATCACGTTGTCGCGGTCGCGATCGTATTGCTTCGACGTCAGATGCGCATGCGTATCGATCATGAAGACCTCAAGGGCAGACCCACACATATCGAAGGTGCAAGGTCAAGAGCCTTAGCCACAGATTTCACAGATGACACGGATTCAAAGCGGAACAACTCTGTGGATTCGGATCTGCGATCCGACTCCACACCAGGCGATGCGTCCGTGTACACCCGGCTGTCGCCTGGGAGTATATGCTCAAACACGGAAACCCGGGCCCCATGATGAACCACTCGGCGAAAGCTCCCTCACCGTTTTTCAGACCTGTGAAATCTGTGGCTCGCTCTTGATCCTGTTCTTCCCCGTTGAGGCAAGAACTTGCCTCAACACAATGCTCAACTGTGAAATCTGTGGCTGGGGTTTTCTGTTTTTCAGGAGATTTCCGTTCCATCCGGGACCTGTGTCTCCGGCTCCAACAGGACTGTATTCTCGCCGTCCACGGCGGCCAGGAGCATCCCGCGGGATTCCACACCTCGGATCACGGCCGGCTTCAGATTCGCCACCACCACGATTTGTCGTCCCGGGAGATCCTCGGGTGGATAGCTCGCGCCGATCCCCGCAACGATCCGACGCTCTTCGTTTCCGATCCGAATCTGGAGTTGGCTCAGACGATCCGTGCCGGCGACCCGCTCGGCCGTCAGAATGGTGGCCACTCGAAGATCCACCTGCTCGAATGTTTCCATACTCAATTCACTCACCGCGCTTCTCCCCTTCCTTCTTCTCGCCCCGGTCCCCGGCGCGCTTGCCCTGACGACCGCCGGGACGCCTGCGGAAGATTCTCCTGGGAAGTCGCTCCTTTTTCGACTTCACCTCTTCCCCGCGAACGTGTTCCACCGTCCCGTCTTCGGAGACGACGTCCACCGTTCCGGAGAACAAATCCACCTTGCTCACGGTTTTCTCTTGCCCACCCACCCAGACCTTCGCTCCGACCCGGGGAAGTCTACGGCCGGCCTCTCGATAGAAATCCCGCTCGTAAACGAGGCAGCACATCAACCGCCCGCACGCCCCGGAAATCTTGGCCGGATTGGGAGAGAGGTGTTGCTCGCGCGCCATCTTGAGCGTGACCGGCTCGAACTCCGTCAGGAAGGAGCTGCAACAGAACTTCCGGCCGCAGCAACCCAGACCGCTCAATCGCTTGGCCTCATCCCTAACGCCGATCTGGCGCAACTCGATTCGGGTCTTGAAAATGGAAGCCAGATCCCGTACGAGCGCGCGGAAGTCTACACGCTGAGCAGCGGTGAAGAAGAAGGTGAGCCTTCCGGTGTGGAGGTCGCATTCGACGTCCACGAGTTTCATCTCCATGTTGCGGTGTGCAATTCTCTCCTCCGCTACTCGAAACGCTTCCCGCTCGCGTTCGCGGATTCTCTGCCTCAGGGCCAGGTCGTCCTCGGACGCTTTCCGTAGAATCTTGGCCCCGGTCGCGCGGCTGGCCTTCATCTCCGCCAGACCGCCCAGGAGAGAAACGTCTCCCATTGCGGTTCCCGATTCTCCCTCCACCACTACGCAATCCCCGGTAGCGAGATCAAACGTCTCCGGGCGGGCAAACACGCTCCGCCTGTTTCCCTTGAATTCAACTTCCACGTATTCGGCCATGACGTCTCCCCTGGCCTCCATCCGGCGATTCCCATTCATCTCGATCTCAGCCATGCGGCTGGGTCGAGCGCTTTCCGGCCTTGCCGGATTTCGAAATGCAGAGCCGGCCCGATGAGCGAACCGGTTTCTCCAACAGAGGCGATCCTCTCACCTTCTCTGACCTCTTGCCCGACGTCCACGAACACCTCGCTGCAGTGGGCATAGAGGGTGTAGTAGCCTTTCCCATGACTCAATATAACGCATTGGCCGTAGCCTGTCAGCCAACTCACGTGCTCGACGATGGCCGCGGCGACGGCTTTCACCGGCACTCCAAGCCGGGCCCGGTAGTCGATCCCGTTGGAAAACGTCACGGTACCGAACTTGGGGTGACGGTGCTTTCCGAATCCCACGACCAGCTCCCCGTCTACAGGAACCCGGAGCATTCCCTTCATGGCCTCGAAGTCACCCGATGCGACGGCCGTCCGGCGGACGGCCTCGGCCTCCATTCGGGCGATGAGCGCCTCCATCTCGACGGCCGACCGTTCAAGATCATCCACCATCCGTTCGTACTCAGACTTTTCCGTGCGAACGCCCTCGAGGATCCGCGTCCGCTGCCTGACATCCGTTTCCATGTTCTGCTGTTCCCGCTGTCGCTCCCGCTTGAGATCCTCGAGATCCGCCGATCGCCGGAGAAGCGTTTGGAGAACTCGATCGTAGCGCGCCTGTTCGTCTTCCACGAGACGCAGCTGCCGCCGATTCCCCCCCGCTACGGATCCGAGAAACCGGAATCGCTCCAGAAGATTGGGAAACGATTTGGAGCTGAGGAGGATCTCCAGCGAATGGTACCTTCCATGTTTGTACATCTGCCGAAGTGCTTTCGCCAGCTCCCCCTTGCGCCAGTCGAGCCGCGTCCGAGCTTCATTCAGGGCGGAACGTGTCGTGGACAGCTCCGCCAAGAGCTCGACCTCTTGCCGCTCGAGGCCGCTCAGAATCTTCTTGCTGAGGTCGAGGCTCTCCTCCAGGTCGCGAATCTCCGCCAGGATGCCCTGTTCCCGTCCCCCCAACTCCCTCGCCCGTTGCCGATTCGCCTCCATCTCCTGACGAAGTTCCTTTAGGCGATCCACCGAATCCTTCAGATCCTGGCTCTGGGCCTGCAGGGTTCCCGCGGCGGCAAATCCCCCCATCCATATCAGAGCGACGGGGACGATCCACCATCCTGTTTGCGGACGATCGGGCGACACGGTCTTCGCTCCCCCTGTAGGAATAACCCGCCGGCCGGGTCCGGGATCCCCGCGTAAAGAACGACCTACCGGCAGCGTTCCTGTTCCCTCAACAATCCCCGGACCGACACCAGCGCTCCGATTCCGCCCAGCACGGATCCCAGGACCACGAAGGCACCCAGGGACACTCCGGTCAGGAACCTGAGATCCGGCAGGAAGCGGGTCGCGAACCGATAGCTGCCCCACAGGAGCAGCGCGGCGGTCCCCGCGGCGATGCCCCCCTGGATCAAACCCTCGATCAGGAAGGGCGCCCGAATGAATCCCGGCGTGGCACCCACCAGCCTGAGAATCTGAATGGTATCGCGACGGGCCAGAAGAGCAATCTTGATGGTGCTTCCGACGGAAACCACCGTTGCGAACATGACGATCAATCCGAAACTGAGATCCAGAATGGCAACGACGGCCACGCCGCGGTTCAGCTGCGCAACCCAGCTGAGTCCCGAGTCTACATCTTCGATGCCCGGCAGAGATTGCACGCTCTCGGCCAGGGTCCGCACGCCTTCCGGCGTCTTGTAGTCGTCGTATAGCGAGATCTCGAAGGACGATGGAAGGGGATTGGCCTCCAGGGATTCCAGGAGAGCCGCGTCGTCGCCCAGCTCCGTTTTGAATCGAGCCAGGGCGTCGTCTTTGCTGACCCATCGGGCCGATTTCACCCCGCCCAGATTCTCCAGAGAATCGGCCAAAGCATGGGTGGCCTTCGCGCTTAGCCCTTCATCCAGGTATGCGGTGATCTCCACCCGCCCTTGCGCGAGGTGAACGGCGTGGCGCAGGTTGACGGTGAGCAGCAGGAACAACCCAAGCATGAGGAACGAGAGGGACATCACCATCACCGCGGCCACGGCAAGAAGTCCAGAGCGCTTCATCCCCGTAATCGCTTCGCGTAATGAAAATCCGATGTCAGCCATTTCCCGCTCCGTCTAAGGTCAACATCATGAGCGCGGCCACGGATTGCGCGGATTCAAGCGGCAACCCGGTGAGATGGTTCCAACCGTATCGGGCCCACCTGGAGATGTCCACGCGGGAAACCACACATCGCATGGGCAACCCGATGTTCGGACAACATCCCTCCGGCAAGGACTTGCCTCACCGTTTTCAAGCCCATTCAGATTCGTGACATCAATGGTCGGTTTTCCGATCCTAAATATCTCCCGACAGCCGACCGGCGTCGATGTGGATCACGCGCCCAGGAAACCGTTTCACCATGTCCACGTCGTGAGTGGCCACCAACACGGCGGTTCCGGCAAGATGGATATCGCGAAGAAGCTGGAAAATGCCCACCGAAGTCTCGGGGTCCAGGTTTCCCGTCGGTTCATCCGCCAGAACGACCATGGGCTCGTTGGCGATCGCCCGGGCGATGGCGAGTCGCTGCTGCTCCCCGCCCGACAGCTGCCAGGCCTTCTCCTTGCTCTTGTGCACAAGCCCCACACGGGCCAGCGACGTGAGCGTTCTCTGCTTCATTCGCTTGTTCGACGAACGCGTCACTCGGAGGGCGATGGCCACGTTGTCGAAGGCCGTTCGGTCGAGAAGAAGACGAAAATCCTGGAATACCACGCCCACCTTTCGCCTAAGAAGTGGGACGTGGCCGGACTTGAGGCGATCGCTCGCGTACGTGCCCACGACAACCCGCCCCTCGGTTGGGAATTCTTCCATGTAGATCAGCTTGAGAACCGTGCTCTTGCCCGCGCCGGACGATCCTACGAGAAACGCAAACTCGTTTTTTCGAATCCGGAAGGTCCCGTTCTCCAGACCCACCGTCCCCGTGGGGTACACCTTCGTTGCACCGTAGAAGGAGATCATGATTCCATCCGTGTCGCCCCGGCCGACATGTGGGCTGCCAGCGCGAGGGCTTCGGTCATGCTCTGTGCCGAAGCGACGTTGCGACCCGCAATGTCGAAGGCGGTCCCGTGGCTGACCGACGTCCGAACGAAGGGAAGCCCGACGGTCACGTTCACGGCTCGCTCAGGCCCCATGAGTTTCACCGGAATCATCGCCTGGTCGTGGTAGAGAGCCACCACCCCATCAAACTCACCCCGGGCCATCCGCCAGAACAGCGTGTCCGCCGGGTAGGGGCCCGTGACATGGATCCGCCGGGCGGCGGAGGCCTTCACGGCGGGGCGGACGAACGCCGCCTCCTCGTCTCCCAGAAGACCGCTCTCTCCGGCGTGCGGATTCAAACCGGCCACCCCGAGACGCGGTCGCCGGACGTCAAAGCATTCCTTAAGGGTCTTGTCCAGAAGATCGATGCACTCCGAAATTCTCTCTTTCGAGAGAGCGCCGGGCACCCCGGCCAGGGGCAGGTGCGTCGTCGCCAGAAGAACCCGCTGCCGTCCAAAGACAAACATCATGGCGAAGCGCTTCACCCCGGCCCGCCAGGCCAGATACTCCGTATGCCCCCAGCCCGCGCCCTTTCGAGGAACGTCCATTTCCTCGAAGGAGATCTTGGTCAGGGGTGCCGTCACCAGCGCCTCGACCTTGCCATCCAGGGCCAATCCGGTCGCCACTTCCACCGCCCGTCCCGCCACCCGAGCCCCGCCCCGGTCCGGCTTTCCCGAGACCACGCCCGCGTCCTCCGGGGGTCCCACATCCAGAACACCGACCGAATCCTCGGGCCACGCCTCCCCCGCTCCTACCCGAACCAGGTTCACCGGGGAACCCGACCGGTCCGCTTCACGACGAAACCACGACCAGGAGCCGACGACGAGGAACCGCCCGGCGGAAAAGACGGCCGGGTTCGCAAGGCTTTTGAGGATCACCTCGGGTCCAATCCCCGCCGGGTCTCCCATGGTAATGGCAATGCGCGTCATCGACCCCATCCGCCCTCAAACCGAGAATCAAGGACCCAGCCACAGACTACACCGATTCAGAATGAGAGCCCTTTCCGCAGATTGCGCAGATTCAGAAGCAGATTGCGCAGATTCAGAACCGGGTAAGATCCCGGGTGGGCCGGATCGGTAATCCACCCCACGAGCCCGGACTCAGCCTCTTCCCTGTTGGGGCAAGAACGTACCCCAGCGGCTTTCCAGCCTGCGGAATCTGTGAAACATGTGGCTCGCTCTTGTTCTCGTCCTTCGCCTTGTCACTCTTCCCAGGTTCGCTCCCGCTCCTCGACAATGCGGTAATACCGATCCCTCTCACACTTGCGGACGTTGCCCTCCGGAACGGCAAGCACTTCCACTTCGAGAACGCGGCGCGGGTAGGCAATTCGAATCCGCTGCCCTTCCTCCACGCTTCTGCCGGGCTTCGCGCGAACGCCCGAGATGGTGACCGCTCCGTGTTCGCAGGCCCGTTTGGCCTCGGCTCGTTGCTTGATGAGACCGGTTGTTTTCAGAAAGACGTCCATTCTCACGAAGGATCACCACCCGCCAACTCCGGAGTGCGACGTACTAGCCGTCCATGATCTTGATGTAGATCTCCTCCCGAAGCTCCGCCACCCACTTCCGATAGGCTTCTTCCATTCTCCTGCGGGCCAAGAGATCGTTCAGCTGGGGTTCAATGTCCTCGAAACTCGGCTCCCGGGCGGGGACACGATCGATCAAGGTCAAGACCTGGAAACCTTCCGGGACGGCCAGGACGTCACTGGTTTGTCCTTCATCCAGCTTCCCGACGGCGTCCCGGTAGAAAGACCTGAGGTCCGTGACGGACATGGGCCCGAGGATTTCCACTTCGACTTTCCCGTCCTCCCCGTAGCTCGACCGCAGCGCTTCCAGCGAAGCTCCGCCCGCCATCTCCTTCCGCACGGCATCGGCCGTATGTCGCGACCTCAGGGTATCCTGTCTCGAAGCCTCAAGGCGAAAGAGAATCTGGCTCACGCGCACGCGATCGTCATCCCGATCCGTGGTCTGGATCAAATGGAATCCCAGAGGCGTCTCCGCCGGTCCTCCGCATTCCCCCACGCCCAGCGAGAAGGCCAGATTCTCGAACTCCGGAACCTGCCCGAGGTCCCCCCTGCGGAAGAACCCGATATCGCCGCCGCGTTGCCCCTCGGGCCCGTCCGAGAACTCCATGGCTGCTTCCGAGAAGTCTTTTCCCCCGCGAATCATGTCGAGCACGGCGCCGGCCCGCCGGCGCGCCGCATTGCGGACTTCGGGCGCCGCGTCCACGCGGACCAGGGCGGTCAGCAACTCGATCTGCTCCGGAATCGGAGGGATGCTGTCGCGGTGGCTCTCGTAAAACGCCAAAACCTCGCCCGGTTCAACCCTGACTTTCGACTGTAGATCGATCTCCATCACTCTGCGGGCGAGCAGCTGCTGTCGAACCGTCTTGCGGTACCGGTCCTTCAGCGACTGGACCGTCAGGCCTTCCCTCTCGAGGGCGTCTCGAAACGCGTCTTCGGAACCGAAGGAGGATCGCATCTCTTGAACCGCCCAATCCAGGCTCGTCGAAAGCTCCTTGGTTCCGATCGTCATACCCTCCCGCTGAGCCTTGGCCACCAGAAGCTTTTCATCGATCAACTGATCCAGAACCTGGCGGCGAAACGCACGCAGTCCGGTGGTATCGTCGGGAGAGATCCCCATTTGAGCGCGGTACAACCAAACAGCTTCGTCGACTTCACTTTCGAGGATCGGCTCGGCATCCACCACCGCGGCGATTCGATCCACGAGTTCGCCCCGCGCCGTGAGAGGAAAAAGGCCGACTCCCACTACCGTGAGAATCAGCCCCCCCAGAATCTTCCAGCCGGTGAGCGCCCTCAGAGGGCTAGGTCCCGGAACCGGCGTCACTTCGGGCTCCGCCTTCGGCTTCGCTTTCGCCCGTCGATCCGGGCTGATCCGCCACCAGCTCAATCTTGGCGAGCACTTCTTCGAAGATCTCAACTCCCATCTCCTGCCGCTTCTGTTGCAGCCAGACATCGAACACGTCGGCCTGCCGGGCCTGCAGCAACTGCGATCGAATGTCCTCTTCCGTTTCCTCCAATGACATTTGTCTCTCGGCCGTATGGCCGTCCAGGCGGATCAGCATCCAGCCGTCATCGGTCAGAACCGGTCCGCCGATCTGGCCTGTTTTCAGAGAAACGACGACTTCCTTGACCTGCGGTGGGAACACATCGACCGTGACCGGGCTCAACCTGCCCCCATTCGGCGCCGACTGATCTCTGGAGCGCAACCTCGCCACATCTTCGAAGGACTTTCCGGATCGAATCTCCGAGAGCGCGTTTTTCGACCCCGTCTCCGTGAGTGTAACGATTCGAGACACCTCGTACTTCTCGGGCATCCGGAAGGAGTCTTTGTAGTCCTCGTAGTACTCTTCCACTTCCTGAGAGGTAATCGTCACGCCGCGGATCACGTTGTCGTAAAGCGTCGTGACCATTCTCTTCTCCCTCTCGCGGGCCATCTTCTTTTGAATATCCGGTCTCTCGTGGAAACCCTGCGCATACCCGTCGGCGAGAAGGGCCTTGTTCATCAAAATCCCTTGCATCGTGCGCATGAATTCCGCCAAACCCATCTCGGCGGCGGGCCTGGCAGTTATCGGGTTCAACATCAACTCATCGAGAAACGCACCGACGGTCAACTGACCCCCCCGATACGTTCCGAGCACAAGAGTCTCCTCCTCCGGCGTGAAATCGGGCCGAACGTCCTGCCCGGCGGCATCTACCTTCCAGACGAATCGACTCAGAATGCGCTCGGCGACCTCCCCGTCGACCTCGATGCGGTACGTCTCCTTGCATTCGGCCGCCCATTCTCTGAAGAGCGCTCGCCTCTTCAGTTCGGCCAGCCGGTCCATCAGGCGGGACCTCATTTCCTCAAACGTGCCGAGGTTCTCCTTCGGACGGACCCCTACCACCTTGGCCACGACCAAATCGCCGCCGGGCACGGGAATGATGTCCGTGAACTGACCGGCCTCGAGGTTGAACACTTCGGCGTTCAGCGGGTCATCAAAGTCCCCCCACGTGCGCCAGTCCATGTCCACGCTCGGCAATATGGACTTCCCCACGAAATCCCCGAAGGGGGCTCCCGCCCGGATATCTCGTAGGGCTTCCTCCGCTACCTCCCGGTCGCGAAACGCCAGCAGTTGAACGTGGTACTCCTTGTCCTGCCTGTCGTAGAGATCGCGAAGCTCCCCGGGCTTGAACTCAATCTTGTCCTCGACGGCGATTTGCTTCAACGCCTCGAGGACTTGCTGGTCCGTGAGGAACTTCATGGTCCGGGCGAGGGCGGGATCATCGCCGAATCCCCGCTTGGTCGCCTCGAACGCCAGAATCTCCTTATTGATGATATCATTGAGAAAACTTCTCTTGCCTTCCATCGTGTTCAGGTTTCGGGGCCGCCGGGGCAGTGAGATCGCGAGATACTGGCGGTTGTAGTCCTCCACCGTAATCTCGATGCTCCCCACTTTGGCCACCAGCTCCCCGGACTTGCCGCCGCAAGAGACGAGCAGGCTCAAACCCAACAGAACTCCCGCAAGCAGGAATCCCAAGAAAATCACTCGAGACCGCATGTTTCAACTCCTTGCTGATCGGTTAGCTTCCCTGCAAACTAGCACAGGCGACGAAGTGCTTCAACGCCTTTTTCGCCAGCGAGATCCTCTCCTCAGGATCGTCACCCGGCAACTCGATCCTTACCGAAAACGCCCGACGGGAACTGAAGGCAATCGGAAACCGGATTTCGTTTACCATGCGCTCCACCGCCCGGCGAGAGGGCGGGTGGCTTCCGGAAAAGGTAATCTGGAGCGTCAGCCCCCGAAGAAAGACCGTCTCCACACCGGCCTCTTCCGCCATGAGTTTGATTCCCTGCAACCCGAGGAGATTCCGCGCGGGCGCCGGAGGCCGCCCGAAACGATCGGCCAGCTCAACGCCGAGCTCTTCCAGTTCGCCGGCGCGCCGCATCCCCACAAGACGCCGATAGATGATGATCCGCTCGTCCGGATCCTCGACATAATCCTCGGGCAGGTACGCCGGGATGTCGACGTCCAGCCTCGCGGAGATTCGCGGGACCGATTCTTCGTCGGAGTCCGTTAGCTCGCCGACGGCTTCACGAAGCAGGCGGCAGTACATGTCAAAGCCCACTTCCAGCATGAACCCGTGCTGCTCCGCCCCAATGAGGTTGCCGGCTCCCCGGATCTCGAGATCCTTCAGGGCAATTCGATATCCACCCCCGAGACCGCTCAGCTCCGCGATGGCGGCCAGCCGCCGCTCGGCGTCGCCGGGGAGCGCGGCCTGGGGCGGAACCAGCAGATACGCATACGCCCGATGGGCAGCGCGCCCCACGCGCCCCCGAAGCTGATACAGCTGCCCCATTCCCAGGCGATCCGCACGGTCGACGATGAGAGTGTTCACATTGGGAATGTCAAGCCCCGATTCGATGATCATGGTCGAGACGAGTATGTCGTGGCGGCGGTCCAGGAACTCGGCCATGATTCTCTCCAGTTCCCTCTCCCTCATCTGCCCATGGGCCACTGCAATCCTCGCCTCGGGAACAAGATCGCTTACCTTCCGGGCCGTGGCCTCAATGGACCGGACACGGTTGTGCATGACGAAAGACTGGCCACCGCGGTCCATCTCTCGGCGGAGCGCGTTTCCGATCACTCTCTCATCGAAGGAGAGAACGTGCGTCTCCACGGGCACGCGGTCCTTGGGGGGGGTGTTGATGATGGACACATCCCTCGCTCCGATCATCGACATGTAGAGGGTCCTCGGAATAGGAGTGGCCGTGAGAGTCAGCACGTCCACCAGCTCCCGAATCTGTTTGAGTTTCTCCTTGTGCCCGACCCCGAACCGCTGTTCCTCATCCACTACCAGGAGTCCCAGATCCCGAAATCCGACATCCTTCTGGAGGAGCCTGTGCGTTCCGATCACAATGTCGACCGCGCCCTGATGGACTCTTCGAACGATGGATTCCTGCTCCACGGGGGTCTTGAAGCGGCTCAACATCTCGACGCGCACGGGATATTGATCGAGACGATCCCGGAATGTCACCAGATGCTGCTGAGCCAGGACCGTGGTGGGCACGAGGACGGCCACCTGTTTCGCATCCATCACGGCCTTGAAGGCGGCTCGAATCGCCACCTCCGTTTTCCCGTATCCCACATCGCCGCAAACCAGCCGGTCCATCGGTCTGCAGGCTTCCATGTCGGTCTTGACGTCATCGATGGCCCGGCACTGGTCGGGTGTCTCCTCGTAGATGAAGGAGTCTTCCAGCTCCCTCTGCCAGGGAGTGTCGGGACTGAAGGCGAAGCCCTGGCGCGTGCTGCGGACGGCGTAGGTTCGAAGCAGCTCCCCGGCCACTTCCTTTGTGGCTTTCTGAACCTTCGATTTCGTGCGGTCCCAGCCGCTGGTGCTTCCCAGGGAATGGAGGTTGGGCGTCACGCCGTCGGGCGTCGCGAATCGCTCCAGGAGGTCGATCTGCTGAACCGGGACATAGAGCTTTCCTCCCTGGGCATACTCCAGTTCAAGGCACTCCGTTTCCCGGCCGTCCACGCGAAGGCGGCGGCTTCCCACGTAGCGGCCCACCCCATGATTGACGTGCACCACGTAGTCGCCCACCTTCAGTGCGTCCGGGGTCCCGATGGGACCCTTGCCGCGGTATTGGCGAAGTGCGCGGCGGCGGCGATACCGCCCGAAGATCTCGTGATCCGTGAGGACCTGGAGCCGGACTTCCTCGAGGAGAAACCCGGTCATGAGTGATCCGAGATCCAGATGGACGCCTTCCGCCGCCTCCCCAAGAAGCTCGATCAGACGATTCTTCTGACCCTCGCTGCCGCAGAGGATGAATACCCGCTGGCGTTCCCGACCGGACTTCTTGAGCTTCTTTCGCAGAAGATCCATGTTGCTGCCCAGGGACTCCTGGGACATGGTCCCGGCGACCAACGATACACCCGGCCAGACCGCAGGAAGGCGAGAGAAGCGCAGGGCGCCTCGATCGGAGATCCGTTCAATGAGCGAGTCCGGGTGTTCATAGGCCAGCGTCGGTTTCACCGCGAACTGACGGCTTCGGCGCTTTCGATCGTGAAGCTCTTCGACCTCCTCCCAGAAGTCATTCCCCTCGTCCTGCAGGTGACGCGGTTCGTCCAGAACAACCAGTGCCGTCGGCGGCAGATAATCCAGGACGGTGCTTCCCTTCCCATAGAAGAGGGGATGGTATTGTTCGATTCCCGAGAAGAAGGTCCCCGCCTGAAGCCGAACCCCCAGTTCATCCAGGTCGCCCTCGTTCCCTTCGGCCCACTCGGCCATCCTCTCTTGTGCTTTCGCCAGGCGCTCGGGGGAGAGAAGAATTTCGCTGGCGGGGAGGATTTCAATCTCGGCGCGTTGCCCAAGGGACCGCTGCGAGATGGGATCGAACTCGCGAAGAGACTCGATCTCCGTGCCCCAAAGCTCGATCCGCACGGGATATTCCTGGCCCGGCGTATAGACGTCGATGATGCCCCCGCGCACGCTGTACGTCCCCTGATACTCCACTCGCGGCACGCGCTCGTACCCACTGCTGGCCAGGTTCTCCTGGAAACTCTCCGGGTCCACTTCCCCGCCGACCGCCAGATGAAGGACTCCGGTGCGGAACACCTCGGGAGGCGGCAACCGCCTGCAAAGGGCCCGCACACTGGCAACGACCACGCCGGGTTTCTCCCCCATCAAGGTCAGAAGAGAGGCCAGACGATTCTCCACCACTCGCATATCGGGGGAACCCTGCTCGTAGGGAAGGAGCTCGAAATCCCGGAGATGCCGCACGCCGCCCGGTCCCAACAGGAAGGTCAGATCTTCGCAAGCCCTGTCGGCGTCCACTTCCGTGGGACAGACCATCAGGCAGGTTATCCCGAACTTCCGCTGAAGTGCGGCGGCGAATACGCTCTTGGCCGACCCTGCGAGACCCGAAACCCAGGTCCGCCGCTCCTTGTCGTTCAACCCCGACGCTACGGTGCGGAACACCCGAGACTCTTCGAAGAGAGACAGAATCTGTTCGCTGCAATTCATCGAAAGCGGTTTCTCCTCTATCCGGCAGCCGGATTTCATCGAAAGAGCTCTTTCCTCAGCCGCTCTGCGGAATCCGATGTCCGCCTCCCCCGAATGAGCCAACTTTCGAAGGCGAACAGAGCAAACGCCGCCCAGATCAAGCTCGATCCCAGCTCTCTCCCATAGCGGAGCATCGCAACTTCCTTTTCCATTTCATCTTCGGGGCCGATGAACCTGACCCGCTCGCCGTCAATGCGGTCGGCGATCCACTCCGGAGACACGATGTCCAACGACGACTCTTCCATCGCCACATTAACGGCGAAACACCCGACCTCTTCCTCGCCCCACCGGAGCCGATAGAGGCCCGGGATTTCGAGATCGTCCCACCGAACTCTCGGACGTCCCTCCACCATCCGGGGCTCCAGAAGAAGTTCCTCTCCCCTCGGATCCACACCCACGACGCCTCCCCCACCGCCCGTGAGCATCACATTCGCCGAACCGCCGACGGCGTGTGACCCGATCCCGGGTCCTCCACTCGTTGAGAGGTAACGAACCGCCTCGTGAATGAGCGGTACGAATCCACCGGTCAGAGGAAAACCCGTCCACACCGGATCTCCCGAGGACCCGAAGAACAGTACCCGGCCCGGCCCGCCGATTCCCTCGACGAGGGCGGGGCCGACGTTGGGAAACTCCGCCAGCACCGAAGCTTGGTTCCCCGCGCGCATCCGCATGACCCGCCAGAAATGCGCGTCGTTCACAAGCCGAGAGGCTTCTCCCTCTAGAGAGGCAAAGATGGGGTGACTGTTTCTCACGAGACGGATCTCGAAGAAACCGCCGGCATCCCCTTCCCCATAGGGCCCAATGAGCGAGAGATCGAGAAACTCGGGGAGGAGCGTCCGGTTATAGAACCCCAGATCCACGCTGGGACCCGCAAGGATCAGGAGGCCACCGCCCCGCCGGACGAATCGGCGAAGCACATCCATCTGCGCCAGTTCCACGCGAGGGACATCGGCCAGAATGACCACATCCGCCGTCTCCATCTCTCCCGAAGGCATCTCGCCCGAGCGTACGGAGATTACGCGGATTCCCGACGAGTCGTCGCCCATCGGATCCAACGCCTTCCCGACGAAGAACGCCGGGCCCCGCCCCCCGGGAACCGTTGACCCTCCTCCCACGACGACGGTCCGCACCACCTGCGGGCCGGAGAAGCTGAAATACCGCACGTCGTCGATGCCGAGTGCATCCTCCGAGATTCGCACCCGCCCCGTCGCAGGGCCCGAGGCCGGTTCGCCCATTCTCAACAACACCGAGGCCGCCGCGTTTTCCTCCAGATCGATGAGCGCCTGATCCTCCATTTCGCCCCCGGACTCGAGTTCCACCAGAAGCGACGTCCTCCGTCCACGTCCCGTATTCCTCACCACCGCCTGCAGAACCGGCCCCCTCGAACCATCTCCCAGAGTTTCCACTCGATCCACCCGTTCGACCCGAACGTTCGCTTCCGGGAGGGCACCCACCGTCACCCAGTAGAGCGACACGTCTTCGCCGATCTCAATTCGGGAATCGCCCGGTGCCTTCCAGCCGGCCGCCTGCGAATCCGTGAAAAAATAGATTTCCTTGTTGAGGTTCTCCGACGTCTCGAGCCTTCGTTTTGCCTCGCCGAGCGCCCCTGCGACGTCTCCTCCCCTGGCCGACACTTCCAGCGCCTCGATTTTCCGCCTTACGAACGCCAGATCGCGAGTCGGCTCGCCCACGATGCTCTTCGAGCCACTTCTGCCCAGAATCAACATGGCGTCATCGCCCGAGCCCAGGAGCGAAACCGCCTCCAGCGCGCGAGTCCGGGCTCGATCGAAGAGACGCTCGTCTCCGGAACGCGCGCCCATACTGAAGCTATCGTCGATGACAAGACACGCGCTGGTCCGGGCCCGCCCCTCTCCCGATCCCAGGAGTCCGCCTTTCAGTGCAGGCCGCGCAAGCGCGAGACTCAGGAAGGCCAACAGGAGAATCCGCACCAGCAACAGAAGGAGATCCTTCATGCGGAACTTGCGGGTCCGGCTGGGCTGCGCGCGGCGAATGAACTTAAGCCAGCTGAAGTCCACGCGCTCGGCCGGTCGCCGGTGAAGAAGGTGAATGATCACCGGCAACGAAGCAGCGGCCAGTCCGGCAAGAAAGAGGGTGTTGAGAAAGGTCAGTCCCGGCACGGTGTCCTACCCCAATCGTTTGCGCTTCTGAAGATACCCGAACAGCAGAGCGTCAAAGGGCGTCCGGGTCTCCGCCGGCACGTAATCGATCGCGCTCTCCCGGCACCGATTCCGGTACTCCAAAAGCCATTCACGCATGGCCCCCTGGTACCGGTCCCGCACGCGCCACGGCTCCGTGTGGATCTCTTCCCTCGTCTCCAGATCTCTCAGGACAACCTCTCCTTCGAAGGGAAACGCCACTTCGCTCGGATCGAGAATGTGAAAGACCAGGACTTCATGCTTGCGGTGGCGAAAGTGACGCAGCCCAGAGATCACCCTCTCCGGGTCATCCTGCAGATCGGAGATCAGAATGATGAGCCCTCTGCGCTGGATCCGTTCCGCCAGCTGGTGCAATGCGACCCCCACGTCCGTGCGCGCTCCGGCCTGCTGCCGACCCAGCTCCTTGAGGAGAAGATGGAGATGGGATCGCGTCGATCTCGGGGGAATGAACTTGCGGATCTGAGTGTCGAAGGCGAGCAGCCCCACCGAGTCCTGCTGCTTGAGCATGAGATACATCAGGCTCGCAGCCAACATGGAACCGTATTCCAGTTTGCTGATGTCTCCGGATGCGTACCCCATGGAGGCGCTGGCATCGAGGACGATGTACGCGCGAAGGTTCGTCTCCTCTTCGAATTGCTTGACGAAGAACCGGTCGCTCTTCGCGTACACCTTCCAATCCACATGCTTCATGGGATCGCCCGGCATATACGCCCGATGCTCCGCAAACTCCACCGAGAATCCTCGGTACGGTCCCCGATGAAGCCCCGCTATAAATCCCTCAACGACGAGACGAGCCTTGAGCTCCATCGTGGACAGGCGGGAAATCACCCCCGGGTCGAGGAACCGTCTTGTATCATCTGTCGCCATACGCGCAACTTCTCTTTCACCACAGGGTTCACAGATTCCCCGGAATCAAAGCAGGGAAGAACGTTGTCGATTCGGCTCCCGGATCCGAATCGACAACCGGGCGAGGTGGTGACCAGCATGTCGCGCTCACCCCGGAAAGGCCGTTCGCAAGAAGAAGCCCGAGCGCTCGAAATCCGGTCTTTGAAGAAAACGCCTCCCGGCAAGGCGGGAATACGCCTCCCCTTTCTTCGAATCTGAACCCGTGCAATCTGGGGCCAAAGGTTTCCCGGTCTTGCCGGCTAGCTCACGGATACCGGGACCGTTTCTGTCAAGCGCTGGATGATCTCGGGCGCCGTCACTCCATCGGCCTCCGCGCTGAAGGACGTCACGAGGCGGTGTCTCAACACGGCCAGCGCCACGGCCTTCACATCCTCCACTTCCGGCGTGTACCGACCCTCCAGAACGGCCCGCGTCTTCGCGCCCAGAATAAGATACTGCGAGGCCCTCGGGCCCGCACCCCAGCTGACCCAATCCCGCACGAACTCCGGGGCGCCCGCTTCACCCGGACGCGCCGACCGAGCGAGGCGGACGGCGTAGCGAAGCACATGATCCGACACCGGTACCCGGCGGACGAGTCCCTGCAGTCGGATAATCTCGTCACCCGTCAGGATGCGATCGAGCGAGGCCTCGTACGCACTCGTCGTCGATTCCACAATCCGCGCTTCCTCCTCTTCGCCGGGATAATCGACTTCGATATTCAGCATGAACCGATCCAGCTGGGCCTCGGGAAGGGGATATGTCCCCTCCATCTCGATGGGATTCTGCGTGGCGAGGACGAAGAAGGGGGGCTCCAGAACGTGGGTCTCCCCACCCGCCGTGACCTCCCTTTCCTGCATAGCTTGAAGAAGAGCAGCCTGCGTCTTTGGCGGCGTTCGGTTGATCTCGTCCGCCAGCACGATGTTCGCAAACACGGGCCCGCGAATGAACTTGAACTGTCTGCGCCCCGTCCCCGTTTCCTCTTCAATGATGTCGGTGCCCGTGATATCCGAGGGCATGAGGTCCGGCGTGAACTGGATCCGACTGAATTCCAGGCTCAGAATTCTCGCAAGCGTGCTGACCATCAGCGTCTTGGCGAGACCCGGGACACCCACGAGAAGACAATGCCCGTTGGCGAGAAGACCGATCAGCAGTTGCTCGACCACCGTTTCCTGGCCCACGATCACCTTCTTCATCTCCGCCAGAATGTGCTCGTGCGCTCGCCGGAGCTCTTCCACGCGCGACAGGTCTTGATCGCTTGTCCGATCTGCGTCCAAAGCTTACCCTCCATTCACCGTGCGCGTCCGCGGAACGCGATATCCCCGCCGCCCCAGGGTCGACTTGCCCGGTTTTCCCCAGCGAGGCTGTGGATAACGCGCCCAAAAACACACCGCTCAACCGCTGTAACGCGCTACGGTTAAACGCTTTGGGCGGCTATCCACAAATTATCCAGAGCTATCCACCGACACCCGCTCCCGTAGTTGCCTCTCGGCCTTGGGGTTTCAGGGCGCTTTCCCTGGGTTCTGCGTCCATTCGACAGTTGCCTTGAAAAAAGACCCCCTCGGCGATGACGAGACTCGAGGTGCTGACATCGCCTTCCAGGTGGGAGCCTGCTTCCAGTTCGATTCGCTTGCTTGCAGTGACGTTTCCATAGACCTTGCCGCCGACGATCACCGTCTTCGCCTTGATGTCCGCCCTCAGGACTCCCGATTTCCCCACGACGATAGCCTCGGAAACTGTTAGGTTGCCCTCGACTTCCCCGTCGATTCGAATGGAACCCTGGATTTCGGCGGTTCCCTTGAGAACCGATGCCTGTCCAATCACCGAGTTGATCATTTCCTGAGATTTCTCTTTCATGCCTCCCTCCCTTTCCACCGAAGTCCGATAGCCGGACACCCTACCCGGCGGATCGGCTCTCGCGTTGGCGGATGCAGGGGTTTCTATTGCTCTGGAAGGACGGTCATCGGATCGATGGGTTCCCCGTCCCGTATGATCTCCAGATGCAGGTGGGGCGCGCTGCTGATCCCCGTGCTCCCGATGATGGCGATCTCCTGCCCTTGCAACACCTGATCCCCTTCAGCAACCAGTAGATCGGAATTATGACCGTACCTCGACCGGTAGCCATCCCCATGATCGACGACGATCAAGTTTCCAAAACGCTCATCCCATCCACAGAAAATCACGCGCCCCGCTCGCGTGGCCCGCACTTTCTCGCTCTTTCCGGCAACGATGTCAATCCCAAAATGTCCCGGACCCTTGCCGGGTTCCACGTCAAAGCCCCGGGAAATCCAGCCCCTCGCCGGCCATTGCCATCCCGCACTGGGAAGAACCCCCGCGTACCGAGTCGTTCCATTCGAGCCCGGAGCGGGCGCCAGCGCCGTCTGTCCCAACGCGAACCTTGTGGAATCGGCAGGCAGACCCACCCATTGCCGAACTCTGGATTGAAACTCGCCGAGAGCAATCAATTCCTCTTCCAGAAGAGCGATCCTTTGATTCGCCTCCAGCAGTCGCTCATTCTCGACTCGGTACTGCTCTACCAGGCGGGCCTCCCCCCGGTATGCCCTCCAGAGGAAACCCAGAGAAACGAGCCCGGCGATTCCCGCCACGAAGACACCCACCAGAGCCCAGAGCATCCAGCCGGGAACCTTCAGCTTCCAGCTATCGGCACGATTGTGCGGCGCAATAATGATGGAAAACCAATTTCGGCCCGTCGCCATCGCCCGCTCCTCAGGTCAATCTGGACCCCGACCGGAAACAGTCGACGATCCGTTCCAGGTCCCCGCTGTTGTAGAATTCGACGACGAGGCGGCCCCGCCCTCCCCGTTCGGTGATCCTCACTCGGGTTCCAAGCCACCGCTGCATTTTCTCCTCAAGCTCCAGAACCTCGGGGCGGCGAGGACGCGCCGACGCGCGCTTGCCGCCGGTCCGTTGGTGCACCCGTTTCTCTACTGCGCGAACCGAGAGATTTCGGGTTTCGATTTCCCGGGCCAGGTTGATCTGTTGGTCGCGAGAGTCGAGGGCAAGCAGCGCGCGAGCATGCCCCATCGAAAGGGTTCCACGTGAAACACTCCGCCGCACTTCCTCCGGAAGCCGAAGCAACCGCATCGCGTTGGCGACGGTGGATCGGTTCTTCCCCACACGTTCCGCGATCTCAGCCTGTGTCATCTCGTACCGTTCGTGCAGAACACGGTACGCTTCGGCCTCGTCCACGGGGTTCAGATCCTCCCGCTGGAGGTTTTCGATCAGCGCAATCTCCAGCATTTCCCGATCGTCGATTTCTCGAATCACCGCAGGGATGGACTTCAGTCCGGCCTCCTTCGCCGCCCGGAATCGGCGCTCGCCTGCAACGATCTGGTACTTGTCCCCCTGCGGCCTCACCAGGATCGGCTGCACCAGCCCCATTTCGCGAACCGATTGGACCATTTCCCGCATCCGTTCCGGATCGAAGCGCCCTCTCGGTTGATGGGGGTTGGCTGTGATATCTTCCAGCGGGACCTTCGATTCCCCTCCCGCCGCCGGAAGGGGGGGCATTTCTTCGGAGCCGGTAGTCCGGTCCGGGATCAGTGCTTCCAGCCCTCTACCCAATGCTTTTCTAGGCATTCTGCATCACTTCTTTCGCCAGCTCCATGTAGCTCTTCGCCCCCGTGGAGAGAAGATCGTACATGAGCACGGGTCTTCCGAAGCTGGGCGCCTCCGAGAGGCGCACATTCCTCGGCACGATGGTCCGATACACTTTTTCCGCAAAAAAACGTCTCGCGTCTTCCGCCACCTGCTTGCAGAGAGTCAGCCGCTGATCGAACATCGTCAGCAGAATCCCTTCGATCTGGAGATCCGGATTCACGTTGCGCTGCACCATGCGGATGGTGTTCAACAGGTGGCTCAAACCCTCCAGCGCGTAGTACTCGCACTGAATCGGAATCAGAACCGAGGAGGCCGCAGTCATAGCGTTGAGGGTAAGAATCCCCAGTGACGGAGGACAGTCCACGAAGACGTAATCGTACTCGCCCGCCACATCGGACAAAGCATGCTTCAGCCTCCTCTCTCGGGCGATGGCCGGCACCAGTTCAACCTCTGCGCCGGCCAGCCGCTGGTCGGCGGGCACCAGCTTCAGGAATGGGAGCGCCGTGGCCGTGACGGTATCCTGAATCTGAACTTCCTCAAGGATCACCTCGTAGATGCACGGCCTCTCCTTCGCCGAGATCCCAAGTCCGCTCGTGGCATTGGACTGCGGGTCCATGTCCACCAGCAGAATCCTCCGTTCCGCAGCCGCCAGCGATGCTGCAAGGTTCACCGCCGTAGTGGTTTTTCCCACTCCGCCCTTCTGATTGACGATCGCTACGACCTTGCCCACCGGCATCCCTCACAATCCTGCTTTTTTCTCGATTACCACGAAGATGCGCTTGCCCCGGAGCGTCTCCGAGCGGGCCGGCGCAACCCTCACCAACTTTCCCCCCTTGTCTTTGAGCACGGATTCCGCCTCGGCCAGCTCCTCCTCCACCGCACGCCCCTTGAACGCCAGCAACCGGCCACCCGGCCGAAGGAAAGGCATGCACACTCCCACGAGCCGCCAGAGCGGCGCCACCGTTCGTGCGACGCCCACGTCGTATTGACCGGCGAAATCCTCCCGCTCGGCCAGTTCCTCTCCCCGCTCCCGGACGATTCCCACTCCCTCCAACCCCAGAGCTTCCACCACGCTCTCCAGAAACAGAGCCCGCTTCCGAATGGAATCAACCAACGTGATATCCAGATCCGGTCGCAGGATCTTCCACACGACACCGGGAAATCCGGCTCCACTTCCCAGATCCAGCACGCGGCGGTCAGTTCCTTCCCTAAGGTGGGTCAGCCCCTCCGCGCAGTCCAGAAAATGATACCGGATCAACTTCTTCTCATCCCGGCGCGAAACCAGGTTCACCCTCTGGTTCCATAGAAGGATGGCAGCTCGATGTTGCCCAAGCGCCTCAAGATTCGTGTCCACCCCTCCCAGACCGAGATTCCCCAGCTCCCTCTCCAACGCCCGGAACTCTGCATCGACTCCGGACTCACCCACCACGAACACCGCCTCCGGCCTGCTGCCGCCTCCGCTTATCCAGGTGAATCCAGAGACCCGCTACGTCCGCCGGGCTGACCCCAGAGATTCGGGACGCCTGCCCCAGGGATTCAGGTCGAATTTTAGCCAATTTCTCCCTGGCTTCAAAGGAAATCTCTGAAATCCCCATAAAATCCACGTCCCCCGGAATCCGCTTCCCCTCCAGTTTCTTCGCCTGTTCGATCCGCTTCTCCTGTCGCCGAATGTACCCTTCGTACTTCAGATGGATCTCGATTCCGAAGATCACAGATTCCGGCAATTCTTGTCTCCGGGTGTCGAAGGGCTCGAGCTCGTGGTAGTCCACGCCCGGGCGGCTGAGCAGCTTGGCCAGAGAAACACCCGACGCGGCCTCACGCTCTCCACAGAGACGCGGGTATCGCTCAAGATCCGCCGGCGACACGAAAGTCCTGGTCAGGCGTCTCGTTTCTTCCTCCACTTGATGAACTCTCTCCTCTGTCTTTCGCAGCGCGTCTTCGGGAATGAGTCCGTAGCGGAATCCGTAGGGCATCAGTCGCTCATCGGCGTTGTCATGGCGGAGCATCAATCGATACTCGGCCCGTGATGTAAACATCCGGTACGGCTCTTCAGTTCCCTTGGTCACCAAGTCATCGATCAGAACCCCGATGTATGCTTCGGAGCGGGACAGCGTCAGCGGCGCTCTCTCCTGAACCCGCGCCGCCGCATTGATCCCGGCAACGATTCCCTGGCCGGCGGCCTCCTCGTACCCGGACGTTCCATTGATCTGCCCTGCAAGGAACAAGCCCTTGACTGTCTTCGTTTCGAGAGTCGGTCGCAGCTGGGTCGGAGGCACGAAGTCGTATTCCACGGCGTATCCCGGCCGCATGATTTCCGCTTCCTCCAGTCCGGGAATCGAACGCAGCATCTCCATCTGGACATCCTCGTCGAGCGAGGTCGCGAGCCCGTTCAGGTAGAGCTCCTGCGTATCCCTGCCCTCGGGTTCGACGAAGATCTGATGGCTGGCCTTCCCCGCAAAACGGACAATCTTGTCTTCGACGGACGGGCAGTACCGAGGGCCGACTCCCACGATTCGCCCCGAGTACAGCGCGGATCGATCCAGGTTGCGACGGATGATCTCGTGCGTTTCCTCATTGGTCTGGGTGATGTAGCAGGGAACCTGATCCTGAGTAATGCGATCCGTGAAATGTGAGAATGGGGCCGGCGGATCATCCCCCTCCTGACGTGTCATTTTCGAGAAGTCAAGTGTTCTCCCGTTGACTCTGGGTGGTGTCCCCGTCTTCAGCCTGGCGACGGAAAGGCCGATCCGGACCAGAGACTCCGAAAGGCCAGATGCCCCGGGTTCCCCCGACCGTCCGCCGGGAAAGGACCGCTTCCCCGTGTGAATCAGGCCGTTGAGAAAAGTGCCCGGGGTTACGACTAGAGTTCGGCATGCGTATTCCCTGCCTGAGCAAGTCCGTACTCCAACTACATGTCCCGAATCGACGAGGATCTCGTTCACTTCGTCCTGCTTGAGAACCAACCCCTCCTGCAGTTCGACGGCCTGGCGAATGCGGCGCTGGTACCGAAGTTTGTCCGCCTGGGCCCTCAGCGACCAGAGGGCCGGTCCCCGCTTCCGGTTAAGCCAGCGGAACTGAATCCCGGTCTCGTCTATGGCCCGCCCCATTTCCCCACCCAACGCATCGATCTCGCGAACCAGTTGCCCTTTGGCCACGCCTCCGATTGCCGGGTTGCAGGACATCTGGGCCAGATGGTCGATATTGAGGGAGAACAGGATCGTTCGTGAACCCATTCTCGCCGAAGCCAGGCCTGCTTCACAACCTGCATGGCCCCCTCCCACAATTGCCACATCGAAATGCTCGGGCACTGGAGATACGGGGGATGTTTCACGTGGAACATTCATTATAATATAATCCTATTTACCGATACAAAACTCAGAGAAGATGCGGTTCAAGATTTCCTCGGGCTGCGTCGTTCCCGCAAGCTCTCCGAATATGTCAAGAGATTCCCTCAGATCCGAGGCTGCCAGCTCGATTCCGGCTCCGTTCGACATGGCCGAGGCGCTTCTCCGAAGACCTTCGAGGGCGCGACGAAGGATATCTATCTGCCTCAGGCTTGCCACGAGCCCGGCGTCCGGCAGATGATCCCGGGCGATCCGCTGCGCGATTCGCGTTCTGAGACCCTCGATCCCGCTCCGGTTTAACGCCGATACCCGTTCCACGACGCCCCCCCCCGCCTTCTCTTCGGCCCAGGTCTCCATCTGCTCGGCCACACCCAGATCGATCTTGTTCAAGACCACAAACGTCCGCTCGGGTCGACACTCGGCCAGCGTTCTTTCATCTTCTTCATCCGGATTGCGCGACGCGTCCATCAGAAGAAGAACGATTTCGGCTCGGATCCCCTGTTCGCGCGCCCGCTCCACAGCAATTCGCTCGACCGGACAATCACTCGATCGAATCCCTGCCGTGTCCAGCAAACGAACCGGGATTCCGTCTATCGCTGTCCACTCCGCCACCACATCCCGCGTCGTCCCCGGCTCATCGGTGACGATCACTCTCTCCTCTCCTAGGAGCTGATTGAACAGCGTGGACTTCCCCACGTTGGGCCGACCGATGATTGCCACCCTCGCGCCGTCCTGAATTCTCCTGCCGGCTCGAGCGCGATCCCACATCGATTCCAGCTCCGCCGCCGCCGCCTGCAAGTGCCGGAGAATCCGCTCGTCCGGCCAGGGCGTGGTTTCCTCCGCGAATTCAATGGCGCATTCCATCTGCACCCTGCACTCGTCCAGTTTCTCTCTCAGGGCCTCGTACTCGTTCGAGACTTGCCCCTCCACCTGGCGCAGTGCGGCCCTCAGCCCTGCGTCGGTACGGGCCCGAATCACCTCCAGAACTCCTTCGGCCTGGACCAGGTCCATGTGACCGTTCAGAAAAGCCCGGCGAGTAAACTCGCCGGGTTCGGCCAGCCGCGCGCCGGCGGCGAGGACTCGCTCCAATACGGTGCAGGAGACCAGGCGGCCTCCGTGACAGCTGATCTCGACGGTGTCCTCCCCCGTCGACGTTCGCGGACCCCGCATGACCGTCAGAAGGACGCGATCCAGCGTCCGCCCTCGACGGTCGACGACCCGCCCGTAACGCACCGTGTGGGATGGCATCTGCGACGGACGTTTTCGACTGCTGAAACACTCGTCCGCAATCGCAACCGCCGACGGCCCCGAGACGCGGACAATAGACAGCGCGCCTTCACCCGCGGGTGGGGCGATAGCAGCAATCGTGTCACCGATCACACGCAGCGACGGGCCCTCGTCCCTCGCGTTAACGAAGCGCAACGATGGCCGTCTGCACCCCCCTTCATCCGTGCGTGTTGCGCTCGTGAGTCCGCAAGATCGAACGCGCGACTCGTAACGAAACGGGTGAGCTCACACTCTACGGCTCCAATGCGGGGCTGCGCGCATCTGCGGATCCACTCCGGCGAGATGATGCACGCACTCTATGGGGCTGTTGAAGAACCCATCTTTGCGGTCCAAGCCTCCGTCTTGACGGGCAGCGTCCAGATCCAAGGCGCCTTTCAACGGTCTCCCTGTCTTCGGATTCGCGTATCATCCCGGCATGCCGGACGGCGAGCCGGAATCAGCGCCGGCTCTCACGAGCGCGCGGCCGCGGGAGCGCCCACGATGGCGACCGTTTCCGGCGCCTCCACTGCGGCCCCCGGTGGACGATTTGGCGCGCCGCGAGCTACCCCTCCGCTTCCGGTAGCCCCCCACGTCCACCGTCACCCTGCGCCGTTCCCTGGAACCGTGGTTGAGCATTCGATCGACGAGGTGCTGCAGGGCATCCAGGGTCTGGCCGTGCCGACCGATGAGCAGACCGTCCAACCCGGCCGTTTCGATCGCCACCGAAATTCTGTTGTCGCTGATCGAGACCTCGACCTGGCCCCCGAGACCCATGTGGCTCATGAGTTCATCGACGATTCGCCGGATTCTTTCCTCTTCGTTCACTGCAGGGACGATCTTGACCCGAGCTTTTCGCCCGCCCAGGAGCCTGAGGATCCCCCTGGACCCTTCGTTCAGCACGATAATGTGTGCGTCCTGTTCCCGGATTCCCAGCTCGGCAAGACCGCGATTCACGGCTTCCTTGACCGATGTGCCTTCCTGTATGATCCCGTTTGTTCTCTCTTCCATGTGAAACCTCATCCCCATCGTGATCGTAAGTCGTCGACAAACGAGAGCGAAACCCCGGATTCCTCATCCACTCGCGGGTTCAAGCGCGCCGGGGCCGGCGTTCTTGCGCTTCAGGATGTACTGCTGCCCGATACTGAGGACCGTGTTCACCAGCCAGTACAGCACCAACCCCGACGGCATGCGGAAGAAAATGACCGTCAGAAAAATCGGCATCATGTAGCCCAGCATCTTCTGCCGTGGATCTCCGCCGGATGAAGACAACCGCTGCTGCAGGAACATAGACGCGCCCATGAGAATGGAAGCACGCTGATTGCGGGCAATGGGCTCGGCAGCGAGAAGATCACATCCGGGCGCGACAGATCGTCAATCCAGAGGACAAAAGGCGCCCTCCTCAGCTCAATCGTGCGCTGCAACACCGCATAGAGGGCGAAAAAAACCGGAGATTGCAGCAACAGGGGAAGACATCCGCCCAGCGGATTGACGCCCTGTTCCTTGTAGAGTTTCATCACCTCCTGGTTCATGCGTTTGGGATCGTTCTTGTGCTTTTCCTTCAGGGCGGCCATCTTGGGTTGGAGTTCCTGCATGCTTTGCATGGACTTCATGCTCTTCTGTGTGAGCGGGTAGAACAATACCTTCGTGAGCGTGGAAAGGATGATGATGACGATCCCATAGTTCGGCAGCCACTTGTGCGTGGTCAGCAGCATCCAGTAGATGAGTTTGCTCAGGGGGCGGATGATCTTGTGACCGAAGTCCACCATCTTTTCCAGACCCAACCCGAGATCCTTCAGAATCTGGTAGTCGATCGGGCCCCCGTAGATCTGTGCATTCACATTCCAGCCGCCGGCCGCCTTCGCGGGAAACAGCATCGAAAACGACAGGCGTTCCGCCTCCCGCTCTCCTCCCGTCTCTACGGCCGTGGCGGCTCCGGATTCGGGCACCAGAACCATGGCGAAATACTTGTTCTTGATCCCGGCCCAGTGAACTGCGCCCCGCCTGAGTCGGTTCGGTTCCTTCTTCAACTTCCCGACATCGTTCTTGAACACTTCACTGTCCACGGACACCATGGACGCGAAGTACCGTTTGGCGTCCTTCACATCGGGCTCCGTCGACGCCATGGAACTGGTCCAACCCAGACGCATCCCGTCGCCACGCTCCACCGCGGCACTCTCGACCGCCAGATGGACTTCCATCAAATAGCTGGTGTTTGTGAATCGCAGAGTCTCGGTAATGGAGCTGCCATCGGCTCTCGTGGCGACGAAGGTGATCGAACCGGTTGGACTCCTCTCGCTCAAGACGAGGCGGTCCGTCTTGATTTCGAACATCGCCCCGCTCCACTCCGATTCTTCCGAACCCCCGGGGCCAATCACGATCCCACCCGATTCCCAATCCGGCACCAGCTCCACCCACTCCGAATCCAATCCCTCGAATCTGTTCAGCTTCCAAGACACGATGGTCGGCCCCCGGTTGCTGAACACGGCTTCGATGAGGTCGGTCTTCACCAGCACTTCTTTTTCGGGAATGCCGCGAGGCTCGTCCACCCATTCCTGCGAGGCGGGCTCCGGTTCTCGGGACCGGGTTTCAGGCGGCGCCGGGGGAACCACCGGGGTCGGCGAGACGGATTCCTCCTGTCTCGCCTCCTCCAGACCGCGCGGAATGTCACCCTCCGGTGTGGGCCTCGAAGCGGGCCTCATGACCATCTCGAAAACGACTAGAACCAGAAACATCAGGAGAACTGCAATGAAGGCTCGTTTCTCCATCCCGTCGATTCCCCCCACCCGAACTCGGGCCGTATTGGTAGGTATTCAGCGTGTCCTAGGGATTCCGGGGCAGCGGCTTCCCGGCAGTAGCCCGGCGCCTATGCCGGGTCAACACCACCGGGGTGCAGGGGGTGGCACTTCAGCAGGCGAAGAAACGCCAATGCGGTTCCTTTGGCGAGCCCGTGTTTCCGAATGGCATCAATCGCGTACTCGGAGCAGGTGGGCGTGAATCGACAACTGGGGGGCAACAGCGGAGAAACGAGCCGGCGGTATCCGCCGATGATCCGGATCACGACCGCACTTCCAGCCCTCTCCACCTTTCCCGAGAGATGCTGATATCTAGACTTCAAGATCCTGCACCCGCCAGAAGATCATCCACGCCATAAGCAAGCAGAGGTCAACAGGTCGACCATCTCCGCCTGCACCGTGCTCAACGTCAAGTCCCGGGTGTCACCCCTTGCCAGGAAAACCAGGCTGCAGCCCTCCCCTTCGATTCCACCCTTCAGTTTTCGGTATGCCTCCCGCATCAATCGCTTTGCTCGGTTACGTACCACGGCGTTCGGCACCCGGCGGGTCGTCGTGAACCCTACCCGCCGCCCACTCTGTCGGTCCCCCAAGCAGAAAAGGACCAGATGCTTCCCGCCGTAGGCCTTTCCCTTCTTCAGGACTTCCTTGAACTCGGCAGAGGCTCTGATCCTCTCGACTTTTCTCAAACACTCACCGGCCATGGCTCAAAGAGCCTCAACGGCCCCCCTGCTAGGCTAAACGGCCAGCCGGCTCCTGCCCTTCGCGCGCCTTCGATTCAGGATCTTTCTCCCTCCCCGAGTCCGCATTCTGGCCCGAAAACCGAGACCTCTTTTGCGACGCACGTTACTGGGCTGATAGGTTCGCTTCACAACCGCACCTTGGCTCTCTTCTTGAGGGTCCTTTTACCATTCCTGCTCAATTGCCCCACACTAGTTCCCCGACAGCGAATAGTCAAGCTATTTTTTCCCGGTTCTTTTCCCCATCTCCAGGGCACCCCCCCTTACCCAGGAAACCCCACCCCTATCGCGCCCCTCAATTCCCACATAATCAACTAAGATCCTCGAAATAAAATCCCCAAAATCCACAAAAAAACCTTGCACTCCTCTCCCGCCCCATGATACCATATGCTTCCCCCTCGGAACGTGGATAATCGGAACTGGATCACCACCTGGCCCTAGCCTCCTGTGGACAACCTCATGCCTCTGAGTCTCGACCATACGTCCATTCCCCTATACTCAGGGCGCACGGCTCGGCTATGTGGATATCATCATCCATTACCTCAACATGGATCTATGTATCCAATTACTATTATGTAGGATTAGCCACTTGTCCACAAATGTGGATAACGGAATCGTGTGGGTTCTTAATGGCCTAAGTCTTTGCCAATTTTGATCCGACCAGTATGGCTCCACTCTCTTTCGACCTTTCCAGCGAGGATCCGTGTGTGGATAACATGTGTACAAATAACATAGATTCCGGAATGCAGTTCACAGCGGCCGAGCTCTGGGAGCAATCCCTTACTAATATTGCCCATCAGGTCGATGGTCAGGTCTTTGAGACTTGGTTTAGACCAACAAAAGGCATCGCCTTTTCCAAGTCCGGCCTGGTCGTCGAGGCACCAAACCTCTTTTTTGCCGAATGGTTGAAGGAGCGCTATCTCAACCTTGCAAACAGTGCCGTTCGAACCGCGGCAAACCAGGATATGGCTGTCGAGTTCACGGTGTCCAAGAGCGCACAGATTGGCCGCATTCCTTCGGACTCCGGTGCCCCGACTCCAAGTGCCCCGATACATGTGGACCAGGATGCCAATCCTCTGAATCCGCGCTACACTTTCTCGAACTTCGTCGTCGGCAGCAGCAATCACTTCTGCCACGCCGCTTCTCTGGCCGTTGCACAGAATCCTGCACAGACATATAATCCATTATTTATATATGGGGGCGTTGGGCTCGGCAAGACTCACATCATGCAGGCCATCGGTCACCACGTCAGAGAGCAGAGCAACTCCAAAAGGGTTTGCTACGTTTCTGCCGAGACCTTCATGAACGAAATGATCTATGCCATTCAACATGCTCGGACCCTGGAGTTCCGTACCCGATATCGAGGGGTTGACGTCCTTCTCATCGATGACATTCAGTTCCTGGCCGGAAAAGAGAGTACCCAGGAGGAGTTCTTTCATACGTTCAATTCGCTTTACGATGCGCACAAGCAGATCGTTGTCACGTCCGATCGCCCTCCAAAAGACATTTCCACTCTCGAGGAACGGCTTGTCTCCCGCTTTGAGTGGGGCCTCGTTACGGACATCCAGCCTCCGGATTTAGAGACTCGCATTGCCATTCTCCGCAAGAAAGCCGAGCTGGACGGTCTTTCGATTCCCAATGACGTGCTTCTCATGATTGCCGATTCGACAACTTCCAGTATCCGTGAATTGGAAGGCTCTCTCATTAAGCTCCTTGCCTATTCCTCCCTCACCGGCAAGGAAATCACGGTTGAGACCGCCGGCGAAGTTCTTAAGGATTTCCTCTACAAAGCTGTTCGTCCGATTACCGTTGACCAGATTCAACGCACCATAGCCCAGCACTTTGACGTTCCCCTTGAAGCCATGCGCTCTCGCAGGAGAACCAATGCCCTTGTTTACCCCCGCCAAGTCGCCATGTATTTGTGCCGCTGCCTTACAGATCTGTCTCTGAACGAGATTGGAAACCGGTTTGGCGGAAGGGACCACACCACCGTGATGCATGCCTGTGATCGGATTGCCACTCGCATTGAGTCCAACTCAGATTTTCACCGGACCATTGACCATCTCACCGCCCGCCTTCAAGCCAGTGCATCTCGTTAGCACCATCACCTTTTTCAGCGCCTCTTTTTCACTTTCCAATTTACCATTTCCCTACCCCGTCCAAATCTTCCGGACTACCTGTGGATTTCATGAGGAGAAGTCCCTCTTCTTTTTTCCTTACCCACTCCAAGACCATCCACCGCTACTTTCTTCACCTTTCACCCACCTCACTTCCCTTCTTATTTCATACCCACATCTTCCTATAAAATAAAAAGATACCCAATCTACCCACTAACTTACTCACTTTTCCACAGCTTCTACTATTACTACGAGCTTAAAGCTATTATAGAATAAGAATCAACACCCAACCTTCCATAAGAATCATCCTCTTATATATAATAATAACGTTATTACTCTACATCCCTTTCTTCTTATTATATAACCATTATATTATTATAATAGTCAAGAAGACCTTAGAAAGCGTGGATTAAAGATGCAAAATTACGCGCCAAAACGGGTCACAGAAATAGGGGGAATTTCGTTGTGAGACAATCCATTAGAAAAGGAATCGAGCTGCCGGAAGAGCAGCTAAAATGCGAGCCAAAAAGTGATTGACAACAAGTCAAAAGTATCTGTAACATCTGGTAGCACAAGTGCTCAGGCGATCTTGGGAAGGTGGGCATGCCTCATCACGAGGCCGAGGAGGGTGCTATGAAATTTACGTTGTCGCAGAGTGATCTGGTCGCGGCCATTGATCGGGTAGTAGCCGTGGTGCCGCCCAAGAGCACTCTCCCGGTGTTGGCGAACATACTGGTTACCGCGTCCGGGAAGGAGATTTCATTCCGCGCGAGCGACCTGGATATTTCGGTGGTGAATCGAGTGACTGGGAAAGTGGAACAGGAAGGTCAGGTTACCATCCCTGCCCGCCGGTTTCACGAGATTGCGAGGGAACTTCCCGGGGACGAAGTGAAGGTTGCAATTTCCGCTGAACAGATTGAAATTTTCTGCGGACCCAGCACGTTTAAGGTGATGGGGATGAAGGGAGAAGAGTTTCCAAGCCCACCTTCATTGGAAAAGCCGATTACGTTCTCGGTGCAGTCTCAAAACCTCCAGAGACTCATCCGTAAGACCGCCTATGCAGTCTCCACGGACGAGACGAGGGGAGCACTAAACGGGGTATTCTGGGAAGTCGACGGCCAGCAAACGGCTATGGTGGCGACCGACGGTCACCGCTTGGCCCGGCTTGCGGTCGAGGGAAAATATGGCGTCAAAGAGACGCTCAGTGCAATCGTTCCTCCGAAGGCGCTTGGACAAGTTGGAAAAATCCTAGGGGATTTCGATGGGGAAGTGAAGGTCTCGCTGGGAAAGAACTACATTGCTTTTGAACTGGGTACCGCACAGGTGTTTGCACGTCTTCTCGAAGGTCCTTTCCCAAAGTATGAACAGGTGATTCCCAAGGACAATGACAAGACAATGTCCGTGACACGTGCGGATCTGATTTCCGCTATCCGTCGAGTTTCGATTCTCTCGGATGCACTCACCCGGCAAGTTCGGCTGCATCTGAGATCTGGAATGGTGGGGCTCGCGGCTCGTACCGCAGACGTGGGGGAAGCCAACGAAGAACTTGAGGTCGATTACAAAGCGGACGAACTGACGATCGGCTTCAACGCGGTATATCTCCTTGATGCCTTGCGGCACATGGACAGCGACTCGGTATCCCTGTCTCTCAAGAGTCCCGTGGGAGCCGGTCTACTGGAGGAAGCCGAGGGGGCGAAGGAAGGGGAAGAATACTTGTGCCTCGTCATGCCCCTTCGTCTGGCGGAATAGAGGGGCAACGTGACCCAGGGTGTGGAAAAACTCGGCGACATCCTCGAGAGATTGTCCCGCCGTGAGGGGTGGGGAAAAAGGCTCTCGGAGGGAAAGGCGCTCCTCATGTGGAAGGATGTCGTTGGTGAATCAGTGAGGGCGCACACGAGGCCTGTCCGGATTGACAACGGCAAAATGACGATTGCCGTCGACGATTCTCTCTGGAAGCAGGAGGTTGGTCTTCTTCAAGGAGAAATCATCAGGAAACTCAACGACCGGATGGGAAAGAAAGTGGTTCGGGACATCAGGCTTGTCGTATGTCGTTAGAACAGCGGAAGGAGAGATACGCCGAGGATATGCCTCTTGATCAGGTAACGGATGAAACCGCCACGGAAGCGACGGAGTCAACAGACGTGAATCCGGAAGCCCGGAAGTACGACGCCGGCCAGATTCAAGTTCTGAAGGGAATGGAAGCGGTACGGCGCCGCCCCAGTATGTACGTCGGTAGCACGGGTCCCCGGGGGCTGCATCATCTCGTCTACGAAGTTGTGGACAACAGCATCGATGAGTCTCTGGCCGGCTACTGTAAGCACATCATTGTGAACGTCAATGCGGACAATGTAGTTTCCGTGATCGATGACGGGCGGGGAATCCCCGTCGACATGCACCCGACTCAAAAGAAACCGGCGCTCGAAGTCGTTATGACGATGCTTCACGCGGGCGGAAAGTTCGACGACAAAGCCTATAAGGTATCCGGGGGCCTCCATGGGGTGGGTGTTTCGGTCGTGAATGCCCTCTCGGAATGGCTGGAAGTCGAAGTCTGCCGAGAGGGAACCGTCTATCGACAGCGGTACGAGCGCGGTGGCGCAGTGACCGAGCTGGAGACCGTCGGCAAGCGAAAGAGGGCGGGAACAAAAGTTACATTTCTTCCGGACGCACAGATCTTCGACGCCATTGATTTCAATTTCGATACCCTTTCTCAGAGACTCAGAGAGCTCGCCTTTCTCAATAGCGGAATTCGAATCGTGCTGACGGGCCCGAAGCCCGAGCTGAAACATGAGTTTCTGTACAAGGGCGGGGTTGTGGAGTTCGTCAAGTTCCTGAATGAGAATCGTGAACCCCTTCACCGGAAACCCGTCTACATCGAGAAGACCCGGGATGGAATCGAGCTGGAGGCCTCTCTTCAGTATACGACCGGCTACGCGGAGAACATCTTCTCGTTTGTCAACAGCATTAACACGCAGGAAGGCGGGACCCATCTCATCGGCTTCAAGGCGGCGCTCACCCGGTGCATCAACACGTACGCGCAGAAGAACGGCCTGATCAAGAACGGTAAGACGACGTTGAGCGGAGAAGACGTGAGGGAAGGATTGACGGCTGTTCTCTCCGTGAGGTTGCAGTCTCCCCAGTTCGAGGGGCAGACGAAAACGAAGCTCGGAAACAGTGAGGCCAAGGGGATCGTCGAATCCATCATTGGAGAGGGGCTTGCTCAGTTTCTGGAAGAGACCCCTCCGGTCGCGCGGAAGATTCTTGAGAAATGCCTCTCGGCCAGTCGATCGAGAGAGGCGGCGAGGAAAGCGCGCGAACTCACCCGGCGGAAATCGGCTCTGGAGTCGAGCCCGCTTCCGGGGAAGCTCGCCGATTGCAGCATTGCGGATGCCGAACATTCGGAGCTCTACATCGTGGAGGGAGACTCCGCAGGAGGATCGGCGAAGCAGGGACGGGATCGGCAGTTCCAGGCCATCCTGCCGATCAAAGGGAAGATCCTGAACGTGGAAAAGGCGAGAATCGATCGCATCCTGGGCAACGAGGAAATCCGAACCATCATCACGGCGCTGGGAACAGGAATTGGAAGTGAAGAGTTTGATTCCTCCAAGCTCCGCTACGGAAAGGTCATCATCATGACCGATGCGGACGTGGACGGTTCACATATACGTACGCTTCTCCTGACTTTCTTCTATCGCTACATGAAAGAGCTCATCGAAGAGGGACGCATCTACATCGCGCAGGCTCCTCTGTACAGAATCAAGAAGGGCAAAGCCGAATACTATGCGTTCAGCGACGGAGAGCGGGATCGAATTCTGAAGAAGCTGGGGGAGAAGGGCGTGGCGATACAGCGCTACAAGGGGCTGGGTGAGATGAACCCGGACCAGTTGTGGAAAACGACGATGGATCCGGAGAATCGAACGATGCTGATGGTGAGGGTGGATGACGTGGTGGAGGCAGACCAAATCTTCACGATTCTGATGGGCGCCAAAGTCGATGCCCGACGAGAGTTCATCGAGAAGCATGCCCACCTGGTCCAGAACCTGGATGCATAGGGAAAAGGAGGCGTGACCGTTGGCCGGACCTGCGGATCGCGTTGTGCACATTGAAATCGAAGATGAAATGAAGGCGTCGTACATTGACTACTCCATGAGTGTCATTGTGTCTCGAGCGCTGCCCGACGCGAGGGATGGTCTCAAGCCTTCGCAGCGGCGAATCCTTTGCGCGATGAACGACCTCAACCTTTCGCCCGATCGTCCTCATCGAAAGTGCGCGAAGATCGCGGGAGATACATCCGGCAACTACCATCCCCACGGGGAGCAGGTCATCTACCCGACCCTGGTCCGAATGGCACAGAACTTTAACATGCGGTACACCCTGGTCCATGGGCAGGGGAACTTCGGTTCGATCGACGGCGATCCGCCGGCGGCCATGCGGTACACGGAAGCTCGGATGGCTCGGCCGGCGTTGAGTATCCTGGAGGATCTCCAGAAAGACACCGTCGATTTCGTCCCGAACTACGATGGCACGCGCAAGATGCCGACGGTCTTGCCCGGGAAATTTCCAAATCTCTTGTGCAATGGATCGTCGGGCATTGCCGTGGGAATGGCCACCAACATCCCGCCGCACAACCTGTGTGAGGTCATCGACGCGATCTGCAGGGTCATCGACGACCCCCAGGTAAGCCCGGAAGAACTTCTCAATATCGTCCAGGGGCCGGATTTCCCCACCGGCGGAATCATCCTCGGACGGAAGGGAATTCGGGACGCTTACTTGAACGGAAGGGGATCCATCCAGGTTCGCGCCCGAGCGTCCATCGAGGTTCGTCCCAACGGGCGCCAGAGCATCATCGTGAGCGAAATCCCGTTTCAGGTTTCGAAGAACCTCCTCATCGAGAAGATCGCCGATCTCGTCCGCAATGGAAGGATCCAGGGAATCGCGGATCTACGCGATGAATCGGATCGAGACGGCATGCGCATTGTGATCGATCTCAAACGGGACGCCGTGCCGAACGTCGTCTTGAATCAGCTCTACAAGCACACTCCGATGCAGGAAACCTTCGGAGCCATTCTTCTTGCTCTCGAAGACGGCATCAAACCCAGCGTCATGCCTCTCAAAGGGTTGATCGAGGCATACGTGGGTCATCGCAAGAACGTCGTGGTCCGTCGAACGCAGTTTGACCTCAACGTGGCCGAGGAAAAAGCCCATATCCTCGAGGGCCTCAAAACAGCGCTGGATCACATCGACGCCATCATCAAACTCATCAGAGGATCCCGCTCGCCGGAAGAGGCGAGAGGGGGACTCATGAAGACATTCAAGCTGAGCGAGAAGCAGGCGCAGGCCATCCTGGATATGCGGCTGCAGCGCTTGACCGGACTTGAGCGGAAGAAGATTGAAACCGACTATCTGGAAACGATTAAGCTGATCGAGTCCTTCAAGTCCATTCTTGCTTCCGAACATCGGGTGATGGGAATCATCAAGGAAGAAATTGTCGCCATCAGAGAAAAAGCGGGAGACGAGCGGCGAACCGAGATTGCTGAAGAAATCGGGGATCTGGATGTGGAGGATCTCATCGCAGAGGAAGATGTGGTTATCGCCATATCCCATGCCGGATACATCAAGCGAATGTCCATGTCTCTCTACCGCCGGCAGCGACGGGGGGGGCGGGGCGTGACTGGGATGGACACTCGAGACGATGACTTCGTCGAGCATCTTTTCATTGCCTCGACGCATGACTACCTGCTCTTTTTCACCGACCGGGGTAAGTGCTATTGGCTGAAGGTCCATGCCATTCCTCAGGCCGGGCGGCTGGCGCGCGGGAAGGCGGTGGTGAACCTCCTCCAGATGAGCCAGGGGGAGAAGGTTACCGAAACGGTTCCGGTCACCGATTTCGCTGACGATCGCTTCCTGGTCATGGCGACGAAGAAGGGTTACATCAAGAAGACCCGTCTCTCCTCATTTCGGCATCCCAGGCGGGGAGGCATCATCTCGATCACCCTGGATCCGGGAGACGCACTGATCGGGGCAGCGATCACCGACGGGTGCCGAGATTTGATTCTTGGAAACCAGTCGGGCAAAGCGATCCGTTTTCCGGAAGAGGACGTGCGCCCCATGGGACGGAGCGCTCGTGGCGTGAGGGGAATGACCCTGGAGGGGAAGGACGATGTGGTCGGGATGGTGGTTGTCCGCCACGAGGGAACCGTTCTCTCCGTCACGGAGAACGGGTACGGCAAACGGTCGCCGATGGAGGACTATCGCGTGACACGCCGGGGCGGGAAGGGGATCATTACGGTTCGAAACACCCCCCGCAATGGTGATCTCGTTGCAATCCGTGAAGTGGGAGATACCGATGAGCTGATGATCATCTCCAGCGGCGGCGTTGTGATCCGGCTCCCGATCAGCGGGGTTTCCGTCATTGGTCGAAACACCCAGGGCGTGCGTCTCATCAACTTGGCGAAGGGAGACAAGGTTGTGGACGTTGCCCGAGTTGCCCTCAAGGAGGCGGACAACGGCGAGGAGGTAGCCGACGCCGAGGAGAGTTCCGGAAACGAAGAGGAGGAGTCCGAAGACACCGAAGCTTAGCCCGAACTGGCCCGGCGACCCCTCGCCACGGGCTTCCCGAAGCACCCGGGCGGGTGAACGCGTCCTTCGCCGGGAGGAGGCTGGAACCGACTCAACGAAGGTAGAGCTTGCGGGGACGGGAGGATACCGTCCCCGGTTTTGTTGAGGGTTGAGTCCGGGTGCCGGATCCCCGAAAGGGTTCAGCGGGGAGCGATCGGCGGCGATACGAGGTGAAAAGGATGAATGGCGGAGTCGGCGTACACCGGGAGTTCCGCCCTGCAGATCACCGAAATGTGCGCTCCCGGGCACGGTCGAAGGCGGACATGGGGATGATCGATTGAATCGACGAGTGGGGCACGGAGAACACGACGCGGCAAGACCTGAGGAGAAAGCCCTTCTGGTGGGAATCGGGGCCGCTTCGGTCAATGCCGGCGGGTACGCCCCCCCGCTCGAGGAACTGGCTCGTCTGGCCGAAACGGCCGGTGTCGAAGTCCTCGCGCGGACCGTTCAGACCCGATCGAAGATCGACACGAGAACCTACATCGGGTCTGGAAAGGTCAGGGAGATTGCCGAGAGGGCAAAGGCCCTCAAGGTCAACCTGATTATCTTCGACGATGATCTGACGCCGGCCCAGGGAAGGAACCTGGAGCGCGAAATCGGCGTGAGAGTCGTCGATCGGAGCGAATTGATTCTGGATATCTTCGCCCTTCGAGCAAGAACCTCGGTGGCGAAAAGCCAGGTGGAACTCGCTCAGCTGGAGTATCAGCTCCCCAGACTCGCCCGGTTGTGGGAGCATCTCTCGCGCCTGGGGGGGGGAATCGGGACCCGGGGACCCGGAGAAACGCAACTCGAGGTGGATCGTCGTCGAGTCCGGGATCGAATCCGCAAGCTCAAGGCCCGGCTGAAGAAGGTTGAGCACGATACACGCGTCCAGAGGCAAGGGCGAAAGGGGGTGCTGACGGCCTGTCTCGTCGGTTACACGAATGCCGGCAAGTCGAGTCTCTTCAACCGGCTGACATCCGCCGGTGTTGTAGAGGAAGACAGGCTCTTCGCCACCGTGGACTCGACGAGTCGAATCCTGGATGTGGCGGATTCACGCCGAATGATTCTCTCGGATACCGTCGGGTTCATTCGGAAGATTCCCCACCCGCTGATCGCGTCGTTTCACGCGACGCTGGAGGAAGCGGTGAACGCGAATCTGCTGCTCCACGTCGTAGACTTGAGTGAACCGGGCGCAGAACGACAGATTGAGGTTGTCGAGCGGGTCCTCGAGGGAATCCAATGTCGCCCCGAAAGACAGATCCTGGTCCTCAACAAGACGGACCTTGCAACCAGTATGGGGCTGGTCGGATTTCTGAAGCGGGAAGGCAGAGAGGTCGTGCTGACCTCGGCCAGAACCGGGGAAGGGTTGGATGATCTTCGAGACACGATCCGGTCCTTTATCGAAGCGCATGAGATCCAGGGCGAGGTTCGGTTTCCCATTGACCAAGAAGCCGTCCGCGCGTTCCTTCATCGCCATGGGGAGGTGTGTGAGGAACGCTTCGGCGGACGCTTGACGCGCGTGCACGTTCGAATGAAGCCCCAGTTTTTCGATCAGCTTCGGAAGAGGGGTGTGGAAGTTGTTCTGAACGGTGACCGTGTCGAGTTCCCGTAACGCGCGCCGAAAACGACACGGGACTGCGAGGCAAAGGGATGATTCGCATCGGCACTTCGGGGTACAGTTTCGCCGATTGGGTTGGAGAGTTCTATCCGCCCGGAACGCCCAAGGGAGCGATGCTCGACCATTACGCCCGGCACTTCGATACGGTAGAGATCAACTCCACCTACTATCGCATTCCCCATCCCGTCGTGCTCCGGAAAATGGAACAGAAGACGCCCCCCGGTTTCGAATTCATCATCAAGGCCAATCAGGAAATGACGCACCGGGGTTCGCGCGACGTGTCGGTCTACCGGCAGTTCGAGGAAGTGCTGGAGCCGCTGAAAGACGCGGGTAAATTCTCGGGTGTCCTTTTCCAGTTTCCCTGGGGATTCAAGAATACACAGGAGAACCGGGCGCATCTTGCTTTTCTCAAGGAAACTCTTGCGGAGAACCCTCTCTTCGTGGAGTTCCGGCACGATTCGTGGATTCGAGACGAGGTTTTCACATTCCTGAAGGCACAGGGCCTCGGGTACTGCTCGGTCGATGAGCCCGGAATCCAGGGCCTTGTCCCGCCCGTCGCGAAGTTGACCACGGATGTCGGCTACGTTCGTTTCCACGGTCGAAACGCGAAGAACTGGTGGGGCCGCGGTGGTGGGGATCGGTACGACTACCTGTATGATCAGAAGGAACTGAATGAGTGGGTGGACAAGATTCGGGATTTGGAGAAGAAGGCGAAGAAGATCTACGTGTTCTTCAATAACTGCCACGCGGGACAGGCGGCGAAGAACGCCCGGCTGATGCAACAGATGCTTCAAACGGAACCCGGAGCATTCGCAGAGGAGTCCACAGGAGAATGATCGCCTGGATGAGCATGTGCTTGGAGCGGGGCTCTCCTTCCGTACAGGCTTTCCCGGGACCGACACGCGTGGAATTGCTTGATCGGCCGAAGATGCTGATCTAGTCTTCGGTGAGGAAGCGCCTGTGAAGGCGTAGGGATTCCTGGATCCGAAGGAGGATGTATGTTCCTGAAAAGCGCGTGCATGGTCGATTGGCAAGGAGGACGTATGTTC